>Ga0209089_10005257_pt1 | contig 10624 bp, 8 predicted proteins | sample ArcticOcean_MG_C_FD_187431 | JGI IMG/M metagenome (GOLD analysis project Ga0209089, IMG submission 187431) | Marine microbial communities from western Arctic Ocean - ArcticOcean_MG_CB2_150 (SPAdes) (version 2) | ecosystem: Environmental > Aquatic > Marine > Oceanic | place: Arctic Ocean: Canada...
TCGAGTGCGTACAAGTCCCAGTTCCTCTAAGCGATGCAAGTAAGGTGCGACTTGGCCGCTGGTGGTGAGATCGGGTACGCCGCCATGCACAGTAGCCCAGTCCGTTTCTCCCTCGGCTAGGGCGGAGAGGACTGCGTAGTAACGGGTCGGGTTCTGCACATCGCGCTCGATCCAGTCCCGACCCGCGTCGGCGAGCGTCGCCCCCGGCTCCAGGAGCAGATTCCGGATGTTGGTCGACAGGGTGACGGACTGATCTACGGCTCGTAGGACGTTCGGAATGCCGCCGAACGTTCCATACGATCTGATGAAGTCGCGAGGCGTCGTGCCAGGGAGGAATGGGAGCGCTGCACGAAACGACAGGGGCTCGACGTGGACCTCGCCTCCGAACATGCCGGCCAATCGCTCTGCATCCATGGGAGCGGATGTATGGGACACCGTCACGATATGGAATGTGCGATCCTCCGCTCTGGCCTGCCGCAATGTGCGGGCGACGGCGTCCGAGATTCGCGACCGACCGTGCACAAGCCTGTATGCGTCGTCGAGGACGATTACAAAGGCGGAGCTCCCCGGCTCAGCGAGCGTCAGGGCCGCATTCAAAAGAGCCGCCCAGTCCCCTGGCGGACCGTCAAGGGAAGCCATCCGGGTGCCCAATGCCTGCCACAAGGATGCCTGCTGTGCCTCGTCGGCTCGCGGTGCGCAACGGAAGTGGAGCGCTGGATAGTCTTCGAGGACTCGTTCGAGGAGCGCCGTCTTGCCTACCCCTCGGACCCCTGATACGTGCACAAATGACGCTTCCCTGCGGTCCAACAGGGACCGCAGGCGGCCCAGTTCTCGTGTTCTACCGTGAAGAAGCATGACCGAAACTATAGGAATAGAAACGACTCTAGCAATATTAGCGTAACAATATTTAGGCAAGAATGGCACGCTGAGCCATTGAGTCGACCGGTGGTGCTTGCGAGGTTCTTTTCCAGAAGATCGAACCAGTGCCAGACTAGGAGATGCCGTCCATGAGCAGTGTGAGCCCCCGCTTCGACACGTTGGCTGCAGCCCGGTATTCTCCTAATCCTCCCCTTGAGGGTGGTGAGCAGAAGCGCATCGTTCTCGAGGACGTGTTTGGAGAGAACGTCTTCGGTCTCAATCAGATGAAGTCACGGCTCCCGAAGCCGCAGTTCGAGGCCCTGCAGTCCACGATCCGGAACAGCACGGACCTCGACCCGTCCGTGGCCGACGCGGTGGCCATAGCGATGAAGGAGTGGGCTCTCGAGAAGGGCGCCACGCACTACACGCACTGGTTCCAGCCGCTCACTGGTTCGACTGCGGAGAAGCACGATTCGTTCTTGAAGCCGACTGGCGATGGTCGGGCCATCACCGAGTTCAGCGGCAAGATGCTCGTTCAGGGCGAGCCGGACGCGTCGTCATTCCCGTCGGGCGGTCTGCGCGCAACTTTCGAAGCCCGCGGATATACTGCGTGGGATCCGACGTCTCCCGCATTCCTGATGGAAGGTCCTGGCGGTGCGTACCTGTGCATCCCGACCGCGTTCGCTTCGTGGGCCGGTGATGCGCTGGACAAGAAGACCCCCCTGCTGCGCTCCATTCATGCGGTCGATCAGCAGTCGCGTAGAGCGCTCAAGCTGTTCGGGTCACCGCCGAAGGCCGTGCGAGCGACCTGCGGTCCCGAGCAGGAGTACTTCCTTGTAGATGAGGAGTTCTTCTATCGTCGGCCGGATCTGATGACGGCTGGCCGGACGCTCTTCGGCACGAAGCCGCCCAAGGGTCAGGAGATGGACGACCATTACTTCGGCTCGATCCCCGCGCGGGTCCTCGAGTTTATGAATGAGGTGGAGTTCGAACTCTACAAGCTGGGTGTTCCCGTGACGACGCGTCACAATGAGGTCGCTCCGGGGCAGTTCGAGATGGCGCCTATCTACGAAGATGCAAACACAGCAGCCGACCATCAGCAGCTCATGATGTCCACGCTGCGTCGGGTGGCTCGTAACTACGGACTCGTGTGCCTCCTGCACGAGAAGCCGTTCCAGGGCATCAATGGCTCAGGGAAGCACTTGAACTGGTCTCTCGCCACGGAGGACCAGAATCTGCTCGAGCCCGGCGAGACGCCGCATGACAACATGCAGTTCCTCTTCTTTATCTCAGCGACTCTGAGGGCTGTAGCGAGACACCAGGACCTACTGCGGGCGTCGGTCGCCCATGCGGGCAACGATCATCGCCTTGGTGCGAACGAAGCGCCGCCGGCGATCATTTCAGCGTTCGTAGGCGACCAGCTTCAGGACATCTTCGAACAGATCGAAAGTGCAGGGGAGGCCAAGACGAGCAAGCCGAGCGGCTTGGTGGGTCTGGGAGTGAACGTCCTGCCGCGTCTGCCGAAGGATGCTGGCGATAGAAACCGGACGTCCCCGTTCGCATTCACGGGTAACAAATGGGAGTTCAGGGCGCTTGGCTCGTCCCAGAGCGTCTCGTTCCCCGCAACGGTACTGAACACGATCGTAGCTGAGGCCATCGACGAGTTGTGCACGAAACTCGAGGCGGAGCTCGCGAACGGCACTGCATTCGACGAGGCGCTACGCGCGCTTCTCGCGAGCGAGATCCCCGAGTTCAAGCACATTGTATTCAACGGTGACAACTACTCTGACGAATGGGTCGTCGAGGCAGAGAGCCGTGGTCTGCTCAACCTTCGGAGCACGATGGACGCGCTGCCTCGGATCGTGGATGAGAAGAACACGACACTCTTCGAGAAGTACGGTGTGCTGTCACACCGTGAGCTCGAGTCGCGATACGAGATCTTCGTCGAGCGGTACTTCATGACGATCAACATCGAGGGTGAGACGGGCCAGCACATGGCGCAGACCATGATTCTGCCCGCAGCGACCCGTTATCTGAGCGAGCTGCTGGCGACCGCTGAGCGGGCGGACGATGTCGGGCTGAAAGCCGACGGCGTCTTGGTCACAGCCAAGGCGGTGATGGCACTGGTCGATCAACTCACCGAGAAGCTGGCTGTCCTTGCCGAGCGGAATCAGGACCAGGGCGGTGACGACGTCGTTTCGAAGGCCGAGCACATGAGGAGGAATATTATTCCTGCGCTCAAAGAAGTCCGGGATGTGGTGGATCGTTTGGAGCGGCTCGTCCCGGATGATCTATGGCCGGTGCCGACATACCGCGACATGCTCTTCGTCAAATAGCCGAATAGCGACGCGCTATTGGCGCGTCGCTATTCGGGGCGGTGCGCTCCCGCTGGGCCTCTGCGGCGGGGGGGGGGACTCCTGGTGCCATTCCGGCACTCCTCACGGTACGGAGATGGCCTCGAGGGCTACATCTAAAGTCACGGTAATGACGTGACACTCGTCCTCATCGACGACGACACCGGACTGGGTCCATATATGGTATCCCTCTCGGGCGATCGAGACTTCGTAGGTGCCTGCTCGCTCCCGAGCACCGGCCATCACATTCCCGAAGGCCTCAGTCGAACGTTCCACATAGTCACCTTCCCGGATGGTCAGCGTGGAGCCAGCGGCCAACGCGTTGCCGCTCAGGGCATCCGTTATTGTGACGTTGATTCCGGCCCGAGCTTCTTGTGTGCAAAAGACCGGCTCCGTGGTTCCGCATGCGCCGACGGTCAGGAGGGTGGCCAGGAGGATTCGTCGGTAGAGTCGCATGGCGTTCCGGGTGGCAGTAGGTAGAGCAATCGCCGCTCAATGATAGAACGAGCGGTCCGTCTCTCATGTGACGTGTCCGGGCCTCCTCCCGCCCGAGGCGTACCGGCCCTATCTTGGCGCGTCACGCGACCTCGTACGCCCCGGAGTGGATGACCACCTCCGCCGCACCTCACCTTGTTGAAGCTCTGGCCCGAGTGGCCCGGCGGCGTCCGGTAGCTCGCAAGCTGATCGTCTCTCCGACGTTTGGTGGGGGACGAGAGCTGCTGCGACGCCTTTCATTGGATAGCGGGGGGTGGGTGGGCTTTGAGATCACGACTACGCGTCCATTGGCTACTCAGCTCGCGCGAGAAGAACTGGAACGGAGCAGCCTCCGGATTGTCGATGCGTTCGAGCAGCAGGCCCTCTTGGACGAAGCGCTTGATTCCGCCCTCAAGGGCGAGGGGCCAGGGCTCGGGGATCTAGGAGAAGGCGTGGGCTTTCGCGAGAAAGTGCATGGTGCGGTCATCGCGATGAGGCTCTCCGGGATCGGACCCAAAGAACTCGATGCGGCCCGGCTTTCCGATTGGTCCAAGCGCCTCTTCCTGCTGCGCGTCCTACAAAGGTACGAACGGCTCCTGGGGGGAGAGCGGAGGGCTGATACAGCGTCGATCTTTAAGCGGGCGCTCGTCGCCCTAGAAAACGAAGGGACACGTATGCCAGAGTCCTTGGGTGCGGATCAACTTCTCCTGCTCCCCGGATTGAGCACGCGTGGATTGAGCGGGCGGCTGTTGGCCGCGCTCCAGGCTCGGGGGGCGAAGGTCTTGGAGACAGATCCAGTAGTCGGACTCGAGGTGCCGGACGCCGTCTTATGGAATCGTCACACTGAAGGCGGCGCGGCCTCCTATCTGTATAGCCCTGACGATTGTCCCGGGGACGTGGAGATGAACGAGACGCAACTCTTCCACGCGTCGTCCGTCACGGACGAACTACGGGAGGTAGTGCGTCGGGTCGCGGCGCGAGGCATCGCTTGGGATCAGGTGGAGCTCGTGACTCCCGATCCAGCTGCCTACGGCTCGGCGATGCATGCGTTGGCCGCACAATTGCGGTTGCCGGTGACCTATGCGGTCGGCCTCCCCGTAGAGCGGACACGGCCGGGCCGTGTGGTGCGGGCGTATCTCGATTGGATCGAAGAGGGCTTCCAGGCACACACCATTCGCCGCCTCCTAGAGGCGGGTGATCTGAGGCCTCGAAAGACTACTGGGCGCCACGCTGCTGCGGCGTTGTCTCGGCGGTTCCGGAGCCTGCGAATCGGGTGGGGACGGAAGCGGTATCGCACCCAGATCCGTTCCGGGATCGAAGCCGTAGAAGCCATGCGTCCTGGGAAGCTCGAGACGGAGGAGATGTTCTCCCGACGGCGAGATCGTATTAAAGGTGAACTCGAAGCTCTTCAGTCGATTCTCTTCCCAGCATTGAAGGCGACACCCGATGTTCCGGATCGAATGGGTGAGGGAGGTCGGCCGGTCTCTCCCGCTGAAATCGCTCGAGGCCTGCGCGCGTTTCTGCGGCGCGTGCCGAAGGGTGACGGTGCGGACCGGAGTGCTCGGGACGAGGTCGTTCGGGTTCTCGAGCGGGTGGAGGCGACACTACGAAGGAGGACGGAGTTCCGCGCTGCGGTGACGATCCTGCGTCGTTACCTCGAGATCCGGGTGCGTGCTCCAAGTCCGGATGGTGGATCAGATGATCCGGGTGCACCGTGGTCTTCCGAGGGCGGCCACATGCATCTCTCGGATCTAGAGCATGGTGGATACACAGGCCGGCCGTTCGTATTCATCGTCGGTGCGGATGCAGAGCGTGTTCCCGGAATGGGCGTGCAGGATCCGGTGTTGTTGGATAGCGATCGACGAGTCTTGGGAGAGGGTCTCCCAACGTCATCGGAGTTGCTCCGCGAGCGGATATTCGGATTTGCTGCGCTCTTTGCCCGCATCAACCAAGCGGAGGTTACGCTGAGCTACGGGGCATGGAAGGCGACCGAGGCTCGCGCGGTGAGTCCCTCTCCCATTCTCCTTCAGGTTCTTCGGCTCGTCCGGCAGGACGGCCACCTCACGTTCGAAGATCTTCACGCCGAGTTGGGGCGTGTCGTGTGTCGCATTCCGGCCGGAGACCGGCCGCCCCTAGATGTCGACGACATTTGGATGAAGGCGCTGGGATCCGGCAAGGTCATGCGCCGCGGCGTGGACCACGTGAGGGCGGCTTTCGGCCGACTCGATGCCGGCTTGACCACCCAAGCAGCGAGACGGGAAGGGGTCCCCGGGCCAGCGCACGGGGTAATTGAACCACGACCCACGGAACTAGATCCCCGCCAAAATCCGGCCCTCGTTTTGTCTGCGAGCCGCCTGGAAGACCTCGGTACGTGCCCGCTCCGTTATCTGCATAAGTCGGTTCTGAAGGCCTACCCTCCCGACGACCCGGAACTCGATCCAGAAAAGTGGCTCGATCCGTTGAGACGAGGCGGTCTGCTCCACGAGGTCTACGAAACCGCGCTGCGTGAGGCACGAGAGCAGAAGGTCAGACTCGATGACACGGCGTTCGAGTCGCTCGCTCTGGAAACGCTCGGCGCCAGTGTCAAACGTCTCGAGCGTGAGGTCCCAGTGCCAGGCGAGGGTGCGAAGCGTCGTGAGGTCTCCGGGCTCGAAGACGATGTGCGCTCGTTCGTACGCATGGTTCGGCAAACGACTGCCCCTTGGGTCGCGCTGGAGATGAAGTTCGGGATTGGAGATGACGATCCCGTAGTTATGCCGTTGGAAGAAGGTGAGGTTCGCTTACGGGGCGCCATCGATCGCGTGGACGAGAATCTCGAGGGTGTGCACGTCGTGGACTATAAGACGGGTATGCCCCGCGACTTCGCGGCCGGAACCGGGGCGTTCAACGGAGGTCGGCGCCTGCAACACGCGCTCTACTCGTTCGCGGCAGAAACGCGTTTGGGTGGGGACGTCGTCGCTGGAGAGTACCATTTCCCGACGCGCCGAGGAGAGAATCAAGCGTTCGTATTCCCTCGAGTGGCCTTGGCCGGTGTCGGGACGTTGGTTGGACACATGCTGGACACCGTAGCCAGCGGGAGCTTTGTCCCGACAGAACGAGCGGACGACTGCCGCTTTTGCGATTTCTCAGAGGTGTGCCGTTCTCGGACGCTGTCGTTCGGGAAGATGGAATCGCCGCTCGCCGACTGGTCGGAAGAGCACCTGAACACAGGCCTCTGGCCCGCCTTCGCCCAACTCAAGCGAGTGAGGACCTTCGAGGACTGACGCTCTAGCGTTGGGCTGACGAAACGGCGCTAAGGCGTTCCGCCTTGGAGAATCGTGGCCAGTACATTTCCATCGATGTTGCCGCCGGACACTACAGCCACGATCGGGCCGTCCCCTTCATCGACGCCCTGCATCGCTGCGGCGACGGAGGCTCCTCCGGCGCCTTCAGCGACCACGTGAGTTCGTTCGGCCAGGATCCGAATGGCTTCGCAGATGGCTTCGATTGAAACGACTCGAGTTCCCGCCAGGAGACTTGACGCCAAAGGCCACATTTCCGGAAGGACACCCCGTCCACCGATCCCGTCTACGAAGGTGGGCACACGATCGACGTCCACAGGTTTTCCGGCCTCGAACGACGCGTTGAGCGGCGCAGCCGTGTTCACCTCCGCGGCGTAAATCGGAATCTCTGGGTGACCAGCAACCATTGCCGATGCGATGCCACAGGAGAGCCCCCCGCCTCCGAATGGAACGACTACTCCGGTTACTTCAGGCAGTTGCTCCAAGATCTCGAGGCCGACTGTTCCGTTTCCCGCGATCACATGCGGATCGCTGACGGGGTGCACGAAGAAACCATGTTCGTCCGGGTGCCCGTGGTCTCGCAGTACCCCCCACCATTCGTCGAACGGCACGGCGACGGCCGTTGCGCCCAGGCGAGCGATCGCCGCGAGTTTCGTTTGTGGCGCACTGTCTGGCACGATGACTCTACATGGGATGCCGAGTCGCCGTGCGTTGAAGGCCACGCCTTGAGCCATATTGCCGGCGCTCCCGGTGTAGACTCCTCGGGCCAGGACGTCCGGATCGGCTAGGGCCATGGCATTCGCCGCCCCGCGGATCTTGAAAGAGCCGATGGCTTGGAGGCACTCGAGCTTGAGCCAGATCTCCCGCGAAGGCCCGCGCACGTCGAGCCGTACCAGGGGAGTACGAAACGCCACGTCCGAAATGCGGTCGCGGGCAGCCTGGATGGCGTCGAGTTCGATAGGTGCGATCGGAATCATGTGCACACGATGGCCTCTGAGGGATGGCATTGCTAGCTTGGCGCGCCGGGACATTACCGGCCCGGATGTGCTACGATTTGTTGCTGGCCAAGACTCGAAAAAGCCGTTTTAATGAAGACACGCTTGTTGACCCTGCTTTGCGTGACCGTCGTCGGTTGCAACGCCGCGAGTCCCTCCGCCCTAGAGGACTTCAATCCCGCGTTGTTGCAGGGGAAATGGTCCTTCGTGTTTACCAGCGCGATCTGTACAGTCCCTGACATCGAGGCCAGTTTCAGTCACTTCCGCCCAGCGGGGGCGATCCCCGCCAGCATCAGGTTGATTGGGTCGTGGCAGGTACGCGGGGAACCCGCTGCTTTCGATCTCGAGGGCACCCTTGGGCGTGACACGGGCGAGATCTATCTGGAATTGACCCCCGGCTCCAAGAGCATGCAGGGCCTTGTTCTCGACAACGACAATCTCGCCTTCGTCTACACGGACACGTCGGTCGGGTGTTCGGCGCGGGCTGCCGCCCTCAGGATAGAATAGATCTAGGACTTCGAACGATGCCCTGCGGAGTCAGGGTGTCGCCGGAACGCCTAGCTCTGCTCGCGCTTCTTCCACCGTCATGAGGTAGGGGCGCATCGCGTCGAGAAGCGCTTCCGGCAGGGGGCGAGATTCGATGGAGTCCCGGGTCGTGCACACGAGAACCTCATGCCCGGTGACCGCTAACTGATGGGCGCCTTTGTGGAGCACATCGAAGTTGATCTTCACCGAGCTCGTTCCGAAGTGAGTGAAGTACGCGGCGACGCGTAGCTCGTCGTCTAGGCGGGATGGGTAGTGGAAGCTCGACTCTAGATGCACTCGGGGAAGCCAGATGCCGAACCGGTCGAAGACTTCGCTGTAGGGGATCCCGGCCGCCCGGAAAAGCTCCATTTCCGCGATCTCGAAGAAACCGACATAAGCGCCGTAGAAGATGATCCCTGCTTTGTCGACGGCGGACCACCGCACGCGTTCGTCGACGGTGAAGAGCTTGGCCCTCATTTGAGGTCCTCTGATGTGATCAGGATCGTGATTCCGCTGAGTCCTCCAACACCTGGAGACTGTCGCAGCAGGCATTACTGAATCTAACCGTTAGCCCCCTGGCCCTTCTCTCTGTTGAGGGCCAATCTGGGGCCATGCTACTCCACCTGACCCAGAGCGAACGCGACGCACTCAACGGTTCCGACGGTGACGCCACGGCGATGGCTATGCGCATCGTGGTGGCCGCGGGAGACCTGTTGGGTGCCGACTCCTTGGTGGAAGTCTCCTCCGCCCACATCGACGGGTGCCTACATCACGGTGATGGCGGAGTCGAGTTTGCAGAGGCGTTGGTGCGTGGCGGAGGTAGGGTCGCAGTGCCGACCACGCTGAACGTGGGGGCCTTGGACCTCCTCCATCCTGGAGCTGTGCGAGCCGACGCACACAAGACCGACATGGCTCGCCGACAGATGAACGCCTACGTAAAAATGGGTGCCGAGGCGACGTTCACCTGCGCCCCATATCAGGTGGGACACGAGCCTGGCGTGGGAGAGCAGGTCGCCTGGGGCGAGTCCAATGCGATCGCTTTTGTGAACTCGGTCCTGGGTGCTCGCACCGAGCGGTATGGTGACTTCCTAGATGCGTGTTGTGCGATCTCCGGACGAGCTCCTTTCTACGGTCTCCACAAAGAGGAGAATCGGCGGGCTCGCGTTGTCGTTGACGTCTCGCGGGTTCCTGCTTCGCTCAAGGCCCGTGATGTCTTCTTCCCCGTCCTCGGTACTTGGCTCGGGCTCGAAGTCGGGCAAGAGATCGCCGCCATCGTAGGGCTCCCCGAGTCCGTCACGCGCGACCAGTTGAAGGCTCTCGGCGCGGCCGCTGCGTCGACGGGGGCTGTCGCGCTCTTCCACGTGGTCGGTGTCACTCCGGAGGCTCCTACGCTGGAGGCGGTTAGTGGTGGTGAGGTCTTGCCTCTAATCGAAGCGACACCGGACAAAATCATGCCCGCGTTGGAGCGCTTGTCGACAGCGCATCAGGCGGACGGGGTCGATGCGATTGCGGTTGGCAGCCCTCACTTCTCTCTCGACGAATTCGATTCATTGAGACGCTTTCTAAGCGGCCGTCACCTGTCGATCCCGTTTTATGTGTGCACTGCGCGGGGGACGCTCCGCACGTTGGACGAACGCGGGCACACCGAGGCTCTTCGAAGCGCGGGTGTCGAGATCATCGCTGACACATGCGTGGTGGTGACGCCGATCCTGCCCGCCGTGAATGGCGTGCTCATGACGAACTCGGGGAAGTTTGCGCACTACGGGCCGTCGAACACGGGGTACGAGGTGTTGTACGGGAGCCTGGAAGATTGTGTGGAGTCGGGGGTCCAGGGCCGGGTCGTGCGCGACGCGGAGGTGTGGTCGTGGTAACCGGACGGCCCCTCATTCCAGGGCAGGCGTCAGGGCCGCTCCTACGTTTGGATCACCCGATCAGCTTCTGGGGCGGAGTCGATCCGGTGGCGGGCACGATCGTCGATCCGCGGCACCCGAACTACGGCCAGTCGATTGCTGGCACCGTGCTAGCGATCCCCTCTGCGGTAGGCTCCAGCTCTTCGAGCGCGATCATGCTCGAGTTGGTACGAGAGGGGAATGCGCCTGCCGCGATTCTCATGGGAAAGGCCGACGCCATTCTATCT
>Ga0209089_10005264_pt1 | contig 10619 bp, 6 predicted proteins | sample ArcticOcean_MG_C_FD_187431 | JGI IMG/M metagenome (GOLD analysis project Ga0209089, IMG submission 187431) | Marine microbial communities from western Arctic Ocean - ArcticOcean_MG_CB2_150 (SPAdes) (version 2) | ecosystem: Environmental > Aquatic > Marine > Oceanic | place: Arctic Ocean: Canada...
GAGTCACAACAGCCGTCGACTTTGGCACGGCGGGCGGATTGATCTTCGATGGATTCCGGCAGTTCGTGATCGATCAGACAGAGACGAAGCTGTATGCGCTGCTGCACATTGCCGGACAAGGGCTGATCAGCAGTCCGGGGACGTTACCGGCACTCGGCGAGTTGGCCGATCTGCGGTATTGCAATGTCGAAAACGTAGTCCGCACCGTCGATCGGCATCGAGACTGCATCGTGGGCATCAAGATTCGTCTGACCGAGAACCTGGCTGACGACGGCAAGAACGAAGCCCCCGGGTTAAAACTGGCACGACAGGCTGCAGATGAAACCGGGCTGCCGCTGGTCATCCATAGTCCCGATTCGACTCTGAGTATGCCGCATGTGCTGGACAACATGCGCGCCGGCGATGTGTTGACGCACTGCTTTCACGGTAGGCGTTGCGGCATCGTCGATGATTCGGGCAGGCTGTTGCCGCAGATGAAGGATAAGCTGGACGAAGGATTGTTGATGGATGTCGGCCACGGCTGGGGAAGCTTCTCGTGGCCGGTCGCTCAGAGCATGCTGGATGCGGGAGTTGTTCCCAATTTCATCAGCAGTGATCTGCACACATACAACCTGCACGGACCGGTCTTCGATCTACTGACCACCATGGACAAGTTCCTGCATCTCGGAATGGACCTGGACGAGATCATCCGCTTGACCACGTCAGAACCGGCAAAGTTTCTGGGTCGCCAGCACGAACTCGGCACGCTGGCTGTCGGAGCCACCGCCGACATTACGGTCCTGGAGATCGAAGAACTCGAATGTGCGCTGACCGATTCGCATGGAGTGACTCGTGCTGGAACGCAGAGATTCGAAGTCCGTCATGTATTCCGCGCAGGTCGTCAGGCGGGCATCCTTCCGCGGCCAGATGAACAGCAACTGCATGCGAGATCGGCGTCGACATGAAGTGATCGGAGTCGGTGTTTGTCGTGTGACAGCTGCGGGATCAGCCTGAACAGAAATGCAACGAACTAGAGACTCGCATCCAGCGTTCTGATGCTTTCGATAATTGCTGCCGTGCTGTCTGTCACGACATTCTGGAGTTTTCTGCGCGAGTTCTCGCCACTTGAGGTCTGCGGCGATGAGAACAACCGTGCGCCGTTGAGCGGGGAACTCCCAATTGGATTGCATGTTCCACTGCACCTGTCGATCAGACAAGCTCACGCAGGCGATGGTCGTATTTCTTCTGAATGCGAGTTGTGGAAGTCATTCCTCCATCATCACATCTGCGGTTCACGGCTTCACAGGAAAAACTCGACTGGAATCTCGCTGAATCTCAGAATCTCGCACGGGAAAGTGGCGAGAACTCGCGCAGAAAAGTCCAGAATGTTGTGACGGACAGCAGCGCGAACGGCAATAGCGGACTCAGTTCGTGCAAGTTGCGGGGAGCGTCGAGTGATTCGAGAGCCCTTCGCAAAAACGAACGTATTCGCGGACTCCGCGCGGGCTGCTTGTTCGACTTTGGCTACACGAGGGTCAGCGGGAGGAGGAATGTCAGACGAGAGTCGTTTCAAATCTCAAGAAAGGGTCGTTTTACGGCGTGTGTCATGCGACATGACTTCTTGACACGCACACACAGGCTCACTGGCGTTCGGAATTACGTCGGCATGCCGGTCTCAGGTATGCACAAAAGCCAACACCCCTGGGACCATAGAAGGCGTATCGAAGCTCGATCTCTGTACGTCACATCTCACAACCAAGCCCGTATTTGCAGTCAACGTTTCTGGAACAGTTCCGACATGACAAATTTTTCGATCACCGTTCTCAGGCGGTAGTCGTCGTGCATGCTGGCTTGGGTGATCGCTTTGATTTGGGCGGCATCGTCAGTCGTCATGACTCGTCGTAGAGCAAACGTCGCTAACTGCTCAACGAACGCAGCGGCGAAGCGGTCGACATCCTGTTCCAGAAGCTGCTTGAATTCAGCGGGTCCGTTGTAGTCCCGGCCATCGGGCAGTGCGCCGCTGGCGTTGATTGGCGGATCGTCGCCCTGCCCGCCGTTCACCCGCTCCGTTGTTCGCCAGCGGCCGATGGCATCGTAATTGTCGAAGGCGAAGCCCAGCGGGTCGATCTTTCGGTGGCACGACGCGCAGGTCGCGTGGGTCGCGTGAGCTTCAAGTTGCTGGCGGACGGTCGCTTTCGGCTTGTTGCTTGGTGTCGGTTCTAGTGGTTTGACATTGGGCGGGGGCGGGGGCGGGGTTTTGCCGAAGATCGCTTCGGATACCCAGACGCCTCGATGGACTGGCCTGTGCCGAGTTCCATCCGATGTGAGCGAAAGAACCGACGCCTGTGTGAGCAGACCTCCGCGATGGTCTTTGGGTCGTAATTGCACACGCTGGAATCCCGTCTCTTTGAGCTGCGGCATGCCGTAATGCATCGCCAACCGCGCATTCATCACGGTCCAGTCGGATGAGAGAAATGCGAGGATCGGCAGGTTCCTAGTGAACACTTCATTGAAAAAGTGAGTGGTCTCGAAAACCATACTCTTTTCGAGCCACTTGTCGTAGTCCGGATAGAGTTCCGGATCGGGGGGGAACATGCCGACTTTATGCAGTTGCAGCCACTGCTGTGGAAATGAGTTGGCGAACCGACCGATCTTCGGATCGGTCAGCATTCGCTTCAGTTGCGCTCGCAGCACTTCAGGTTTGTGTAACTCACCCTTGCTTGCGGCGGCGAACAGCGCCTCGTCCGGCAGTGAACTCCACAAAAAGAATGACAACCGAGATGCAAGTTCCCAGTCGTTGATCCGTTCCCGCCGCTGTTTCGGCGAACCTTCCACGAGGTAGTAGAAGTTTTTCGACGCCAACACTCCCGTCATCGCGGCCATGTAAGCCGAGCGTAAGTTTTCACCCGACGCGAGTTCCAATTCGACGATTTTCCAATACCGATCAACGACCGCATCGGTTACGGGTCGTCGCCACGCGCGGGTCATGAATCGTTTGAGGCAGTCGCGCGCTTCGTCGTGCAGAATTTCAACCTGTTTGGGATCAGAAGGCAAGTTGGAAACCTGCTCTGCGACAGGAAACAAGCCTTCCCGTTTCTTCCGGTCCGTCTCGGTCAGGATCGGTCCCTCGAATTCGAGCCAATCCACAATCAACAATGGAAAAATCGACCTGCCGTCGTCGGTAAACAGCTTGTAGCCCGTGGGCGCGGTGCGATAGTCCTTGAGGCGTGTGACGGTCCTGGGGGTGCCGCCGAGTGAGGGGCCGTCGTCCAGTTTTCCGGGTGCTTCATTGGTCAGTTGAAACCCGCCTCTTGGTAGAAACGCGTCGATTTCGACGATTGTGGGCTTTTCCTCCGGCGCGCGAACATCTCGGCCAACTTCAGCGCGTTTCAGGCTATTGTTCCAAATTGAAAGCCGCGCCATTCGGCCTTTGAACGAAGGCAAGGCACTCAACTGTACGCGAATGCGGTACAGCCCAGGGTGGCGGACGTTGAAATTTCCCTGATGGAGACCTGGTAAGATCAGCCAGCGGCTCGGCGATTTGGCCCCGTTTCGTTGCTTCGTTGCTTTGGGTTGCTGCAATGGGAAGGCCTGATTCAGCACCGTCTCGGCGGCTTTGAAATAACGATTCACGTGCGACGGCGAGAGCGACAACATCGAGCCGATGCGATCGAAGCCGTGCCAGCGTGGATCCTCATTAAGAGCCCCCGGCATTCGAGCATCGAAGTGAACGCCCAGCAGGTCGTAGATCATGTATGCATATTCGTCCCGACTGACTCGATAGTGCGCGACCGGTCCGCGTCTGGCCATCCTCACCGCGCGTCCCTCGCTTATCCTCGCAGAAATCCATTCGACAACTTGGCCCAGTTCGCCGGGCTTGGGCTGCGGCTCCTTCTCAGGTGGCATCTCGCCTTTGTTCATCCGAAACAGGACCTCGCCCCATTGCTGAGCAATCGGTTCGGTACCGAAATCCCGTGACAGTGTATCGAGCCGGAACTCGCCCTCCTGCTTCTTCGCATCGTGACAACGCAGGCAGTACCTTTGGAAGAACGGCTGCACGGTTGCCGCAAATCCCTCCGTCTCGTCGGCTGCGCGTGAATTGGCGGCAGTAGAGAGCAGCAGGACAATTATCGTCGGTAGAAATTTCATTGAGTGGAGCTCTTACAGTGACTGAATCTTTGCGTAGCAACTCGTCTGCTGACAATGCCGTCTGGCATTCTCATGCCAAGCATCACTTCGCGTCTTTGGGTTTCGCTCCGGGATATTTCACGCGCACGCTGTAGAGTGATGTGCGAGCCGTGATGAACAGGGTCTTGAAATCGTCGCCGCCAAAGCAGACGTTGGCGGGACCTTCGGGGACTTCGATTTCTTCCAGTTCTTTGCCATCCGCATCGTAGACATGCACATTGCCCGCGTGCGTTGTGTATAGATGGCCTTTGACGTCAACGGCCATCCCGTCGCTGCCGGCATCGATGTGGAACAGCTTCTTGCCAAGCTTTCCGTCTTCGCCAATTTCATGGCATTGGATGCTGGCCGGCAGCTTGTGAAATTTGGGGTCGGGGTGCCGCTTGTGACCACCGGTGTCCGCGATGTAAATGCGCGTTTCGTCCGGCGAAAAGACGATGCCGTTTGGCATCGCCAGAGACTTGTGAACCACGTCCACTTTGCCAGTCTTCGGGTCGAGCTTGTAGACCCAATGCCCGGGAATCTCATGTGGCCCGGTCAGGCCCCACGGCGGGTCGGTAAACCACAGCGTTCCGTCCGACATTACTGCCACGTCGTTCGGCGAATTGAATCGCTTACCTTCAAACTTGTCCGCCAGAACGGTCGTGCTGCCATCGGCTTCGATCCGAACAAGGTTACGGGCACCGTGCTGACAGGAAATGATCCGCCCCTCAAGATCCAGAATATTCCCGTTGGCGTTTTCGCTTTTACGAAACACCGACAGTCCGTCCTTTGCACTCCACTGCATCAGTTTGCTGTTGGGAATGTCAGAAAAGACGAGCTTCTTCTCGTTTGGCAGCCAGACTGGACCTTCTGTGAATTTCATCCCGCCGGCGAGTTTCTTCACCTTTGCACCAGGCGCGACAAGCGATTCGCCACCTTCGACCTCAACGATGCTTGTTAAAACCGCCAGGGCAACAAGCAACGCGGATGTGGTTCGGTTCATTTTGATCTCCATTGGTTATGGCTTTGTGTGAGGCCCGTTTGGGGATACCGCCAGTGAACAGCAGCTCGTTGATTGGCGTCTATGGGCGGTTCAAATTACCACGGTAGCACCATCTTCGCACCGCGTTCTTGTTCCGCTCGTGACGTGAGGCGTTCTTCTGGCGGCACCGTCACGAATTTCCAACTGTCGCATTTGACACGGACACAGTCACCGGGACGGTAGCCGGAAAGCAACTCAACAAACTTCAATCGCAACTGAATTCCACTGCTGCCCAGCGCCGGATTCTTCACTTCCTTCCACTCAACCAACTTGCAAAACTTCCGGTCGGAACGGTGGAACCAGGTGCGAAGCGTCTTCTCGGCAACGGCCACTGCGATGCGGTCGTCCTTTTCCTTTCTGAAGTCGTCGATGATTTCCTGATCGACTTCAAACAGCGTAAGCGTGACAATGCCGCCGCCAAAATCGAATACCTCGACGTGATCAATCCAGGCCGGCGACCAGCGCTGCCGCTCGTAGCGGACATGCCGCCGTCGCTGCAGTTCGGTGGCGAATTTGCGGCTCTCGTCATCGAGCCAGATATCGCGCACCCGGAATTCCCGTTGCCCCCAGCCCTGCGCCCAGGCGAGGTTCAACTGCACCGTCGTGCCGGGTTGGATGTCAGCCAGATTACTGAGTCGCCGCGTCTTCCAGACCCGCGTCCTGTTATCGATATCAAATGTGTAAGCAGTGTTGATGCCGCCTTCGGCCTTCTTGCCTGTTGGCTCAACGTTTATCTTTTCCTTCTCTGCATCGACGGAGATCACTTTCCACGATTGTCCGCGTCGCTGGTAGAAGCTGAAGTCGTCTTCAAGTGAGATTGCATGGTTGTGCTTGATAGTGAAACGCTTCTGATCTTCCGGTAGCGGCGGAATCGTCTCTTCCTCGCCTTTTGGCGGCACGAAAAAGTAACCGTGTACGTGAGTGCCGATGGGGATGTCACGGATCTCGGCCAACGCTCCGTTGTGCCAGACTGTGGCATAGGGTAGCAAGGCGAAATAATGCAACGGCCCGGTGAAATATCGTCCCTTCTCGTCCCCATCCAACCGAATTCCGCCGCGGCGGTTCACGGGATCAATGTAGACCAATTCGCCGGCGATGTACCGACTCTTATCCATCGGCGCGAACGTGCCCGACTGAGGGACGTAGTCCTTTTCCTGCGCAATGGATGGCGTAGCAAACAAGGAAAAGAGGACGACGGCTACGAGACACTGACGAACGCTGATCATGACTCATACTCTTTGTGGGGCAGACGGGTAGGGCTTGCGGGGTGGCCGACAATTCTGCGTGTGCGATCCATCCTTACTTCATTTCGATCATCAACTCGGGGCGAGAGTTTTGCAGTTGTTCAATGCCCGCCGGAGTGATGTTCTTCATCCCGCTGAGCGTCAGTTTCTTGAGCGACTTTGAGGCGGCCAGTAACTGAAGGCCCTCATCAGTGACCTGGGCGCTGCCGAGCTTGAACTCTTCCAACCTCGGCATCTGAGCCACCAACTTCATGGAATCATTTGTCACGGTTGGCGCATACGACGCATCGAGCCGGAGCAGCGTTCTGATCTTCGCTGCATGCGCGATTCCACGTGGCGTCGCCTGATTATCGAGCAACGCGAGGTCTTCCAGAGGCAGCTTCGCCAAGGCGGCCACGGCTTCCCCGGAACTGGCTTTCTCCTTGCTGCCAATGCCACATCGCTTCAGTTGCGTCAAGGCTGCCAAGCTGGCGGCCCCTTGATCGGTGAAATGGGTATGCGCGAACCACAGACGGTCGGCAATCGGAACCTGCGAGATCGCTTGAAGACCCGCATCGTTGAGTGGAGTGAAATGGAAGTTCACACTTTCCAGCTTCCGCAGCGCCTTCAAATAGGCGAAGCCGGTACCGTTACATTGGGTTGAGGCCAGCCCCAGCTTGCGCAGTTCCGTCAGGCCACTGAGGTGCTTCAGAGCCGCATCGGTGACCGGAGTCAATGTGAGGTTAAGTTCCCGGAGACCGGCCAGATCGCCCAAGTGCCGAAGTCCATCGCCCTGAATGGCGCAGTTCGCCAGGTCGAGTTTCCGTAACGTTGTAAGTCCCGCCAGCCGTTTCAGCCACTCATCAGTCACCCGCTCGTTTCGTCCGCCTTTACCCTTGAGGGGGTTGTTGCCGTTGTAAAGATCGATTGCGGCCGGCACGTCGAAGAGTTCCATGCCGCTATCTCCAGTTGCAAGATAGAGCCATTGAGGGCCACTCGGCGTACGGATTAGCTTGCCGCCGATGTCTTGGATCTCCGTTTCGAGCGCCAAGGTATTGCGACGCGCCATTGCCGCCCGTTCAATCTCCGGCAACATCGCCGTCAGTTTGCTCTTCAGGTTCTTGTCGGAGACCCTGGCGATCAGCGTCGGGCGATCGACCGCATCCTCAATGGAGAGAATTTGACTCAGCAGAACTTTGTCAGCCGGAGCCGTTTCCAACAGCGCCAGAACGCTATCCAGATACTTTTTCACCTCGGCATCCATCGTTTCAAATCCGACCACTGACGGCGGCTGGCCCAGCGCATGGCGCATCGCGTTGTGCATCAGATACCTGCCATGGTCGAGCGTGAGGTGAATCTTATCGCGATGAAGTTGACCGAGATTCTTCAATGGTGCTCGCTTCGCAGCGATGTCCTCGGCGATCGTCGCTAACAGGTTTTGCGCGAATGTCTGATGCAGTTTTCGGCCAGGATGAAGCCGGCGCAATTCGGAAATCAGCGTGCGGATGTATCCAGGACTATGCACCATCTGCTCGGGCGGGGCATAGCTTTCAAACTCATCGGCACGCTGGATTTGCGTGGCCCATCCCGAATGAATGACGAACACCGCTTTGGGCTGCAGTTTCATCCACGACGAAATCGTTTCGACGTCCTGGGCCAAGGTGGAACCGTAATGGGGTTGAACCGAAATGACATCGTACTGCTTGTCGCGCAATGCGGTTGGCCAAAGGCTGGATGACTTCACGCAAGGTTTGGCGGAATTGGCATAGATGAACGGCAAACTCACTCCACAATCGACATGCCATTGCACATCGCCACTCAACCGCTGCGGAACCGTGTCCCAAGTCAGCGAGTTGCCGATCAGGTAATAATGTAATTGAGCCGGGTCCTTTGCGAGACCCACGGTGCTCGTGACTGAAAAAAGAACCGCGCTCAAGAGCAGGAATCTGATCAGACGCGTCATCTAGGTTCTCCGAGTTCGAGTGCTCTTGGTCTGGGGTCTGGTTGATGCAATGCCGGACGATTTTTGATCTGGACGGGAATAACTCGGTGTGAGTCACGCCACGACCTCTGAAACGGCACCATTGCTGTCGGAAAACTTCTCGGCCGGCACGCCCATCTTCTGGGCCATCGTCAGCAACAGGTTGCTAAGACGAGCCTTGCCGTTCACGGGTTGATGGCAAATCGCGTAGTGCTTGCGGGGATTCTCCAAGTCGTAATTAAACTCAGCTTTCTTCCCAGAGGCGTTGAAGTCAATGTGCCGCCCGTGATTCAGTCCGAGCTTGCTGCCGCCGGCGAGGATGATCGGCAAGTTCGCGTTGCCGTGACTGTGACCAAACGCCATACCGCTGCCGAACAGGGCCATCGTGGAATCCAGCAGCGGGCCTTCAGCATCTTTCGTTTCTCGGAGCCGATCGAGGAAATAGCTGAACTGCTGGATGTTGAATGTGTCGCTCGCCGTCAGATCGTTCAGTAGTTTGGGATTGCCGTTGTGATGTGAAAGTGAATGGCGATCCTGCTTGATGCCGATTTCAGGAATTTTCAGACCCTGCCCCTCGACGCCGGTGCTGAATGTGGCAATGCGGGTCAAATCCGTCTGGAACGCCAGCACGATCAGGTCGTACATCGTGCGGAAGTACTCGCCGACCATCTCCTGCGAGACATTCCGGTTCAGACGCGACCTCGTGCCGGGCGCGACCTTTGGCCGCGGTGTGTCGAGCCAACTGTCTGCGCGTTCGGTGCGAATCTCCACTTCGCGGACTGCCGTGAGATATTGCTGCAGCCGGCCGCGATCGTCATTGCCAAGCTGCCCGCCCAACGCCCGTGCTTCATCGAGGACCGCGTCGAGGATGCTGCCCTTGCGGTGGAGCGCGCGACGCTGTTTTGCGATGCCACCTTTGGGATCTTCAAACAGTTCACGGAACACGACTCCGGGGTTCGCCTGAGCCGGCAACTGAATCCCGTCGGCGTTCCACGACAGTGCACCACCCTTGTTGCTGAGTTGCATGGACGTAAACCGCGTGAGCGGTGCAGTCACTTGAGCCATCAACTGATCGACCGAAATCGTGTTCCGATCCGCCTGCCCAAGCTTCCCACCCGTAAGCCAGATCTTACTGCAGTTGTGATGATGCCCCAGCCCGTGCGGGTGATGCAGCCCGCTGATTGGAGTGATGCTGGCCCGGTGTTTCTCCAGCGGCTTGAGCGACTTTGAGAACGTGTAGTCTGCACCTGCAGCTGTGATCTGATAGTCCAACGTATTCACACCGTTAGGCATATAAATGAAGACGCTGCGCCGCGGCCTGGGGGTGGTCTCCGCTGCCATCAACGGTCTCATGCAGTCCAGCAGCGGCAGTGCGAGCGAAACTCCCAATCCACGCAGGACATGACGGCGATTGAGAAGCCAGTTCTGAGTCAGGAATTGAGCCATGTCAATTGTTCTTTCTGTGGTGCTCTCAGTTCAACGGGACTTCGCCCGATACAGTTTTCTCATCGTGCACTTCTCGTCGTGGCAGGGCAGGCAGTGCGTCTTGAAGAAGGGGAATCTCCCGGACGAAACGTACCGGCTCAAAGCCGACAACAGTTTGCGACGATGGGCAGAATAACATCACAGTCGTGGTGGATCCGTCGTTCATTGGAATGCTTGGTCAAACTTCTGGCAAATGACCAAATGCCAAACAAAATTCATCTTACAAAGAACAAGCACCGTCTTCCATGTGCCAGCAGTGGAACGCCGAAAGCCGCGGCGATATCAACGAATGGCACGTCGCTTTTCTGCAAGGTAAAAGAAAATGCAGCGGCAGGTCGGGCGAGACCGGCGACTCATCCTACAAAGATGCTCGCCCGTGGAAGCCAGCAGCCGTGCTGCCTGCCAGATTGTGTCCGCCTCTGCCATCCAACGCCTCGCGGGCGCGTGCCCGCGTGGGCGAGAGACGAATTCTCCCCGCCTCCCTCCCCCGCCCTTTGCACGTCCCCCGGCCCATCGCTTACCGCGTCACTCGCTGGACGTTTACCGCGTTAACGCCATACCGCCCGCCCGTCATTTCGTCGCGCGATCATGTGTCATTTAGCCTGTAGTCGCCCGTCATTGGGTTGTAGATCAGCAGTCCCGTTTGAACCGGTGCGGGCGTGCTGGTGACCGCCTCGGAGTCGCCTTCGTCGAAATGTGCCTCGGCCTCGGAAGCGTTGTCGGCAGGCATCCCGATGAGTGG
>Ga0209089_10005265_pt1 | contig 10618 bp, 19 predicted proteins | sample ArcticOcean_MG_C_FD_187431 | JGI IMG/M metagenome (GOLD analysis project Ga0209089, IMG submission 187431) | Marine microbial communities from western Arctic Ocean - ArcticOcean_MG_CB2_150 (SPAdes) (version 2) | ecosystem: Environmental > Aquatic > Marine > Oceanic | place: Arctic Ocean: Canada...
CGTATATACAACAACGCCAAAAAAACCAAATTCCGCATTAAGGAAGGTTGCTCGTGTAAGGCTTACTAATGGGCAAGAGGTAACGACGTACATAGGCGGTGAAGGCCATAATTTACAAGAACATTCCGTGATTTTGATTAGAGGTGGACGAGTTAAGGATTTGCCTGGTGTTCGCTACCATACAGTGCGAGGCACCTTGGATACCTCTGGTGTTAGTGATAGACGACATGGGCGTTCAAAATACGGGGCAAAACGACCTAAGTCATAAAAAATACTAATTCAAACTATAAATTTAAAAGATAAACACAGGAATTATTTGAAAGATGTCTAGACGAAGAGTTGCCGAGAAAACAACAATCCTGCCAGATCCGAAGTATGGGGATATGGTCTTGGCAAAATTTATTAACATGATTATGCGTAGTGGTAAAAAATCAATTGCTGAGAAAATTGTTTATGGCGCGCTTAATGAAATTAATGATAAGGGAAATACAGAGCCACTCGAAATTTTTAATAAGGCACTTGAAAATATTAAACCTGCTGTTGAGGTAAAATCGCGACGTGTTGGCGGAGCAACGTATCAAATACCTGTAGAAGTAAAAACTGCACGTAGCATGACATTGGCAATGCGTTGGATTGTTGATGCCGCAAAAAATCGTAATGAGAAAGATATGGGCTCACGTTTAGCCGGTGAATTATTAGATGCCTCGGAGAATCGAGGGACAGCAATAAAAAAACGTGAAGATACGCACCGCATGGCAGAAGCGAATAAGGCTTTTTCTCATTTTCGTTGGTAAGAGATAGGTAAATTAAAATAAGCATCATGACAAGAAATACGATAATTGAACACTACAGGAATATAGGGATTATGGCTCATATTGATGCTGGTAAAACAACAACAACTGAAAGGGTACTTTTCTATACAGGTGTTTCGCATAAAATTGGTGAAGTTCATGATGGAGCAGCAACAATGGACTGGATGGAGCAAGAACAGGAAAGGGGAATTACAATCACTGCTGCCGCAACAACTTGTTTTTGGAAAGGAACGACATCACAATTTCCAGAGCATCGTATTAATATTATAGATACCCCAGGTCATGTTGATTTTACGATCGAAGTAGAACGTTCATTACGTGTTTTGGACGGTAGCTGCGCTGTATTTTGTGCTGTAGGTGGAGTTGAGCCTCAATCTGAAACTGTCTGGCGCCAAGCAAATAAATATTCTGTTCCTCGTATTGCTTTTGTAAACAAAATGGATCGGGCCGGGGCTGATTTTCTTCGAGTTGTAACACAAATAAGGGAACGTCTTAACTCCAACGTTATTACCATGCAATTACCAATTGGCGCCGAAGAAAATTTTAAAGGTGTGATTGATTTAGTAAAGATGAAAGCTATTTATTGGGAAGAAGAGAATATGGGAATTAACTTTGAAGAAAAGGATATTCCTCAAACAATGGAGAGTGAAGCTAAAAAACATCATGATAAAATAGTTGAGAGTGCAGCAGAAGCAAATGAAAAACTTATGGAAGTATATTTGGAAATTGGTGAGCTTTCCCAAGAACAAATAAAAGAAGGGATACGATTACAAACATTAACAAATGAGATTGTTCCAGTATTTTGCGGTTCTGCATTTAAAAATAAAGGGATTCAAACAATGCTAGATGCAGTTATTGAATATTTACCTTCTCCTATTGATGTACCGCCAATTAAAGGAATTCTAGATGATAAAAATGAATCAGAAGGCGAAAGAAAATCGTCTGACGATGATCCGTTTGCAGCATTAGCATTTAAAATAGCAACTGATCCTTTTGTTGGAGTATTGACTTTTTTTAGAGTTTATTCAGGCATCCTTAAATCAGGAGATACAGTCTACAATCCCGTAAAAGGAAGAAAAGAACGAGTAGGTCGAATATTGCAGATGCATGCAAATAGTCGTGAAGAACTCAAAGATGTACGTGCACGAGTAGGTCGAATATTGCAGATGCATGCAAATAGTCGTGAAGAACTCAAAGAAGTACATGCAGGGGATATAGCAGCAGCAGTTGGGTTAAAAGATATTGTCACCGGAGATACACTTTGCGATCAAAATAATATTATTACATTAGAACGAATGGAGTTTCCCGAACCAGTTATACCCGAACCAGTTATATCTGTCGCTGTTGAACCAAAAACTAAACCTGACCAAGCAAAAATGGGGATAGCACTTGGTAAACTTGCGCGAGAAGACCCATCATTTAGGGTGCATACTGACGAAGAATCTGGGCAAACAATTATTTCAGGAATGGGCGAACTTCACCTTGAAATTATTGTTGATCGTTTAAAACGCGAATTTAAAGTTGAAGCCAATGTAGGAAAACCGCAAGTTGCATATCGAGAAACAATCCGAGCAACTCTTGAAAAGGTTGAAGGCAAATTTGTCAGGCAATCAGGTGGTCGAGGTCAATATGGTCACGTCGTAATCAAGATCGAGCCGAAAAAAGCAGGAGAAGGTTTCGAATTTGTTAATGAAATTGTTGGTGGTGTAGTACCAAAAGAGTATATTCCAGCTGTTGAAAAAGGCGTTATCGAACAGATGGTAAATGGAATCATTGCTGGATATCCAGTAGTAGATGTTAAGGTTACTTTACATGATGGTTCTTATCATGATGTTGATTCTAGTGAAATGGCATTTAAGATTGCTGGTTCAATGGGATTTAAAGAAGGCGCACTTAAAGCTAAACCTGTCTTACTTGAGCCGATCATGAAAGTCGAAATTGTAACGCCGGAAGAATATATGGGCACAGTAAATGGCGACCTGAATAGACGTCGCGGAATCCTACAGGGTACAGATGAAACTCCTGCTGGAAAAGTGATACGTGCTGAAGTACCGCTTAGCGAAATGTTTGGATACGCAACCGATCTTCGTTCAGCAACTCAGGGGCGTGCAGTTTATACAATGGAATTTGAAAAATATAACGAAGTTCCGGCAAATATTGCTGAAAGCATCACTAACAGAAATTGAATTATCAATAACTATAATTATTTGAGAATATATAATGGCCGAAGAACAAAGAATTAGAATACGTCTTAAAGCATTTGATCACCGGTTGATTGATCAATCTACAAAAGAGATTGTTGAAACGGCTCAGCGTACTGGCGCCCAAATTAAGGGCCCCATACCATTACCAACCAAAAAAGAGCGTTTTACTATTTTAATTTCACCTCATGTTAATAAGGATGCTCGTGATCAATACGAGATTCGAACACATAAACGTCTAATGGATATTATAAACCCAACAGACAAAACAGTTGATGCATTGATGAAGCTTGATCTGGCTGCAGGCGTTGATGTTCAAATTAAACTTAATTAGTAAAAATAAACTGGAACTGTAGAAATGACAATTGGAATAGTAGGGCGAAAATGTGGGATGACACGGTTTTTTACGGATGACGGTGTTTCTATTCCTCTCACAGTGGTAGAGGCGTCGCCAAATCATGTTACCAGTTTACTAACCCAACAAGATAAAGGTTATAGCGCAGTTCAGGTTTCATGGGGACTAAAAAAATCTACTTCGTTAACAAAATCGGAAGCTGGAAATTATGCAAAGGCAAATGTTGAGACAGGAGAAGGGCTTTTGGAGTATAGAGTAACTACAGAAGAACTTGAGCAATACTCGCCTGGGGCAGAAATAAAAGTTGATATTTTTGAAGCAGGGCAGAAAGTTGACGTTACCGGGACATCTAAAGGTAAAGGTTTTTCTGGCGTCATCAAGCGTCATAATTTTAGCCACCAACGAAATACCCATGGCAACTCATTGTCACATCGTGCTCCAGGTTCTATAGGTCAGTGTCAAACCCCTGGAAGAGTTTTTAAAGGGAAAAAAATGGCTGGTCATTTAGGGGATGTAAAATGCACCACTCAAAATCTTGAGATTGTTCGAATTGATAGTGAGCGCAATCTCCTACTAATAAAGGGAGCAATTCCTGGAAGTAAAGGTGGAAGTGTTATTGTTAAGCCATCAATAAAAATAACTAAAAATACTAAGCAAGAATCAACTGACTGAGTAATTTAATTATGGAGCTTAAAATTGAAAAATCAGGTAAGAAACAAGCAGGCACTATGAGCGTTGCCGATAACGTTTTTGCCGCTAAATTCAACGAACCATTAATACATCAAGTTTTAGTTTCGTATATGGCAGGTTCTCGTTCAGGGACAAAAGCTCAAAAATCACGTTCAGAGGTTAGAGGTGGCGGGAGGAAGCCATGGCGTCAGAAAGGAACTGGTCGCGCAAGAGCTGGCACTATTCGAAGCCCGATATGGCGTGGCGGTGGAGTTACTTTTGCTGCTAAATCACGAGATTTTAGTAAAAAAATTAATAAGAAAATGTTTCGTGGTGCGATGCGCTCAATTTTTTCTGAACTTGTTCGCCAGGAAAGATTTGTTTGTGTCGATGAATTCGATGTATCTGAGTCAAAAACAAAATTAGTTAAAGAGAAATTAGACAAACTTGGTCTTAAAGAAGTATTAATTATTACAGAAGGGTTAAGTGAAAATCTTTATTTAGGTGTTAGAAATATTCCAAAGGTCGATGTTATGGATAGTAGCGAGATCGATCCGTATTCATTGATTGGTTTTGAAAAAGTTTTAATAACACAGGCCGCAGTCGAAAAAGTAGAGGAGTGGTTGTCATGAGTCAACAATCAATAATGTCTATATTATTAGAACCAAAAGTTACTGAAAAATCCACCATGATTGGTGAATTAAATAATCAATATGTATTTAAAGTTTCAAGAAATGCGACTAAACCTGAAATAAAAAAGGCGGTCGAGTTAATGTTTGAAGGAGCTGAAGTAGAATCAGTTCAGGTTACAAATGTGAAAGGTAAAAGAAAGATTTTTAAAAAGCTACCAGGACAACGTGCTAATTGGAAGAAAGCATATATTAAGTTAAAACCTGGTTTTGATATTGATTTTATGGGTACCGGATAAGGGCGAGGCTTGAAAGAATGGTATTAATTAATCCAAAACCAACATCTGCTGGCCGCCGTTCAATGATTAAAGTGGTTAGTCCGGAACTCTATAAAGGTAAGCCTTATGAACCTTTATTGGAAAAACAGAATAAATGTGCAGGGCGAAATAATAATGGTCGGATAACAGTACGACATCGTGGCGGAGGGTCTAAACAACGTTATCGTTTAATCGATTTCAAGCGCGATAAAGACGGGTTACTAGCTAAAATTGAACACATTGAATATGACCCAAATAGGACGGCACATATAGCGTTATTATTATATGTCGATGGTGAAAGACGTTACATAATTGCGCCAAATGGTATTAAGCCTGGTGACGAGGTAAGTCGATGGTGAAAGACGTTACATAATTGCGCCAAATGGTATTAAGCCTGGTGACGAGGTAATGTCCGGTACAGAGGCTGCGATTAAGGTTGGTAATTGTATGCAAATGAAAGATATGCCGTTAGGTACAACTATTCATTGTATTGAGTTGAAGCCAGGCAAAGGCGCTCAGATTGCGCGGAGCGCGGGTACATCGGTTCAGTTAGTTGCTAAAGAAGGTGGCTATGTGACAGTCAGATTACGTTCTGGTGAAATGCGTAAAGTACTAGCTAAATGTCGGGCCACAATTGGCGAAGTTAGTAATACTGAACATCAATTACGGTCATTAGGTAAAGCAGGAGCAAAACGTTGGCGCGGTATACGCCCAACTGTTCGTGGTGTTGCGATGAATCCAGTTGATCATCCACACGGAGGAGGAGAAGGACGTACTTCCGGAGGACGTCATCCAGTAAGTCCATGGGGGACACCAACGAAAGGTTATAAAACAAGAAAGAATAAACGAACTGATAACTTAATCGTTCGTAAAAGAAAATTGCAGAGAGAGAAATAGTGGCACGTTCAATTAAAAAAGGACCGTTCATTGATTATCATCTTTTAAAAAAGATAGAAGTCGCAAAAGAAACAAACGATAAACGCCCAATTAAAACTTGGTCGCGTCGTTCAATGGTGATGCCTGAAATGATTGGCCTTACAATTGCCGTGCACAATGGTCGTGTTCATATACCTGTTTATGTTTCTGAAAATATGGTGGGGCATAAATTAGGCGAATTTGTACTTACTCGTACATTTCGTGGTCATATTGCAGATAGAAAAATATAAATATTAGAAATATAAATATAAAAAATGACAACATCAGCAACATTAAAGTTTACACATTTGTCACCGCAAAAAATGCGTTTGATAGTAGATCAAATACGCGGTATGTCAGCAGATCGCGCAGTTACTTTGCTTTCATTTAGTAATAAAAAAGGAGCAAAGATTGTTAAAAAAGTACTCGAATCAGCAATAGCAAATGCTGAAAATAATGATGGCGCTGATATTGATGAACTTAAAATAACGTCAGTGGAAGTAAATCAAGGCCCAACAATGAAGCGGTTACGTCCACGTGCTAGAGGAAAAGCCGATAGAATTATAAAAAGAACTAGTCATTTAATTGTGAAAGTTTCTGAAAACGGGGAACAATAAGTCTTATGGGTCAAAAAGTACATCCAATAGGAATGCGTCTGGGTATTATCAAAGATTGGACATCAACTTGGTATGCAGACAGTAAAAACTATGCTGATTATCTTAATGCGGATATGAAGGTTCGTGAGTATCTGCGTAAGAAGTTAGCTAATGCATCTGTCAGCCGTATTCAAATTGAAAGACCAGCAGGTAATGCCCGAGTTATTATTTACACAGCTCGACCTGGAATTGTAATAGGTAAAAAGGGTGAGGATATTGAGCGTCTTCGTTTAGAAATTTCGAATATGATGGGCGTGCCTACACATGTTAGCGTCGAAGAAATTCGTAAACCTGAATTAGATGCGTTTCTTGTGGCGGAGAGTGTGGCTCAACAAATTGAGAGACGCATAATGTTTCGAAGAGCTATGAAGCGTGCTGTTACAAATACAATGCGATTAGGGGCTAAAGGTATCAAGATTACCGTAAGCGGCAGATTAAATGGAGCAGAAATAGCACGTACCGAATGGTATAGAGAAGGCCGAGTACCTCTGCATACATTACGTGCTGATATTGATTATGCATCAACTGAAGCAAAGACAACATACGGTATCATTGGGGTAAAAGTATGGCTCTTTAAAGGCGAAATCCTTGGTCCTGAAAAAAATACAGAAGAACAAAATCAAAACAAGGTTACAACAAAGTAAATAACAGGAATTAGATGTGTTACAACCAAAAAGAACAAAATTCAGGAAACAAAATAAATCACGCAATCGCGGTTTAGCAACGATTGGTAATAAAGTGAGTTTTGGAGAGTATGGTCTAAAGGCGGTTGGAAGAGGACGTATTACAGCTCGCCAAATTGAGGCTGCTCGACGAGCGCTTACACGAAAAGTAAAACGTGGCGCAAAAGTTTGGATTAGAATTTTTCCTGATAAGCCGATTACAAAAAAACCTTTAGAAGTTCGTCAAGGTAAAGGGAAAGGAAGTGTTGAGTATTGGGTCGCTCAAATTCAGCCTGGCAAAATGCTTTATGAAATGGAAGGAGTCCCAGAGGAATTAGCGCGCGAAGCTTTTCAGTTAGCAGCAGCAAAATTGCCAATTAAGACGACTTTTGTTGCAAGGACATTATTGTAATGAAAACATTAGAACTAAGAGATAAAACAAATGAAGAATTACAAACTTTATTGTTAGAAGAGTTGCGTTCTCAATTTAATTTACGTATGAGGAAGGGAACCGGGCAACTAGATAAGCCTAGTCAAATAAAAAAAACTCGACGAAATATTGCGAGAATTAACACAGTCGTTAATGAAAAAAAGATTTCCTCGGATAAGGAAAAATCATGAGTACAGAAAAATTAAAAAGCAAGACAGTAACAGGCACAGTTATTAGTTCAAAAATGGATAAAACTATTTCTGTGCGTATTGAAAGAACTGTAAAGCATCCTCTTTATAGAAAATATATACGACGCTCAACAAAAGTAATGGCTCATGACGAAGTTAATGAATGTAATGAAGGTGATGTTGTGATTATAGAATCATCACGTCCGTTATCTAAGAACAAATCATGGTGCTTACAGAAAGTTGTTAGTAAGACACAAACTGTGTAGAGATAGGGAGATATAGAGCGCTAATGATACAGATGCAAACAATGCTTGATGCAGCGGATAATAGCGGGGCTCGTCGTTTGATGTGCATAAAGGTTTTAGGTGGTTCAAAACGTCGATATGCAAATATAGGTGATGTTATTAAGGTGAGTATTAAGGAAGCGATTCCTCGTGGAAAAGTAAAAAAAGGAGAAGTACATAGCGCAGTCGTAGTGCGTACTCGTAAAGGTGTTCGTAGAGGAGATGGTTCTTTGATACGTTTTGATGGTAATGCAGCAGTATTATTAAATGCACAGTTGCAACCAATCGGAACTCGTATTTTTGGCCCTGTTACACGAGAATTACGCGGACTTAAGTTTATGAAAATTGTTTCTTTGGCGCCGGAGGTGCTCTAAAAATGAGTCGAGTAAAAAATGGCGATGAAGTTATTGTGATAGCTGGCCGGGATAAAGGTAAACGAGGTGTTGTTTTGTCGGTTATGGATGACATTAACAAGGTAATTATTGAGAACATTAATATGATAAAACGGCACACCAAGGGTAATCCAGCTCAAGGGGCTCCGGGTGGTATAATCGAGAAAGAATCACCAATTCACCAATCTAATGTGGCGATATGGAATCCAGTGACGAACAAAAATGACAGGATAGGTTATCGATATTTAGAAGATGGTCAAAAAGTTCGTTACTTCAAGTCAAATAATGAAGTTGTGGATGTGTAGGAATTTTATTTATGACTACGTTACATGAACATTATAAGAATAACGTGATTAAAGAATTAACTGATCAATTTGGTTATAAATCGTGCATGCAGGTACCAAAAATCACTAAAGTTACTCTAAATATGGGTTTAGGAGAGGCTGTTGCTGACAAAAAAATTATCGAAAATGCGTTAGATGATATGACTAAGATCGCGGGACAAAAACCTATTGTCACTAAAGTGATATGACTAAGATCGCGGGACAAAAACCTATTGTCACTAAGGCTAGAAAATCTGTTGCAAATTTTAAAGTTCGTGAAGGATGGCCGATAGGATGTAAGGTTACACTGAGGCGTCAGCGCATGTACGAATTTCTTGAACGCTTAATTTCTATAGCCATACCTCGTATTAGAGATTTCCGTGGTTTAAATGCAAAATCATTTGATGGACGTGGTAATTATAGTATGGGAATTAAAGAGCAAATCATTTTTCCTGAAATTGATTTTGATAAGATAGACTCTCTTCGGGGAATGGATATAACAATTACAACTTCTGCACGTACAAATGAAGAAGCACGGGCATTATTAACATCGTTTAAATTACCAATAAAGTCTTGAGGTTTATTTGATATGGCAAAGTCTTGTATGGTTAATCGCGAAATAAAAAGAATTCGTTTAGTTAGTAAATTTTCTGCAAAAAGAGCTGAACTAAAAGCAGTAATTAAGAATACTTCATTAAGTGAAGATGAGCGTAGAGAGGCTCGTGAGAAATTAAATAAAATGCCAAGAGATGCTAGCCCAATACGTATACGTAACCGTTGTAATATAACAGGCCGGGCTCATGGATATTATAGAAAATTTGGATTAGGACGAAATAAATTACGTGAAGCCGCAATGCGTGGCGATATACCTGGATTAGTTAAAGCAAGTTGGTGAAAAATTGAGAGAGAATTATAAATAATGAGTATGTCAGACCCAATTTCGGATATGTTAACGCGAATTCGTAATTCATTACAGCGTTATAAACACGATGTAAATATACCTTCATCAAAATTGAAAGTTGCGATCGCAAATATACTTAAACAAGAAGGTTATATCAAAGATTACAGAGTTGAAGAACACGATAATAGAGCAATATTAATTATTGAGTTGAAATACTTTGAAGGCAAGCCGGTTATAGAATCGTTAAAACGAATTAGTCGTCCTAGTCTTCGGTCCTATAAGTCGACTAATGAATTACCTAAAGTGATGGGCGGTCTTGGTATAGCAATTATTTCTACAGCAAAGGGTGTAATGACAGATAAATCAGCACGAGAGCACGGTATTGGTGGCGAAGTGCTGTGCTATATATCATAAAAAAGGACTGAATTTATGTCGAGAATAGCAAATAACCCAATAAATATACCTACTGGTGTCGGTGTTAACATAGTTGGAAATTTAGTAACGATTAAAGGAAGTAAAGGAGAGTTATCACATACTATCCATCCTTTAATTAAGCTTGAGCAAATGGACAATGTACTGAAAACATCTACCAAGAACGATAGTAAGTTTGCTAAAGCACTTTCAGGAACAACACGCTCGCTTATCCAAAATATAGTAACAGGCGTAAGCGAAGGTTTTGAACGTAAACTTGAAATTATTGGCGTTGGTTATCGTGCTGCAGTGTCAGATAAAACATTAAATTTAACTTTGGGATTTTCACATCCGGTTGTTTATAAAATACCCGAAGGAATTACAATTGAAACACCTAGTCAAACTGAAATTTTAATTAAGGGCAGTGATAAACAACAAGTAGGTCAAGTCGCTGCAGATATTCGTTCATACCG
>Ga0209089_10005266_pt1 | contig 10618 bp, 9 predicted proteins | sample ArcticOcean_MG_C_FD_187431 | JGI IMG/M metagenome (GOLD analysis project Ga0209089, IMG submission 187431) | Marine microbial communities from western Arctic Ocean - ArcticOcean_MG_CB2_150 (SPAdes) (version 2) | ecosystem: Environmental > Aquatic > Marine > Oceanic | place: Arctic Ocean: Canada...
ATGACCATAATTCTGTAACTCGGGTAGGGTGGAATTGTTACATGAATGAATTTTCTGCAGCTATTTGTTTAGAACAACTAAAGAAGATTAACAAAATGATTTCTCTTAGATTTCAAATTGCAAAAAAGTATCATAGCAAAATTAACATTGAAAATAAAATGCCTCTTGATAAAAATTGCTCTTACAATTTTTATTGGATTTTTGTAAAAAACCCTAAAGCATTCATCAAAAAAATGAATGAAAATAACGTAGAAATAGGAACTTATCATGCTCCAATTCACACTTTGAATTACTATAAAAGCAGAAAAAATCTTCCAAACACTGAATATATGGCTAAACATCATGTACTACTTCCCACACATCCGAACCTGTCAACTAAAGATGTCGAAAAAATCGTTAGATTAACTAACAAATTATCTTAAGATTATGAAGCAAAAAAAACTAAAAATTTTATTTAGAACTTATGGTGGAAAGGTCAAAAATAAACAAACTGGATTAGGACATATTTTTCGCTGTATTAATTTATCATATTATCTAAAAAAATCTACTGACATTCATTTTTTAGTTGAGGATTATGGTGGTGTAAAAAAAATTCTGAATCAAAATGGGTTTGAAAAAATTTCTACACTTTCAAAAAATATTCAATTATCATCAGATATTAAAAAAACACTTCAATACATTAATGAATATTCTATAGATGTTTTAATAATTGATAAACATAAAACAGAAATTAAATATTTAAAAGAATTAAAGAGTTTTACAAAAATCGTTATTGTTACTGATCTACATAATGTCAACTTGCCTGTAGATATTCTAGTTAATGGTTATATAGGATTAAAAAATAAAAAATACCGAAATAAATTTAATTCTTTATGTCTTGTTGGTCCTTCATATCAAATTTTAAATCAACAATTTTCTAACAAACAACTTTCACATAAAAAAAAATATGATATTTTAGTTACTTTTGGAGGTCTAGATGAAAAAGAAATTTCAAATATGTTCTTGGATTCATTAAAAGAAAATATAGAAAAATTAAAAATTAAGATTATTTTGGGACCCATTGCAGAAAAATCTAAGAAAGCATTAGAATTTTCAAAAAAATACAAAAAAAATATTGAATTTATTCAAGAAACAAAGAATATGTACAAAGAAATTGTTAATTCTAAATTTGGATTCACTACTGGTGGTGTTACTACCTATGAATTTGCTAGCATGAACGTACCATTTGCAGTTATTTGTGATGATAAACATCAAATTCCCACTGCGAAAGAATGGAGCAGAAAAAAAATTGCAATTAATTTAGGTTATCTTAATGATGATACTCCCGAAAAAATTGAACAAGTTATTTCTTTAATATGTAAAAATAATAATTTTAAGTTTTCTAAAAATAAATTTGTTGATGGAAAGGGAGCTAAACGTGTGAGTTTAGAAATATTAAAATTAAAAAAATATACTAATTAATTATTTCTACTTATTTTTAAAAATTAGTTTTTTCTTCATCATTTTTTAGAATTGATATTGCATATTTTATTGCCCAATTTGCACCTTCATAATACTGATAGAGATCTTCCATTTGTCTACTTTTGTATTTTTTTGAAAAAGATACACAATCACGTTGTTTACTTTCCAATTTTACTAACATTTTTTCTATATCTTCAGACAAGGTTGATCCTCATTTTATTTTTTATCATTTTAACTTTTATCATTTACCTACATCTTGTGCTCTATTTACATAATTATCAATACTAATAATTCGATTATCAACTTCTTGATAATCTGTTTCAGTTTTTCTTGGCAGGTAACATTTCTTACAAGCGTTAATTTTTTTAACTCCCATATGACGTATCTGAATGTTTCTTGCCTCTGTCATCTTTTTACTATGCCAAATTTCAAATATTGATTCACTGTTTGCATCTCCTATAACATGTTCACTTAATTCATCATTTGAACACAATAATGCTCTCCCATCATTAGCGATAACTAATCTTTCCCACAATTGAGGACACGTAAAATTTTCTTCATAAGTAATGTCTGTGTCTCTAATCAAATAATCAATCAATGGATTTGATGCAACTTGATCAACAATAGGACTAAAAATATTGTAATACTCTTCTGGATTTTTTGATATTGCTGGCCACACAGTTTGTACTTTAATAACTGGTTTTACTACTCCTTTTTCTTTTTTGATTTCTTTATATTTTTTTATTTTGTTTACTGCATCTTCAAATGTTAGTGGTGCTCTAATTTTGTCATATGTTTCACCAATTCCATCAAATGAAATTGTTAACCAATCAAGTCCTATTTCAATAAGTTTTTCAAATTTCTTTTCATCTAATGTTCCACCATGTGTTAATGTTGAAACTTCTTTAATTCCGTGTGTTTTTGCATATTCAATCATTTCAAAAGCTTTTGGATTTAGAAATGGTTCTCCTCTAAAACTTATTCTAATTGAAAAAACACCATTTTTACCACATTCATCAACAATTTTTTTAAACAGATCAAATTCCATAAAACCTAACCCTGCAACTTTTTTAAATTCGTCTGTTGTTGTATAACACATTGGGCAATTTAAATTGCAACTACTAGAAATTTCAATATCTACATGTGGTGGATAACGACTAACTTTATGTATTTTAGGATATAGATGCCATTTGATTCTATTTGATATGTAGCTTAATAGATGCCCCTGACCACGATGTAAATCAAATTTAAAATTATTAGAACGAGAAGATAGCCTAAATTGTCCTTTGTTTATTTTCAACGCTAGTTAATCCTCATTTTTTCTATTAATATAATTATTTGTAGACTTTGCATTATTTCTATCATCATAGTGAAATTTTCTCCAAATTACTCATTCTACTCATCACAATTTCAAATGCTTCTGCAGCTTTAAAAGCTGATAAACTACCCCATCTTTTTGCAACAGCTTCAGTCATTTCTTTAGATCTAGGATGAGGAGGCTTTCTAATTTCATAATCGTAGGCTTTTAGTGCATTAATTTTTGCTGTTAATTGTGAAGAAATATCTATGTACAAATTTGGATTGAATTTGTATGGCTTTCTCCAATCTGTAGCTGCAGGAATTTCAAAAGAAATTATTGAAGTGACTTGAGACTCAGGTATTGGTCTAGCAGCTGTTATGGTTGCTTCATATGCTACTCTATGATCAAGATTGAGATCATTATAATGATGCGTAAAAATTATTTCTGCTTTTGTTTCAATAATTTCTTTTTCTACTTCTTTGATTATTTTTAATAATGGTATTTGATCTAACTCTTGATTTGGTAGATCTAAGAAACGAACTTCTTGTACTCCCAAAATTTTTAATGCTTTTCTCGCATGATTCTTCCTTACTTCTATCTCTTTTTCCATTTTTTTCATTTCTTTATTGCTTATGTCGTATTGAGGAGCACTAACATATCCTGATTTTCGTCTAGCCATAATTCCTTCTGAAAGGAATATCACTTTGATATTGTGATACTTTGACAATTTTTTTAGAGTTCCACCCATACCAATTGTTTCATCATCTGGATGTGCACAAATTACAAGAATATTCAATTCAATGTTATTCAAACTCTGATTAATTTAATGATATTGGTCTACACATTATTTTATCTCTAAAATAAATATTACGTATATTCTTTTGACTACTTTTTAATTCATTAATGACTTTTTATGATTTTTTTTAAGAAATTTACTACACAATACTAATAAGAATTTTTATTGTATTGATTTTTTACTATTTTTTTGTTAAAACAAACATCTGAAAATAATTATTCTTACCAATAATGTTTAGTTCAAAATCAAGATAAGATCTTAAGATTGGAAATTTTTTAGAAATAACTCTTTTCTTACTTTCTAATTTTTTCAATATCTCATTCATTTTTCTCATTAATTTTTATTCATAATATATTTTTACAATATCTTATGATATGTTGTTCCATATTCACTTAGATTATAACCTTCTATTTAGAATATTATATATGGATTTTACTGAAAAAATTTTAAAAAATTTTCTTAATCTATATTGGTTAAGACCTGAAACAGCTATATGGAGAACTTTGGATGTTCTTCAAATGAAAAATAGTTCATTTCAAAATCCTATTTTAGATGCTGGTTGTGGAGATGGTAGTTTTACGTTTACTCACTTTTTAGGAAAAACTTCTTCTTCTTTTGATATCTATGCTACAATTAAGAATACTAAAAATTATTTTCATGGTAAAGATATTCACAATCAAACTACATCTGTAAAACCAAAAATAATTAAAAATGCAAATAAAAAAATTGATGTTGGAATGGATTGGAAAGATAATCTTCTTGATAAAGCAAAAGATTATAATATTTATAAAAAATTAGTTAAACATAATTTAAATAAAAAATTCCCTTTTGAAAATAATGAATTCAAAACTATTTTTAGTAATATTTTTTATTGGGTTGATGATCCAAATTTTTCTCTTTCTGAAACTTTTCGTATTCTTGATAAAAATGGTGAAGTGATTCTATTTTTACCTGATAAAAATTTTAAAAAATATCTTATTTTTAATCAATATATTAAAAATAATTTTAAATGGGCAAAAATTTTAGATAGAGGAATTCATGATAACATAAAGCATTGTTATAGTCATAATGAATGGAAAAAAATTTTTAGTAATAATGGATTTAAAATTAAATTTCACTCTACACATTTATCAAATAATTTAATTAAATTCTGGAGTATTGGACTAAGGCCATATAGTCCATTTCTAATTGAAATGGCAAATAAATTAGAAATTTCTGAAAAGGCAAAAATTAAGAAAAGGTTAATTAACGAATTATACCCCTTATTTCGTTCGTATATTGATTATGAAATGACTAGTCCTGATAAGAATAATTGTTTTCATATGTATGTTTTAACAAAATCATAATACTTGTTCAGAATTAAATAAAATTTCTGATAAATTAATTTCTTTATCTATATGAAAATAATCTTGTAGGAATTTTTGTCTTTTTTTAGAATCTGATGTTTTCCAAAGTTCCCCTCTTTTAATAGATTTAATAGATTCATCAATTTTTTCTATCTTAACTAATTTTACAATTTCTGCATCAATTAATTCCTGATATGTCTCATTAAATTGAGATTTTATATTATCATTTACTATATTTACCATGATCACAGGTTTTTCAAACAAAGCAGCTTCTGAATTAACTGTTGAAATAGGTAAAACAACAACAACATCACTCAAAATTAAATCTTCTATTAGCGTTTGTTTACTTAATAAAAAATTTTTAGTAGGATACATTTTTGTTAATTGTTTTAAATCAAAATCATCTCCTGGATGTGTTCTAATCATGAATATGGTGTCATTTTGATTTTTATGTTTTTTAAATAATGTATCCAATAATGTTTTGTCTGGATTATTTTTGTGATACAAAAACCGAAATGATAGTGGTACCAAAACAATTTTTTTATTTGGAATTGAGTATTTTTTTACCAATTCTTCTTTTTTAATAGTCTCTTTAAATTTTTTTAATTCAAAATAAGATGGGTTTCCAATAACTACAACTTTCTCAGATGGATATGTTCCAATTTTAGTTAATAATTCTTTATAATGTTGACCAAACACGCATGTAATATCTGGAATTAAATTTCCAAGAGTTTGGGTTGGATTGTTAATTTCTTTAAAAATATAATCTGGAGTATCAGATGGAATTAATCCATGTTGAATTCCAACAGTTTTAATTCCTATTTTTTTTGCATTGATTTCAAATGCTTTTGCATAGGGACCTGTTTCATAAACTTGAATTATCATTTTAGGCTCAATTTCTTTTAAAAATTGATTTAATTTGGATATTAAATTTACATATGTTGGAAGGTTTGGTTCTAAAAATATATCATTTAAAAATGGTTCAATAAATTTCCAAAATGATATATCCCGATAAACAAATACTTGGTCCATTTCATTTTTCTTAAATTCATTGTATTGTTTTTTTAATTTATTAAGAGAATTTTTAGCATTTTGATCTATCTTATTATTTAACAAAAGTTCTATCGGAATCCAATTATATTCTGTGTTTAATCTTTCACTAAGTGACTCAGTTGTACCTCTTAGTGTATAATCTAAATCAATACATAAAATTGGATGTTTTTGTTTTAATGTTTCTAAAAATGGTTCTATAAAAAATTCTTTTTTCTCTCCACGTTTCTTTTGAAAATTATACCCCATTCTTCTATAAATTCCAGGAGAAGTGATTATTATTGATCCTTTTTGAAATGATTTTTGTTTTTTATTTAAATTATATAGCGATACTCTTTTGTTAATTTTATCTTTAAAAATTTTCTTGTGTCCTTGATTTTTAATTAAATTTTTACCTGATTTTTTTAAATTATGTGAATAATTTCCTTTTAATATTTTTAAATTAATTTTCTTGTATTCACAAAAATTTGATATTATTTTTTGTTTATCAAAATTATTTTCAATAATAATTTCAATAATATCAAAATTTTCAATGACAGATGATAATCTATCAATAAATCTAGTAGCTTCTTTAAATTTTGAATGAATAATCGGTGATACAAACCACCAATATGAAATATCATCAACTGCAAACCATTCTAAAACTGTTTTCCCCTTAACTTTCAATGACGGTATTTTAAAAAATTCTTTTCCGTGTTTATGATGACCATATTTCTCTAAATCGTTTAAATCCATTTCAATTTTTTCTTTAGAAATTATTTTTTTTTCTTTTTTTTCATACAGATATAATTTTGTCAATTCTAAATCTTCTTTTAATAATTGTATTTAAAACAATATTTGTAGAACAATTAATTAATTTAGGACTACGGTTTACATATTTGCACAATTAATGATTCAAATGGTTTTAAAAATTCTAGATTTGTATTTCGTATCTCTCGTAATAATTTATTAAAAAAACGACTCAAATTATCTGTATCTAGACAACTATCTGTTTGAGTTTCTGATGAAAAGATGACATTACTAAAATCAGTACTATGTGGATAAACTCCGAGAATTTTAGAATTTGATAAATCAGAACCTGAAAAATTAGCTAAAAAGATGTCTGTTTTGGAAAGATCTGATCCCTGCAAATTAGATTCAATCAATGAAGCGTAATTCAGGTTAGAAAAACTCAAGTTAATTCCTTTTAAATCTGCATTTTTAATTAAAGCATATGGCAAATTCGTGTTAGAGAGGTCTGCGTTTGTTAGATTTGCGTGATTGAAGTTGACATCAGTAAGTTTTGAATTTGTCATTTTTACATTTTGAAGATTTGCACCTTCAAAAATAGTATGATGCATTTTAGAATCACGAATATTAGTTCCTTGTAATGTGGCATTTGTAAGTATAGCATTTGTTAAATCCACATTTGACATATCAGCACTATTAATGATTGCTCCAGTCAAATTCGAGTTTAAAAAACTAGTTCCAGTCAAATTTGAACCTGACAAATTTACATTAGAAAGATCTTGAAATGTAAATTGTCTATTTTGTAATGATAATCCTGAAAGATCGCAACCAGATAACTTTGATTTAACTCCCGGCTTCACATTGCAAGGAATTTGATTTTCTAAATCCACATGTTGATCTAAAGGAGAAATTTTGTAAATTGTCCCATCTCCTATTGAAACAACATAAATCATTCCGTCAGGTCCTACTTCAATGTCTGTGATTCCCGAAAATCCAGTTGCAAAAATTATTTCATTTACAGATTCACCTTGATTTGCAATCAAGTCATCAAATAAAGGATCTTCAAAAACAAAGCCAATTCTTTCTTCATTTAATTTAAATTCATAAAGATTTCCAGTGTTAAAATCTCCCACTAGAATTGAATTTTTAAGTTCTGGAAATAATTCAGATTCAACAAACGATATTGCAGTTGGAGATATAGGAATCTCCCATGAGAATTCTGGATCACTATATTGAAATCCTGAAATGTTAATTGATTCTATCTCCTCTGGATTTGCAGGACCCATAATCTTTTTCCATCCACTATTAAATTTTGGTAAAACAAGATTTATCTCATCACCATATTTTGGTCCATTTTCTGTATCCCACATATTGCCTGTTACTGGATCAATTGTTATTCCAAAACTATTCCTAATTCCAACTGCATAGTGTTCTTCCATTGGTTCTATAGAAAATATTGTACTTGAATCATTGTTAGTTTCCTCTACATCAAAATTTTGGTTTTTCCCCTCATTTCGATTATCCCCTGTAACTGCAAAAATTGTTCCATCCAGACCTGTTGTCATAACTCCACCTACATGTGCATGGGCTACATCTCCTGGTAATTTTTTAATTAATTCTCCTTCAGTTAAATTAAAACCATTCCATAGATATCTGTAGATATGATTTCCAATTGGATCTCCTCCATCACTATTAGATTCTGTAAAAAATAAGAAAACATCCGTATCTCTAGAAGTTATCCCTAGCAATCCTCTTTCTCCTTCTGAATTAACTTCTACATCTCGTGCAGGTATTTTTTCTAATACTCCATTATTAACATGACATACTAATCCATTATTCTTTTGTAAAACAAGAATGTCATTTCCAACAAAAGTCATAGTAGTTGGCCAATCTAAATTCGAAACAAATTTTTCAATTTTGTAATGTGGATCTGATGAAACTGGTGGAAATTTTGAATCATTAGATATGGTGTCGCCACAAACATCATCAGTTTCTAGTGATCCTTCAGCTAATCCAAATCCTATTGAACTCATTAAAGCTATTATGATTAAAAAAATTCTCATGATGTTTCAATTTTTAATTTATTTTTTACAAAATTAATAGGACCAACAGGAGTTGGATCAATTCCTAATAACACAGCTTTATAAATTGTTGAATAATCTAATACATAAATCAAATTAATTATTTTTGAAAGAATATTTCCTTTCTTTGAGTAAATTTCATTATATTCAATATTTTTTTCTTTAAATAATTCTTTTAGAATTTTCCACCTTTCTTTTGTTTTAATATAATCATCAGTACCTTGAATTAAAATTGGATTTACGTTAGATTTTTCATCCCATGCAACAATTCCATTATGGCAAGCTTCAATTACATCTTCTGTGATTGCATGCATCTTTGTATTTTCTTGTAATGAATTTTTAAATCTAATGGCAGCAGCTTGTAATCCCCAAGGATAATAGATTAATGGAATTCCAATAATTTGTTTTGCTATGTTTAATGCAATATTTTTTTCAGTCAAATTTTTTGATTGAATGTTTTCCTTAGTTTTTTCTAATTCTAATATTGATTTTTCAATATCTTCTTTTTTAATTGGTAAAACTGATTCTAAAATTTTTAACATTGAATACAAAAATATCGGAAATGACACTCGTGGCGAATGTTTCATCTCAATTTTTCTATATTCTAAACTATTTTTTAAACAAATTTTTTCCATTTCCCCTCCACTAGAAAAAGCAATAACTTTTGCATCTGTTTGGATCGCAGATTCTAATACTGATAGTGCTTCTACGGTATTACCTGATATGCTGGTGACAACTACTAATGTTTTTGAATCAACAGTATTTGGTAAATGATATCCTTTTACTAATGTCACATGAATATTCGTTTTAGAAAGAATTGCTTCAAAAATATCTCCTATTGCACCTGAACCACCCATCCCTGCAAAAACTATGTGAGAAATTTCATTAAATCTAATTTTTTCATTTTTCCTTTCATAACTTTCTTTAGCAATTTCTGGCCATATGTCATATATTTTATGCATTCCTTGAGAATCAAATTTTTCTAATGAGGCTTTATCCATCAATAATCCAGATAATATTTTTGATGATATAACAGTTCAATTGTATACTAACTAATTATTTTAAATATGGATAAATTTTTTTGATATTTATGAATAAAAATATCGTTATGGATTCTTCACTTAGAACTGTTGAATGGAAAGATAATAAAGTGATAATGATTGAGCAAACCAAACTCCCAAATGAACTTATTTTTGTAGAATATGATGATTTTAACCAAGTTGCAAATGCTATCAAAACTTTGATCGTAAGAGGCGCTCCTGCAATTGGAGTATCTGGAGCATTTGGGTTGGGATTAGCTGCTCTACAAAGTAAAGCAACTACAAAAGAAGAATTACTTTCAGATTTGGAAGAAGCAAGAAAAATTCTATTTGCAACAAGACCAACTGCTGTTAACTTGGGTTGGGGATTAAAAAAAATAATGAACGTAGCAAAGACTGGGGAAACAGCAGAACAAATTCGAGAACTAGTAATTTCTACTGCTAAAAAAATGGCAGAAGAAGATATTGAAATAAACAAAGCTATGGGTAAGAACGGTTCAGTTCTTTTTGATGACAATGACACTATAATGACTCACTGTAATGCAGGTGCATTAGCTACTGTTGCATATGGAACTGCATTAGGTGTAATTAGAGCAACTAGAGAAAGTGGAAAAAATGTCAAAGTAATTGCTACTGAAACAAGACCAATTCAACAAGGTTCTCGTTTAACTGCATTTGAATTAAAACATGATGGATTTGATGTTAGTTTAGTTCCTGATACTGCAGTTGGATATAGTATGGCAAATGGACTAGTAAACAAAGTTATAGTTGGTGCTGATCGAATCGTAAAAACTGGTCATGTTTTTAATAAAATT
>Ga0209089_10005269_pt1 | contig 10617 bp, 7 predicted proteins | sample ArcticOcean_MG_C_FD_187431 | JGI IMG/M metagenome (GOLD analysis project Ga0209089, IMG submission 187431) | Marine microbial communities from western Arctic Ocean - ArcticOcean_MG_CB2_150 (SPAdes) (version 2) | ecosystem: Environmental > Aquatic > Marine > Oceanic | place: Arctic Ocean: Canada...
GAATCATGCCAGTTATCGGGATGTCAACCAGGGAGCCTGCGCCGGCGCCAATATGTCGCGTGCCCAGTGTTGGGAGTCCCAGGCGATAGGGGCCGACCGATCCATCGCGCAAAGGCGGTCGTGGAGTCTGATGGAGCAGCGTAATCTCTGTTGTGCTTCCCCCCCAGTCCAAAGCGAGCGCATCGCCGGGGGCCGCGGAAGAGACAATCCCGTGCGCTGCCCTGGCGGCGCAGGCGGAACTGGATAGGGCGGCGAAGATGGGAGAGCGCTGAGCGCGTTCCGATCCCATCAATCCGCCATCCGATCGCGCTACCAATATGTCCGGCGGTGCAGATAGGTCTGTGAATTTGTCATTCAGAATCTTCAGGTGAGTCATCATGCTCCGTTGAATATAGGCGTTCATGACGGTGAGAGAGGTACGCTCAAATTCACGAAAGACTCGTCGTAGTTCACTCGAGAGTGTCACAGGCAAGCCTGGATCAAGGTTTGATATCAGATCCCGGAGCATGCGCTCGTGTATGGGGTTGGCGTAGGAATGAAGTAGTGATATCGCTATATGTTCTGCCCCAAGGTGGATAATTTCCCGAATCATGTTCGACGCTACCGAGCTATCCAGCGGCTGTAGAATCTGTCCCTCGGCTGACATCCGTTCCGGAATTCCGCGCGTCAACGTAAGATCCGCCAGTGGTTCTGCCTGGGTGGCCATGTGTGGGTTGGATGAGGCAAAGCCCTCAGATACCCCCCCTAGAAGAAGAATGTGTTCAAAGCCTGCACTGGTAAGTAGAGCGACCTTCGGCCCATCTCGTTTAGTGACGGCCAACGTTGGTATCGATGTGCTGTTGACAACCGTTGCGATGTCTGCCGCCGCTACGTTGCTGATATCGAGGAGTTCACGAAGTCCAGTAAAAACTGCTGACGCCGGGTCCTCGGGCGTCGAAGCGGCTTTCGCAGCGTATAGCTTTCCGGACCCCTCATCCAGAAGGGATAAGTCCGTAAATGTCCCTCCGATATCAATCCCTAGGCGGGCAGCCATCAGCTTAAACATCTCCTTTTACCTTGAGTATCTGGCGGAATACCAAATGGCCTAGGATGACCGGTTCGGTGCGCATCGAATCAGAGTTGAACAATCTACAACAGATCGCGGTGCTCGGGAAGTCGTTTAAAACATTCACCAAAACTTTTCTTCGAGCTCACGAGGCCAGCGGCTGACACGAACGAGACCGTTGATGGTATAAAGAGGTCGACGTGCAACCTATGGAGCGTGGATCAGCGATGGAATCCTCACAAAACCGGTGGCAACGGCCCGGATCTTGGATCGGGCTGGGTATTTTTGCTGTCCTTGTTCTTTTTTTGCTCTTTTACCAACCGGTAGAACAGTACTTAATGGAGCGAATTCCACAAATCCATTTTTCCAACATTCTTTTCTGGTTTGCGTCGGTGGTCGCGATCATCAGTTTTGCCATATCGCATCGGCAGTCGTTTAAAAAGAATATATTTGGCCAGTTTTCCGAAATAAGTGCGCAAGAATTGGTTTTCGATACTCTGCAGATAGCGATTTTAGCCGCTGTCATATTATGCGCAGGGGCCACTATTCAGGCAGTAGAGATGCTGAGTGAGCATTTAATGAATGATGGCCAGCTCATCACCGCTGTGTTTGGCAGCCGCTTGCTTTCGGTGTTTGTTTTGATGTTAATGGCGATTCTGTTTTATTTGTTGCACCGTGTAGTGCGGGCTTATAGGGTGGGTTGGCGCCGAGGCTGGACACCTCCCGGAGCGGTCGGGCGTGGCTAACGCGTTGGCGAAGCATTTGAGCCATTCATGAACCACGACTGGGAAGAACCGACCCGTGCTGATTACGCAACGAAGGGTTTAGGAAGTCGGTCTGGGTTTGGCGAGAAACCGGCACTTCTGATCGTTGATTTCAGTAACGGATTTACCGATCCTGCATCCCCATTAGGTGGAGATTTTGATAGTCAGGTTGACGTTACCGCTCGATTATTGGCGAAGTTCAGAGCGGGATGTTTTCCGGTGGTCTATACCACGGTAGCTTACGACCCAGACTTTAATGATGCGGGCATATTTATAGAGAAGATTCCCGCATTATCGTTGCTCGTTAAAGGCTCGAAATGGGTAGAGATTGATCGGAGAATTGCTCCGCTAAAAGGAGACGAGGTCATCGTTAAGAAATACGCGAGTGCATTCTTTGGGACCGAGTTGGATCGATATTTTCATGGGCAGGGCGTCGATACTGTGGTGATTACGGGGGCGACGACCAGTGGGTGTGTGAGAGCCTCTGTAGTTGATGCCTTGCAATATGGCTTTCGGACCATCGTCTGCCGTGAGGGTGTCGGTGATCGTGCGGAGGGGCCCCATCACGCCAATCTATTTGATATGGATTCAAAGTACTGTGACGTAAAGGTTGAACAGGAGATCCAAGAACACCTTGAGTCATTGGTTGTGTCTGGGGGAATGCAGGGGCGCGCTAATAACGAGTTTCGTCAATGGTGGCAAGGAAGATTGCCAACGCGTGTTGATTTCTGAGAACTTTCTGCATGGCCTCAAACTCGCGTAACGCTGGAAACTCTTTTTCAGAACTGCTTGATGCAAATCGAGAGCAGCTGGAGAGGCTCTATTCGAGCGTCAATATCGAGTCTTCACGCCCAGGTTCGAAACCGAGCAGTGGTGAGGTGTCAGTTGTTCGGTTAAGCGACGACGCCCGAGAGCATTTGGGCGATCCAATCGAATGGTTGGAACAACATTATGCCGGCAGGTGGCGACATGAAATACGAGATCGTCGTGTCGAGGATGATGAGATGCTTGTGTTAGTGCGGTTGGAGCTTCCCGCGCTTGGCATCCGTAAAAGTCAGTTCGGGCGAGCGCCAGTGAACGAGCGTTCAGGTAGGCCGCTAGACCTGGGTCAGAAAGGGGGTATCGGCGAAGAGCGGCAGGCGTGCGATGCGGCTGTGCGTGACGCGCTTAGACGGTGTATCGAACTGTTCTGAACGGTCGAGCGGAGGATGTGAGTTGTTTGGAATTGTGACCAGGTCGTGAAAAGCATCAAACCATTTAGCTTGCGGAATCATTCTGGGTTTTCTGTCCGATCTGATGACTTTATGGGGCAGCACGTTGTGTTCTGTTGCATCACTTTAAGGGCTTTCGCCTCAGGAACCAACAAGCTTACAGCGCTAGTTTCGCGTTTGGGGTCCCGAAACGCTCGAGTGGTCGTCATCACTCAAGCGGGGCTTGCAGCCAATCAGAATTTCGCGGCACGTGTCGGAGGCTCAATTGATGTTTTGCTTGATGATGATGGCGCAGTGTTCCAAATGCTTAGAAGTGTTTGTGGTCAGGACCGCGTTGACGGCGAAGCGTTTTTGGCGATTTTAGGGCCGACAGGAAAACTGGTGAAATGGCTGGATGCTGGTGACTTGAAAGGTGGCCTGGAAGCGTTGAATCATTACTTCTTGGCGAAACGATTAATCGGTGATCGTGTTCCGAATGTTCCGCTTCAACAATTGGAAGATGGGAAAGTATTATCGCTTAGTTCCCGCGAATGGTTCGCGGAAAAGCGAGTGGTGGTTTTCGGGGTGCCTGGTGCGTTTACGCCTGTCTGTAACCTAGAGCATCTACCGGGGTATCTCGCTGCCGCAGGCCAAATGCACGCGAGAGGTGTGGACCAGATAGTCTGTATTGCCGTGAACGATGCGTATGTGATGGATGCATGGGCGCGTGCTACCAAAACCCCGAGTACGGTTGCCATGTTGGCGGATGGGAGTGGCCGCTTTACGAGAGCAATGGGCTTGTCCCTCGACCTGAGCGGCGCAGGGCTTGGTCTGCGTTCCCGCCGTTATGCGATGCTCGTCGAAGGAGGAGTCATCATTCACATGAACGTGGAGGCGGGATTTGATGTCCGCGTCAGTGGTGCCGCCTCAATGCTCCAGTTGTTGTACCACTGAGGGGTGGTGCCAGCTAGTTGGAGCTAGGATTTGTTGTCATTGGCCGATAGGGTCATCCATTTTTGGAAGACTGGGGTAGTCGGTGGCTCAAGGTGGGTGTCTGACAGACACCTGGTTTTCAACTCCTCGACGCTGCCACCAAAATCAAATAATTCAATCTTTCCCCGTGACGATGAAAGTTGACGACGCAACTCAGCCGTAGCGGTGTCATTGACTTTATTGTCGGTGGTGATGACAACGCCGTAACGTTTTGCGCCTTCGGGCGAAACCAATCGCCTTCGGACATCCAATGCTACTGTGGCGGGGTCACGTTCAAGAGGGTCGCCCCAACCACCACCGCCCCAGGTGTTGAAGTAAAGAATATCTCCAGGTGACACTTTGACTCGATCACATTTAGAAGGCATCCATTCTGATTCACCCGTGTTGCGCACCATCAGTTTTGTACTGCGTTTTCCTGGTCGCCCGCCATTTACACCCCAAGGATGGGTAAGCCAACGATCATCATGGATGGAAATCTCCCCAGGCTCAAGAAATTGATAGCCCATGGATAGGCCATTACCCCCCCTGTGTAATCCGGCCCCGCCACTATCGACAATCGTTTCATACTGAACAATCCGCAATGGAAAGTATGCCTCCAGGAATTCGTTAGGTACGTTGGTAAAGGCGGGCCACAGTGAATGCCCGTCCGGGCCATCGCCCGCGGGCCGCCCGGGAACTCCGCCAAATCCGATCTGATAGAGCTGATACCACTCACCTTCTTTGTCATAACCGGAATACATAAAGTGGGGACTGTCAGAAAAACCGGCAGCACACAACGCATCTGGTGAGCTTTGGCCGAGCAGGCCGCTCATGACGTCAAAAATGCGGGCTAGCATATGCGTCCGTGAACTCAACGCCGCCGGCCTGATCGGCTTCAGTATAGATCCGCGGGGAATCCTGACGTCGACAAGATCATAAAAGCCATCATTAAAAAGTATTTGCGGGTCAAAAAGATTAATAAAAAAGGCCCCCAGGAACATTTTGAACATCTCCTCATTTAAGAGGAAATTGACCGAACTGATGGACTGTGGGTCAGTTCCCGCGAAATCGAAAATGACCATTTCGCCATCGCGCCACATGGTGCATTCAATTTTATACGGACCCATCCCCATTCCGTCGTCATCGATATAGTCAATAAAGTGTTGTTTTGATTCGGGAATCACCTTGTTAAGAATGGACCCCATGGCGCGTTTGTTTCGATCCAGCATCTCTTGCATTGCCGATATCAGCGGGTCGACTCCAAAGCGTTCGACCATTTCAACAATACGTCGTTCCGCCAGGCGAAGCGCGGCTACCACCGCATTGAAATCTGAACGATTCCATTCTGGGAGGCGACAATTGCGAAGAATCATTTCCAGAATTTCTTTGTTTAGTTCACCCTTGCGATAGATTTTGACCGGAGGAATCTGAATGCCTTCTTCAAATATTTGCGCAGCATCGGTCGGCAGGCTGCCAGGCACCTTGCCACCGATGTCGGTCATGTGTCCAAACATCGCAGCCCAGGCCACGATCCGTCCATCTATATAGATGGGCATCATCATTAACCAATCGTTCAGGTGGCTGATCGCACCGTTGCAGGTGTACGGGTCATTAGTCAGAAAGATATCGCCTTCTTCAATGGTGCCGTCGTAACCTTGCTGAAAACCCCAGAAGAAGGATCCGAACTGGCCGACCACCATTTTTCCTTCCTGGTTAGCAATCATAGGAAAGGCGTCGTGTTGTTCGCGTATGCCCGGTGACATGGCGGTCCTAAACAGCACCGCGTCCATTTCTGTCCGCGCATTGCGTAAGGCATTTTCGATGATGTCTAGCGTAATGGGATCAACGGCGACAGGTTGAAACGGTTTCGTATTGCTTTGTATCAGTTGTGCTGGCATGTTTAAGAGTCCGGATATCTACCCGTTGATCGGATTAATTAGCATATTCCCTACGGGATCTACGTCACCTGCATGGTTCGGCAGGATCAGAGTGGTTGAGTCCATTTCAGTAATGATGGCTGGGCCCACGATTCGATCGCCATACCTGAATTGCGATCGATCATAAATCACCGCGCCATGATCATGCCCATCGACAAAGATATTGGTTTGAGCGTAAGCGGCGCCCTGGGGGTCACCACCGCCTTCGGGGAGTCGCTGTGCTGTCGCCGAGCTTTCGCGCCCTTGAACGAGAGCGCGTAAGTTGTAAAGCTCCCGTTGGGTATCGAGGGAGAAGGTGAACATTTGTTCGTGCATCTTGTCAAAGCGTTGACCTAGGCCCTCTAGGCCATCTTTCTTGAAATCTTCGGGCGACACGTCGACCGTTAGTCGCATTCCTTGTCCGGCGTACCTCAGGTCGATTTGATACAGTGTGGTCTGTTCACTCTCAGGCACTCCCTCGGCGTGGAGGGTCTGCGCCGCAGTGGTCGCAAGTTCCTGGAGGGCAGACAACACCTCATCATTAGTGGTCTCAGAAAATCGTCGTACAAAGGTTCGGGAAGCTTCGTCGCGAACACGGGTAGTCGCGTCACCGTAAGCACAAAGCACACCGGGACCGGGCGGAATGATGACCGGCCACGAATTCATCAGCTTGCCAAGCGCGTTAGCATGAAGGGGGCCGGCGCCGCCGAAACCCACCAGGGCGAAGTCACGCGGATCGAAACCTTGTTCAACAGAAACCAGTCGCAGTGCCCCAAACATATTTTCGTTAACGATGTTGATGATGCCTTCGGCAGCCTCCTTTAACGACAAACCCATCCCCTTTGCCACTATAGTGACCGCCTGTTCGGCTTGTTTTCGGTCAATTGCCAGTTCCCCGCCGAGTCTTGCGTCTGCTGGGAGATAACCCAGTACAACATTGGCATCGGTGACCGTGGGTTCCATGCCGCCTTTCCCATAGGCTGCAGGCCCAGGTTCAGCGCCGGCACTTTGTGGACCCACTCGTAAGGCTTTAGTCAATTCCGGGACATAAGCGATTGAGCCACCTCCAGCTCCCACCGTTCGGACGTCAACCGACGACGAGCGAACAGTCACATCGGCAACACGGGTTTCTCGCCGAGTCTGAGGGACACCGTTCTGAATCAATGCAACATCTGTCGAGGTGCCTCCCATATCAAAAGTTAGGAGGTCACTAAAGCCGGCTTGCTTCGCGATCCATATCGCACCCGATACCCCACCTGCTGGACCGCTCATCAATAAATTAACCGGCGTTGCTTTGGCCGCTTCCGCTGAGGCCAAACCACCGTCGGAACGTAGGATATGCAACTGCACCTTATTCATTCGGCGATTTAACTCGCCTTCTAAGCTCTCCAGATAGGTCGAGACCACGGGGCGAATGTAAGAATTAACAACGGTTGTTTCAGTTCGTTCGTACTCATACATCTCGGGCACAACCTCGGAAGAGATCGACACTGGAATATTGGGCATTACCCTTTCGGCAATAGCGCGGACTCGTTGCTCATGAATGCCACTGGCGTAGGCATTCATTAACGAGACGGTTAAGGCTTCGATGCCTTCGTTTGCCAGGGCTTTCAAAGAAATTTGTAATGCATCTTCGTCAAGAGGGGTAACAATGTTGCCTTTTGCATCCAGTCGTTCGATCGCTTCGATGGTGAGTTCGAGCGGAGCTAGGGGGTCGCTCTTGTTAAAAATCACCCAACCACCCAGCCCCCCGGGAACATAGGAGCGGGCGATCTGAAGCACCTGTTGATATCCCTTGGTAGTAACAAGGCCAACCTTTGCCCCTGATGCTGTTAGCACTGTGTTGGTGGCGACAGTCGTTCCGTGCATTACATGGCTGATATCAGATGGAGCGACATTTGCCGAGTTACAAACGCGTTCAATTCCCTCCAGCACGCCGATAGATGAGTCCTGTGGTGTTGAGATAACTTTGGCAGTGAAAAAGTCACCACTGGTTTCATCGATCAATAAAACATCGGTGAAGGTTCCTCCTACATCGACGCCCAAGCGATAAGACGCAGTTCCAGTCGAAGCGCGACGCGTCGTTTGTTCCCTATGAACGGGTGTATGCGCTCTTTCAGCCCGGGCCGTGACTTCTGCCGGCAGCTGTGGTGTTTTTTGTTCTCGACTAAGTGGCTGTGACTTAGAGTCGGGTTTTGAGCGGAGTTTGCTGGGGGTTGTATTCCCTCTGTCGGCGCTGGTCTGACGCTCTGGCGACGAGACGTCTATGTGTTTTGGAGTTTCGGGTTTATTCAGTCGCGTAAACTCATCTTTAGCGCGCCGTAATTCATTGTCAAACCAGTCCGTTATTTTTCGGGAATCCTTGCTCATACTTATCTGCTTGTGAAGTCGTCTATCCGTAGGGTAGCTAATCGGTCGGGCGTTTTATTGGTTCTTATTGCGGCGCCAGTTTGTAATCGCATCAATCATTGCATCTGCCGTGGTCAGATCGCAGTATCGCCGAGAGACATCACGCAAATTATCCCAATGTGGTCCCTCATGCTGATCTCCGACACAGTCTTCGGGCACCAGAGTGCGGAAACCCCACTGGAAACTGTCAACTATACTCGCGCGTACACATCCTGAGGTGACACAGCCTAAGAGAATGATTGTGTCTACACCTTCTTTATTGAAAAACGCAGCCGCGGGTGTTTGAAAGAACATGGATGCGCCAGATTTTCGCATCGCAACGTCATATTCCTTGTTATAGGTTCGTGGATCAAATTGTGTCGAGTGGTCGCCGTCGATAAATCCTTCTAAGACAGCAGTAATCTTCCAATAAGGCTTGTCACGGGCAGAGCTATACCCTGTGTAGCAATTGGCAACGGGCACGCCGCATTCTCGAGCAACGGTCAACAATCGGGTGGAATTACTGATGGCACGTTGGACTAATGCCGAGCCGCCCAGTGAGTGGTCCGGGTCGGTAAATCCCAGTTGAAAATCCACCACGGCAATCCCTGGTTTTTCTCCAAATCCGATTGATTCCGCGCCGTAGGAGCGTGCCTCATAGGCGTCGTTCTCGTTGCTGTTCATGATGTTCTATGGATAATCAATTTGCTCAGGTTGGTGTTTCGCTTCCGATCGGGTTTATTCGACAATCTTCAGATACGTGATAAGTGATTCGCGAGGAAGTATAGAGGGTTGTTCCGGGCTCGCGCCATTCGAGATGCCGAGGTCTCGTGGCGAAGCGGGACTTCGTGGAAAATGGGCGGAAAAACCGGTTTTTCTAACGTAAAGGCGCAAGCAGCGCTGATGACAATAGATGGGGCCAGTTCGATGAACCACGAGACAGGATTCTTTAGCGGCGAGCGATCGTTGTCTCGCGCTGATTTTCAGTCGCGTGTTTTACGGGCCGGTAATGTGCTCGCGTCGTTGGGAGTGGCGCCAGGTGATGCGGTCGCCTTACTGCTGCGTAACGATTTCTGTTTTTTCGAAGCGACTTACGGGGCGAATCTAGTGGGCGCCTACGCAGTGCCGATTAACTGGCATTCTACTGATGCTGAATTAGCTTATCTGCTAGAGGATTCGCAGCCGCGGGTGTTGGTGGGTCATGCGGATTTGCTGGCCGGGGTTTCCGGTGCCTTGACTCACGCGAAACGGCGGGGTATGCAGGTTTTGGTGGTCGAAACCGCACCGGAATTAGCCGCAGCCTATAGGCTTACGAAAGAAGTCTGTGTAACACGTGGCGAGGACCCCTTATGGAATGCGCTTATCGAGAACGCGGCAGGGCTCCCAGATCAACCTGCCGAGGTCATTCAGTCCATGTTTTATACCTCGGGGACCACCGGGTCGCCCAAGGGAGTCCGCCGCTTAGCCCAGTCGAAAAGTGGCGCTGAAACATTAGGTCGAGTTCGTGATCGGATCTTTGGCCTAAGCGCAGGGATCAGCGCACTCGTTCCAGGCCCCCTGTACCATAGCGCGCCGAACTCCATGGCGCTTAGGGCGGCTTCGCAGGCGCAGACCATGGTGTTAATGCCACGCTTTGATAGTGAGGAATGCCTTCGCCTGATCGAGAAATATCGGATAACCAACATGTTTATGGTGCCGACCATGTTGGTGCGCCTGTTGAAGTTACCGCCAGCGGTCCGTGCCCAATACGACACGACGTCACTTCGGTACGTCATGATTGCCGCCGCACCATGCCCTGCGGACGTTAAACGGGGAGTAATTCATTGGTGGGGACCCATTGTTCATGAGTTTTATGGGTCGACAGAACTCGGGTACATGACGATCTGTGATTCTGCGGAGTCGCTTAGGAAGCCCGGTACGGTAGGGCGCCCGGTAGAGGGGGCGCAGGTTAAAGCGCTAGATTCGAAGGGCAACGAGGTTTCCGTAGGTGAGCCAGGTGAGATTTTTGGTCGGCTTGCAGCCTTCCCAGACTTCACCTATAACAATCGTGATGAGGAGCGGGCGGAGATTGAAAGAGACGGGTTAATCACTTGCGGCGATATGGGCTATTTTGATGCTGACGGTTATCTGTTCTTGTGCGATAGAGTGCGTGACATGGTGATCTCCGGCGGCGTCAATATCTACCCGGCAGAGATTGAAGCGAGTTTGCTCGGCATGCCTGGAGTTGCAGATTGCGCGGTGTTTGGGATTCCCCATGACGAGTATGGAGAGCAATTGTTAGCCATTGTGCAATGTGTAACAGGACACTCTCTGAAGTCTGAAGAAATCAAGACTTATCTGCG
>Ga0209089_10005270_pt1 | contig 10617 bp, 10 predicted proteins | sample ArcticOcean_MG_C_FD_187431 | JGI IMG/M metagenome (GOLD analysis project Ga0209089, IMG submission 187431) | Marine microbial communities from western Arctic Ocean - ArcticOcean_MG_CB2_150 (SPAdes) (version 2) | ecosystem: Environmental > Aquatic > Marine > Oceanic | place: Arctic Ocean: Canada...
ATCGGTCGGGTTCGAAGCAAGCAGATATTGTGGAATGGGAATTCCGAGACATGGCGGCAGGTGTTTCTTTCACGCGATTCGTTGTTGTGTTTTTTGATTAGGAATCGGCAGAATTTTATGGGTCGCCGAACTGGGTTGTTGCGTGAGTGGGCTGAGGGCGCACAGATGATCGAGCTGGATGATCGGCGAGCGTTGAATGAGTTTTATGAGTCGCGTGGGTTGGTGCGGTGTGGCTGGCCACTTTTTCTAGCCCGCTAATTTGTTGGCTGGGACGGGGCGTTGTTGGTGGATTGGTCGTGGTTGCATGTAAATGAATTCAGGATGGCAGTGTTAGGGGCGTGCAGGTACTTTGTACTGCTTCGAGGTCCTGAATCCCCGATTCCTTCGGGGCAGGCTGAGTTCAGGATGATGGGCAGTGGCGACGCTGTTGTAGGGGTTTGGATGGCGGTGTGTTAGGTGCGTTTGGTTGTTGTAAACGTTAAATTTTGTGTATTGACCTTTGTTCGTGGGGGTTAGTACTGTTAATAGCGGTTGTTTTACAACTGTCGGAGCCCTTGTGGCGCAGTGGCTAGCGCAACTGATTTGTAATCAGTAGGTCGTGGGTTCAAATCCCTCCAAGGGCTCCAATTTTAACGGCTCGGAACTTCTTCTTGGTTTTTGGCCTTACAAAAACGCTTACGAATATCGTCGGCACTCGTAGTGAAATTTGGTTTTGCTGTGGTAAAGTTTTTGTTTGGGCAGGGATTGGGGAGTGGTTAAACCCAGCAGACTGTAAATCTGCCGCTTGACGGCTTCGTAGGTTCGAATCCTACTCCCTGCACCAGAATTACGGTTTGGGTTAGTTTCAGGTGTGCCTCATTTGTGAGGAATATCGGGCCCACATAGCTCAGTGGTAGAGCGCATTCTTGGTAAGAATGAGGTCCCGAGTTCAATCCTCGGTGTGGGCTCCAGCTAAGCACCAATCAATATCAGCGCAAGAGTAAATGCGCCCAAAAGCGCACAGCGCAGGAGACTCCGGTAGACGGAGCATAAGAAAAAATAATGGCGAAGCAAGTATTTGACCGAAGTAAGCCTCACGTAAACGTGGGCACTATCGGGCACGTGGACCACGGCAAGACGACATTGACTGCCGCCATCACCAATGTGCTCGCGCAAGTTCAGGCCAACGTTAAGGCGAAGGCTTTCGACGAAATCGATAACGCTCCTGAAGAACGAGAGCGTGGTGTGACCATCGCGACAACTCACACAGAGTACGAGACGGATTCCCGTCACTATGCTCACGTGGATTGCCCGGGTCACGCGGACTACATTAAGAACATGATTACTGGTGCTGCCCAGATGGACGGCGCTATTCTCGTGGTATCGGCCGCTGACGGTCCTATGCCACAGACTTACGAACACATTCTGCTTGCACGCCAGGTAAACGTTCCGAAGCTTGTTGTTGCTTTGAACAAGAGTGATGTTGTTGACGATGAAGAGCTGCTTGAGCTTGTTGAGATGGAAGTTCGTGAACTTCTAGACAAGAACGGCTTCCCGGGTGACGAGATTCCTGTAATTCAGGTTTCTGCACTTGAGGCTCTTGAGAATGCTGAAGACCAGGACAACAAGTGGGTGAAGTCGATTCACGAGCTGATGGCAGCTGTGGACGAGTACATCGACATTCCTGATCGCCCAACTGACCTTCCGTTCCTCATGCCTGTTGAAGACGTATTCGGCATCAAGGGTCGTGGCACGGTTGTTACTGGTCGAGTAGAGCGTGGAATTGTAAAGACTGGTGACCAGATTGAGATCGTAGGATTTGGTAAGACAGTTGCAACTACCGTTACTGGTGTTGAGATGTTCCACAAGACCCTTGAAGAGGGTATTCCTGGTGACGCTGTTGGTTGCTTGATTCGTGGAGTTGAGCGTGAAGATGTTTCACGTGGTGCGGTTCTGGCTAAGCCGGGCAGCATTAACCCTTCGACGAAGGCCAAGGCTCAGGTATATGTTTTGACCAAGGATGAGGGTGGTCGACACACTCCTTTCTTCCCTGGTTACAAGCCACAGTTCTACATTCGAACTACCGACGTTACAGGTGCTATCAACCTGGGCGAGGGTGTCGAGATGGTCATGCCTGGTGATAACACCGTCATGGACATTGAACTTGGTTACCCGGTTGCACTTGAAGAAGGTCTGCGATTCGCTATCCGTGAGGGTGGCCGAACTGTGGGCTCGGGTGTGATCATTGAGGTTCTGGACTAGTTCTTAGAAACTTGTAGCTAGCGCTCGTTATAGTGCCGGGTGTATCTTCGCTCTTGAGCGAGGAAAGGGGAGTTCCCCTTGAACCCCCGGCGTATGTAACGGGCGTTGGCGCGACTCTCTGGGGTCGTAAAATTCCAGCCAGACGGAATAGGGCATTTGCCCTTTTGCCGGTTGGGTTGTTCTTGTTTGATGAGGGCGATGCAACCGATAGGATTTGAGAAACGTAACTATGGCTAAGAAGAGTGCGGTTCGCACGATAGTTGATATGAATTGCACTGAGTGCAAGGCATACACGTACAACACAGAGAAGAACAGGCGCAACACTCCTGACAGGGTTGAGTTGAAGAAGTTCTGCCCTGTGTGCAGAAAAGTTCAGCTGTTTCGAGAGAAAAGGTAAGGAACCGAGTTGGCACGAACACCAGCACGAAGTACATCTGGCCCGGGAGTATCGGGATCCTCAGGATTTTCGATCTTCAGATTCTTTAAAGAGGTATTCGGGGAACTGCGGAAAGTTTCATGGCCTTCAAGGCAGGAGGCGACTCGCCTTACTGTGATGGTGATTATGCTTTCGGCAACGATTGGCCTGTTTTTGGGTTTGATCGACATGCTGTTCGCTCGACTGCTTGCCGTGATTTCAGGAACTTAGCCATGACTTCTTACCGCGACATCGCCGGGAGCACTTCAGCTCGCTGGTACATCGTTCACACTTATTCGGGTCAGGAAGACCGCGTTCAGAAGAATCTGGAGCAGCGGATCAACACGATGGACGTTAAGGACAAGATTCTTAACGTTGTGGTTCCTACCGAAGAAGAGGTGGAGATCAAAGAGGGCGAACGCAAGACTGTTCAGAAGAAGATGTACGCGGGCTACCTTATTGTTCAGATGCTAATGGACGAGGAGAGCTGGTACGTGGTTCGGAACACTCCTGGTGTTACCGGGTTCATTTCTGCTGAGGACGAGCGTGAGAAGCGCCCGAAGCCGATTCCGTTGGAAGAGGCTGAGGTGGATCGAATTATGAGTCGTATGAAGTCGGATGCCCCACGGGTTCGTGTTGGGTACGAGGCTGGCGAGTCGGTTCGAATCAAGGATGGTCCTTTCGCTGATTTCATGGGCACTGTTGATGAGGTGCTTGAGGATCGTGGAAAGATTCGTGTGCATGTTTCGTTCTTCGGGCGTGAGACGCCTGTTGAGTTGGACTTCTTACAGATAGAGAAGTCGTAGTTAGTTAGTTTTATTTTTAGATTTTTAGTGTGATTCCTGGCTTTGTTAGTTCGGGAGTAGAAACGAAGGAACGTTCAGTTGGCTAAGAAAGTCACTACAGTAATCAAGTTGCAGTTGCCAGCAGGTGGGGCCACTCCGGCACCACCGGTGGGTCCGGCTCTTGGTCAGCATGGTGTGAACATCATGCAGTTCGTTAAGGAATACAATGAGCGTTCTGCTTCACTCGCTGGAAACATTGTTCCTGTTGAGTTGACGGTTTACGCAGACCGATCGTTTTCGATCGAGCTTAAGACTCCGCCTGCTTCGGACATGATCAAGAAGGCTGCTGGTATTTCCGGTGGTTCTGGTTCTGTTGGTATCGATGTGGCTGGCAAGATTTCTCGGGCGAAGATTCGAGAGATTGCCGAAGTGAAGATGCCTGACCTCAATACGAATGATATTGAGGCTGCGATGAAAATTATTGAAGGTAGCGCCCGAAGTATGGGTGTGGAAGTTAAGGGCTAACCCGTTTTTGTTGGGTTAGTGGATGTAACTTTTTATTTGTCGGCCCGGGCGCTCGGACCCCGCATTGTTAGCGAGGGGGAGCCAGGATTACCGGCTGGAGATTTGTGAAATGGCGAAACACGGAAAACGATATAACGCTGCGTTAGAGGCTGCTGGACTTGATCCTCACACGCCCGATTCGGCGGTTGCTCTTGCCAAGGAATTTTCTAAGGTGAAGTTCAATGAGGCGATTGAGCTTCATGTAGCGACGAGCGCTGACCCTCGGCATTCGGATCAGCAGATTCGTGAGGTTGCTGATCTGCCGCACGGTACTGGTAAGAATGTTCGTGTATTTGTTTTTGCGCAGGGTGATGCGGCTCGTGCTGCTACTGACGCTGGTGCCGAGTTTGTTTCGGACGATGAGTTGGTGAAGAAGATCGAGGGTGGCTGGAGCGATTTCGATGTTGCTATTGCTACTCCGGATCAGATGGGCAAGATTGGGCGACTAGGTCGCTATTTGGGTAGGAAAGGGCTGATGCCTAATCCTCGAACTGGGACTGTTGTCCAGCCTGAACGGGTTGGTGCAGCTGTTGAGAGTGCTAAGAAGGGTCGAGCCGAGATTCGGTTGGATCGTGGTGCGAACATTCACGTTCGTATCGGTACTGTTGGGTTCGACGATAACCAGATTTTGGATAACCTTTCTTCGGTGTACTCCACGATTCTTCGTGCGAAGCCGGAGGGTGTGAAGGGTCCGCTGGTAAAGAAGGTGACTCTTTGCACGACGATGGGTCCGAGCTTCTTGCTGGATCAGTCGGAGTTGGAGAAGCTTACGCAGGCAAACTAGTTTGCGTTTTCTCGGCAGGGTTGATTGATCCGAGTTGGTTTGATCGAGCCGTAGTGTGATTTTTACAAAAAGTCCCAGGCGTTATGCTTGGGGCTTTTTGTATGTGTCGCTAGGCGACTTTTGTGTGTGGCCAGCCACTTTTTGTGCCAGTGGCACTTTTTCTGTGTGCAGGTGATGTTGGCTGGTGGGTGGATCGTTGAGGTGTGGGCGTTTTGGCACAGATCCTGATTTTCATCAGGATGACAGGTGTGTGGGGGTGGTTCTTAGTGTTGTGTGGTGAAAATAGTTAGCCATTCTTTGTTTGGTGGAGTTAGAATGGTTTGCATACAGTTGAATACTGCGACCGCAGACAGTTGGTCCCGTTTCGAACGGGGTAATGCTCTTAGCGCCATCCGAGGTTTAGATCGTGCATTCATCGTCGTTAGCGGCGATTGCATTTTTGCCCCGGACCAGGTTCCGGGGTTTTTTATTGGCGTTGGCCAATTCTCTTAAGCGGTGTTGTGGTCGTGGATAGGAGGTCGAATGCCAACTGAAAAAGGTAAGGCGGCGGTAGCGGAGATGAAAGTCATCTTCGAATCATCGCCGTTGGTGATTGCTGCTGAGTACAGCGGTGTTGACGTTGCCGGGATGACTGGTTTGCGTCAGGAGCTGCGAAGCAGTGGTGCGCGTTTCAAGATTGTGAAGAACACTTTCGCGAAGATCGCGGCTGACGAGGCTGGTAAGTCGGCGCTTAAAGAGGTTATGGCGGGCCCAATTGGGTTTGTTGTTACTGATGGCGACCCGGCTGCTGCTGCGAAGGCTTTTGTGAATTACGCCAAGAGTAAAGATCTTGCGATCAATATTCTTGGTGGGATGCTTGATGCTGATGTGTTGAGCGCTGATCGAGTTAAAGATCTTGCGAAGCTTCCTTCTAAGGATGAGCTGATTGCGAAGATGCTTGGTTCGATGAACAGTCCTATTACAGGGTTGTTGATGGTTATGAGTGGCCCAGTTCGGGCTCTCGCTACAGTGCTTCAACGGCACGTGGATAACCAGCAGGAAGGTTCGGCCGCTTAAGGCGGTTGGAGCTGTTCGAAATATTTAGTTAGTTATTAGTGCCCCGTTCTTTACGTGAGGGGACGAAATTGGAGAGACCAGAAATGGCCCTGAGCAAAGAAGATCTGATCGAAGAGATCAAAGGAATGTCAGTACTCGACCTCGCAGACGTTGTTAAGGCGCTCCAGGAAGAATTCGGTGTAAGCGCAGCAGCTCCGGTTGCAGTAGCAGCAGCACCTGGTGGCGGCGGCGCTGCCGAAGCGACAGAAGAGAAGACGGAATTTGACGTTGTTCTTAAGGACATCGGTGGCAAGAAGATCGCAGTCATTAAGGCTGTTCGTGAACTTACCCCGCTGGGTTTGAAGGAAGCTAAGGATCTTGTTGAGGCTGCCCCTAAGGCAGTTCTTGAGGGTGTATCCAAGGATGAGGCCGAGACTGCCAAGGGCAAGCTCGAAGAAGCCGGTGCTTCAGCCGAAATTTCTTAGTCGCTAGCGACGTTTTCTTCGGCAGGGTTTGTGGCGACTGAGTCGTTGCAGTTTTGCCGGTGATTAGTTTGTATATGAAAAGCCCCGGGCGTTTACGCTCGGGGCTTTTTGGTGCCAGTGGCACTTTTTCTGGGTGGCTAGCCACTTTTTCTGTGTGCTGGTGATGTTGGCTGGTGGGTGGATCGTTGAGGTGTGGGCGTTTTGGCACAGATCCTGAATCCCTGATTCCTTCGGGGCAGGCTGAGTTCAGGATGGTCGCTAGCGACTTTTTCTTAGTGATCGGTTGGTTGGCTGGGATGTTGGGTGGTTTGAGTGTCGTCGTTGTCGATAGATAATGAATCGAGTTCAGGATGACAATGGTTAGTGGTTAATAGAAAAAGGGGGAGAGCAGTTGCTCTCCCCCTTTTGATTTGAATTCGGTGATTGCCGGTGAGTGCCGGGTCTCCAAAAAAACGTGCCACTGGCACCTTAGAAGAGGTTGTGGGATTGTCCGCCGTCTACGTTCAGGCAGGCTCCGGTGATTAGGTCGGCCTGGCTTGATGCCAGGAAGGCGACGGTTGCGCCGATGGGTTCTGGCCATCCGAATTTTCCCATTGGGAGGTTTCGGTCGATGAATTCGGCTACGGCTTCCTTTGAGTTGTTTGCGATGAACTTCTCCCAGGTGCCTCCGGCGTGAAGGATTGATCCGGGTGCTATCGAGTTGACGGTTACGCCGTCTTTAGCGACAGCCATGGCGGTGTGCTTTGAAGCGGCGATCATTGCTGCTTTGGCCGACATGTAGGGTGCGGTTCCTCCGTATTCTCGCCCGAAGATGGAGGAGATGTTGATGATTCGGCCCCATCGTTGTTCCTGCATGGTGGGAAGTACGTTCTTCATTAGGGCGACTGCTGACCAGAGGTTGGCGTTCATGACCATGTGGAAGTCTTCGAGGGACGAGTTGACGAGATCGGACGTTCCGAGGCTTCCTCCTACGTTATTAACGAGGATTTCTATGGAGCCGAGTTCGGCTTCTACTTTAGCAACGAGATCGTTGGCGCCTGATTCATCGCCGAGGTCGGCAACGTATGCCCCAACTTTTACCCCGGTTGCTTTGAGTTCGTCGGCAGTTTGATTTAGCGTTTCTTCGCCTCGGGCGCAGATAGCTACTGAGACGCCTTCTGCTGCGAGTGCGAGTGCCGACTGCCTGCCTAAACCGCGGCTTCCGCCTGTGATTAGGGCAACTTTGCCCTTAATACCTAGATCCATGTTGAATAGTTGCTCCGTGAGAGTGGTTTTGTGTATGAACGGTGTTTGTGCTTAGTACGAACCGATTTTACAGATTTGGTGTTTGTTTATCCGGTACCAGATTATTCGTAATGCACAGGTAACGGGGTCTTGTTAGATTGATTATTGTCGTGCGCCACCTATAAAAGCCAATCAAGATTTTGATAAAGGTGTGTCAAACTGCGGTTTGATGTACTGAAATCATCTTGACTGGCGTTTTTGCAGTGGTGTACCTTGACTGGGTGCCGTTTGTAAAAGTAACGGTCGAATGCAGCCGTGCCTATATGGAACGTATGTTTTGGGGCTTCGGTGAGCTTGGGCTTTATGCTTGAGCGAGTGTCCGCGCGGTCGGGCATATATAAATTGATCTCGCGAATTCGTTTGCGAGCAGGTAATTAGAAGTATCTTGCAAAAAGAAACTTCCAGGAGGATGCCGATGCTAGGCTCCGCTATCTCAAAGCGCTGGGTTGTCTCTCTCGCTTTGGTGGGCTTGGTTTCCCTATTCATGGCCTCGTATGAGGCTGTGTGGTCGGGTTCCGCTTCGGCGACGACGACGACGACGACTACCGTTGCTAGTACACCACCGACGGCGATTCCTACGGATACGACGTTGGCGTCCATAACGCCTTTCGTATCGGGTACGTTTACTCTGGCGCCGGCTTCTAATATTGGTGGCAATGTTTTAGCGCTCAATGCTTCAAGCGTTGATATCACTAACACGGCACCAGGTTTGACGTATGCATGGTCAGTAACGAACGGATGTGCGACGTTCAGTACGTCGACATCTCCAGTTCTTACCCTTACGTCCGTCAATACGGGTTGTTCTGGTGTGGTGACCATAACTGTCAAACAGTTCGGCGGTAACACGCAAGTTGGTACGTTCGATCTCATAGTCAATTCCCCGGTGGTGTCGGTTGTGATTGCTCCTGTAACGAACGCATCAAGTCCTGCAACCTTGCCGACTGGAGTTGATTCCAGCAAAGTGACTGAAATCAAAGCTGGCGACGGTGGGGCACTTACAATTGACACAGAGAATGGGCAGTCGATTTCATTGAATGTGGCGGGTGGCAGTCTTGACAGCGGTGAAGCTGCATCGGTTTCGATTGAGACTATTTCTACAGGTTCAGTTCCGAGTGCACCTCCAGCTGCATCTGAAGGTGCTTCTTCTGGCACGTTCAAATTCGGTAGTTCTATCGTCCAGATAACCTGGCACGACAAGGACGGCGGAGCGCTTGATACAAAGAAGCTGAACAAGCCTGCTGAAGTTTGTATGACATACACGCAGGCCGACGTAGACGGTTCACACGGTGGTAGTGATGGTCTGGGTATCTGGCGCCACAATGGCACCGACTGGGTCAAACTGAACTCCACTGCTTACACGAACCCGAACAAGGTTTGTGCTTTCACAACTTCGTTCTCGCCATTCGCACTTGGTCTTGCGGTAGCTCCTCCGGATGCTCCTGCGGCTGGTGCTACCGGATTGCCGGCAACTGGTGATTACACTCTTGGTGTAAATGGTCTGCTGCTCGCATTGTTTGCTGGTTTCGCTCTGGTTGGTACCGGAGTGTTTACCGCACGACGTGCAAGACGAGTACGAGAGAACTCCTAGTTCGCTAGGACGTTTTGAAAACGTAATTTGGAAAGAGACCCGCTTCGGCGGGTCTCTTTTCGTTTAAGCTCCGGGCGGGCGTTTGCTCCGGGCGTTGTCGAACGACTTGGTCGTTGAGCTGCAGTCTCCCCCTCTAGCTCCCCCATTCCGGGGGAGGACAGGAAGTCGCGGGCGGTGCTTGGGATTGTTGGGGGCTCTGCGTTTGATCCTGAAATGGAATTCAGGATGACAGTGGGTCGTGGGTTGTTATTTGTTGGATTTTTTGGGTGTTGTTGGTTCAATATGGTTTGAGTTTCTGATCTACTCTTTATATTCGTAATTTCGGGGTCGTTCGGAGTGGTTGGTTTTTTTGGTTTCGAAACTGGTTGATCGAACTAAATATGTTCAGAGTCGTAGGCAGCTGCTGATACTTGGCGGTTTGTTTTTGTTTTCGCTTGCCCTGTACGCGGCGACGATGTCGCGGGGGATTACGTGGCTGAACACCGGGCAGGATGGCGGCGATTTTATTAGTGCTGCTCGGTCGTTGGGTGTTCCGCATCCGACTGGCTATCCGACGTACACGCTTTTATTGCGGGCGTTTGGCGATGTGGTTGATATTGGTAGCCATGCGTTTAGAGCAAATTTGTTTTCTGCGCTTACGGGTGCGCTGACTGTGCCGTTTGTGTACATAGCGGCTTCACGGGTTATTAGAAGCGTTCCGGGCTCCGAAGTGGGTGGAAATCGCTCTGTGGTCGCATCAGCAGTGGTGGCGGCACTTGCGTTCGCTACTTCGCAGTTGTTTTGGATGCAGAACACGATTACCGAGGTTTATTCGCTGAACGCTCTGTTTGGGGCAGTTCTGTTGGTGATGGCTCTTGGCGTTTTGGAGGAATTGCGTGCGCGCAATCTGGCGATTCGCAACAGGGTGTTTCTGGCGTTGTTGTTCGGCGTTGGATTAGGGAATCACACGACTCTTGGCTTGGCTGCGACTCCGTTTGGGATTTGGATTTTGTGGGTTGTGTGGCAGCGGTATGGGTGGCGTGGTGTGTTCGACTGGCGGCCTGCGGTTGGGTTGGTGGTTGGGCTTTCTGTTTATGTGTATGCGCCGATTGCGGCTTCTGCGGATCCGATAGTGAACTGGGGGGCGTCGGATACGTTTGAGGGATTCAAGTGGATGGCTTCGGCGTCGATCTACCAGTCTTACGCGTTTGGGATCGAGAGCGAGGCGTTGGCGGGTCGTATTTCAAAGGTCGCCGAGATGCTGTTCACCCAGTACACGATTGTTGGGACGGTGATCGGGATTACGGGTCTTACGACGATATGGTCGTACAGTCGTGAGTTTGTGTATGTGTCGTTGGCTTCGATTTTTGCGATTGCGATTTATTCGGTTTCGTATGCGACGCCGGATAGTTTTATTTACCTGATTTCTGCCTTCATGGTGTTTTCGTTGTGGCTGA
>Ga0209089_10005273_pt1 | contig 10615 bp, 9 predicted proteins | sample ArcticOcean_MG_C_FD_187431 | JGI IMG/M metagenome (GOLD analysis project Ga0209089, IMG submission 187431) | Marine microbial communities from western Arctic Ocean - ArcticOcean_MG_CB2_150 (SPAdes) (version 2) | ecosystem: Environmental > Aquatic > Marine > Oceanic | place: Arctic Ocean: Canada...
AATAAAATCTTTCACACTCATTCTTGTTTCTTCAAATTTATTTGTTGCATTAACAGATAACGAGTGAATACTTCTTCCTATATTAGAAAATTCATTTTTATAAAAATCATCCAATCTTTTGATTACACTTATTGGTTTTTGAGATGAATTGGAACTATCCAAATAAACCAAAGGTTTTCCATTTATTTTTTTATTCAAAATTGGAAACTGCAACTTAATATTTTCTATATTCATTTATACATTCGCCTTATTAATTCTTTCAACAAATAATTGTGAGATTAATTTTTTAACATCAGATTCTGCAATAGTTTCAATAACTTCATTAAGAAAACCTTCAACGATCATTTTATTTGCTTGTTGTTTAGTCAGGCCTCTCGACATTAAATAAAATATAGAGTTTTCGTCAATATTTCCTGTAGTTGAACCATGTGAACATTTAACGTCATCTGCATAAATTTCTAATTCTGGTTTTGAATTAAATTCTGAGTTTTCGGATAAAATTAAAGCCTTGCTAAGTTGATATCCGTTAGTTTTTTGCGCTCGTCTATCAACATATATTTTTCCTTGATAGGTGCCATTGCTTTTATCAAGTAAAACACTTTTAATTAACTGTGAGCTTTTACAATTTTCGAATTTATGATTTACATTTGTTTTTAATTCATGATGCTGATTGCCATTTAAAAGCATTATACCATTTATAAAACATGAGCTAAAGTTTTCTAATAAATTACAATGAATTTCATTTTTAATTAAGTTTGGACCTAAGGATAATAAAAAATTTTCAAAAACGCTATTAGAAAAGCTGTTAACTTTTGTAGAACAATAGTTATAAGATTGATCTAAGGTTGCATTGATACTATATTTTTTAAGAATGGCATTTTTTTTAATAGTATAATTATGAATACTATTATTAAAATATTTAATATTATTTTCACTTTTATAGAAATCAACTAAACTTAAATTTGAATTTTCCCCAAGCGATATAAAAACTTTATTATTTACAATTTTACTATCTGCTGATTTATTAAAAAAGTTATATAAAACTAAAGGTTTATTAAATGAATAATTATTATCTATCTCGCAAATTATACCATCATTTACTAAAGCATGATTTAGGGAAATCATAGAGTTTTGATCATCCTCAAAATATTTTTTTATTTTTTCAAATTCTTCTTTATTCTCAAGTGCAACTTTTAAAGATTTAATATTTATTTTTTTTTCATCTTCAAAACTGAAGTTTGATTCAATAAAACTTCCATTTAATAAAATTATTTTATTGTGATCAAAATTTTTTAATAAAAAGCTACTGTTAAGCTGTAAACTATTTTTATTTTCAAAAATCTGGAGATTTAAAAAGTTATTATTAATAATAGTTTTAAGGTCTGTATATTTCCAATGTTCTTGTCTTTTAGTGGGAAAACCTTGTTCTTCAAATTTTTTAAAGCTTAGAGCTCTTATGCTGTCTAACTCCTTTGGGCCCATATTTAATTTTTGGAAATCTTTAAATTTCAAATTCATCTTGCTGTTGCTACACCTTCGTAACCATCTTTTTCTAATTCTTGTGCTAAGTCACTGGACCCCGTCTTAACTATTTTACCATTCACCAGTACATGAACAAAATCTGGCTTTATGTAATCTAATAAACGTTGGTAATGAGTAATAATTAAAAATGATCTATTTTTATTTCTTAGTGCGTTAACACCATCAGAAACTATTCTTAATGCGTCAATATCTAAACCCGAATCTGTTTCATCTAAAATTGCAAGCTTTGGTTCTAATATTGTCATTTGTAAAATTTCATTTTTTTTCTTTTCTCCACCAGAAAAACCTACATTTAACTGTCTACTTAAGATTTTTTCTTCAATTTTTAAATTTTTTGACTTTTCTTTAACTAATTTTAAAAAATCCAAAGAATCTAATTCTTTTAAGTCTCTAAACTTTCGAACAGCATTTAAAGAAGTTTTTAAAAAATTATTTGTATTAACGCCAGGTATTTCAGTTGGATATTGAAAAGCTAAAAAAATTCCTTTTTGTGCTCTTTCTTCAATTGGAATGTTTAAGAGATCTTTTCCTTCATATAATACTTTACCTTCAATTTTATAACCTTTTCTGCCTGATAAAATATTAGCTAGAGTACTTTTTCCCGAACCGTTTGGTCCCATAATGGCATGAACTTCGCCATTCCTAATTTTAAGATTAAAATTTTTTAATATTTTCTTATCTTCTATTGATGCACTAAGATTACTTATGTCTAGCATTAACCAACGCTACCTTCTAAGCTAATTCCAACTAATTTTTGAGCTTCTACTGCAAATTCCATAGGTAATTGTTGTAGCACTTCTTTGCAAAATCCATTCACAATCAGACTTACAGCTTCTTCTTGATTTAAACCTCTTTGATTGCAGTAAAAAAGTTGTTCTTCGCTTATTTTAGAAGTAGTTGCTTCATGTTCAATATTTGCGGTAGAATTTTTATTCTCAATATAGGGAATTGTATGGGCCCCACAGTTGTTGCCCATTAGCAATGAATCACATTGTGTATAATTTCGTGCATTACTTGCTTTAGAATTTATTTTTACTAAACCTCTATAAGTATTATCAGCAAATCCTGCTGATATTCCCTTTGAAATAATTTTACTTTTAGTATTTTTACCCAAATGAATCATTTTTGTTCCTGTGTCAGCTTTTTGATAATTATTGGTAATCGCTATAGAATAAAATTCACCAACTGAATTATCACCTTGTAAAATACAACTTGGGTATTTCCATGTGATAGCTGACCCAGTTTCTACTTGGGTCCAAGAAATTTTAGAATTTTTTCCTCTACATGCTCCCCTTTTTGTAACAAAATTATATATTCCACCTTTTCCATTTTTATCACCTGGATACCAGTTTTGAACAGTAGAATATTTTATTTCAGCATTATCTAAAGCTACTAATTCAACATTTGCAGCATGTAGTTGATTTTCATCACGCATTGGAGCTGTGCATCCTTCTAAATAACTTACATAACTATCCTTGTCCGCTATGATTAAAGTTCTTTCAAATTGTCCTGTTTCAGAAGCATTAATTCGAAAATATGTTGAAAGTTCCATGGGACATCTGACTCCTTCAGGAATATAAACAAATGATCCATCTGTAAATACAGCTGAATTAAGTGTTGCAAAGTAATGATCTGTAATTGGAATGACAGATCCTAAATATTTTTTTACTAACTCTGGATGATTGCGGATTGCTTCTGATATAGGGCAAAAAATAATGCCTTTTTTTGTCAACTCAGCTTTAAAAGTTGTAGCAACAGAAACAGAATCAAAAACTGCATCAACAGCTATACCACTTAATCTTTTTTGTTCTTGCAAGGGAATACCTAACTTTTTATATGTTTCTATTAATTTTGGATCTACTTCACTAAGATTTTTCGGTTTATTAGAAGCACTTTTAGGAGCCGAATAATAATATAAATTTTGATAATCTATTTTTGGGTATTTAGGTTTTTGCCAATTAGGTTCTTTTAAACTTTTTAATCTATTAAAAGCTTTTAATCTCCACTCCAACATCCATTGAGGTTCTTTTTTAATATTTGATATAAATTTAATTACTTCTTCATTTAAACCTTTTGGAGCTCTAATGCTTTCTATTTCAGTTGTAAAACCATATTTGTATTCTTTTGATTCTCTCAATTCTTCTTGTTTCATTAATTTAATTCTTTCTGTTTATATTTTGTATATTTTACAACAATGTCTCTTAATGTATTTTTTTCAAAAAAATCATTTATATGGTTTTCTAAATCGTCCCACAAATTATGCGTAATACATTTAATTGATTTACCGGTACATCCTTTTTTTGATTCTTTTTTACATCCGACTGTTTTTACTTTTTCGTCTACAGCATTAATAATGCTTAATAACTTAATTTCATCTGGGGATTTAGATAATAAATAACCTCCAGATGGTCCTCTTGAACTTTGAACTAAGTTATTTTTTTTTAATTTGAAAAAAATTTGTTCTAAAAAAGATACTGAAATTCCTTGTCTAAGTGAAATTTCAGTCAAGCTTGTTGGCTCACTAATATTAGTTTTAGCTAAATCAGCCATTGCCATCACCGCATATCTACCCTTGTTTGTTAATTTCATATTAATAATCTTGAGTTTTAAGGCTTTTTTACTTAATCCTACTTAATTAGTCAAGTATAGAAATAAATAAAAATAGCGCATACTAAACGTGCTATAAAACTTATCTTTTTAGTGAAAATAATTATCATTACTAATCAATTATGAAAAATGAAAGTAAAGAAATTTTTATTCCCGGACCAAGTGGAAGAATACAAGCTCAATACTATAAAAGTAAACAGGTAGGAGCTCCTATTGCTTTAGTCTTACAACCACATCCTCAATACGGCGGGACAATGAACAATAGAATTGTTTATGAATCATATAATTGTTTTTTTAAAAATGGTTTTTCCGTTATAAGAATTAATTTTAGAGGTGTACAAAAAAGTGATGGTATTTTTGATAATGGTCAAGGAGAACTTTCTGATGCTGCCGCTGCATTAGATTGGATAGAAAAAGAAAACCCAGGATATAGTCAATGTTGGGTTTCTGGTTTTTCTTTTGGTTCACTTATATGTATGCAGCTAATAATGAGAAGACCAGAAGTAAATAAGTTTGTAGCAATTTCTGTTCAACCAAATGTTTATGATTTTACATTTTTAGCACCATGTCCTATTTCTGGTTTAATGATATCAGGTAAAAATGATGAGTTAGTTCCAGAAGAAAATTTACTTGGTTTAAAAAATAAATTAAAATTACAAAAAAATATTGATGTAAAGTTCGAATTGGTAGATAAAGCAAATCATTTTTTTAAAGGTAAAGAAAAAGATTTGTCAACAATAATTGAATCTTATATAAAAAATAAAATATCAGTTTTTTAATTTTTGATAATAACTCCACCAGTACAAGGTTTTCTTACACCTGATGTTTCGGGAAAAGAAATTGGGAGTTTTAAAAAAGATCTAATTGCGAGATAAGCAAAAGCTTGTGATTCAATAAAATCACCATCAATACTAAAATCATCAATTTTTATTAAAGAACATTTTATTTTTTTTTTAAAACTTTCCATTAAAAATTTATTTTTTCTTCCCCCTCCACAAACAATTACTGCTTTTGGATAATTATTCATTAATTTATTTATAAAATGTGAATAAATTTCAGAAGAATATTCAGTTATTGTAGCTGCTCCATCTTCTAAAGATAATGCATTAGCAAAAGAGTAGTCATAATCACCAACATCATGAGATCTAGGTAAATTAATATTATTACTCACACAGGTTTCGTCTAAATTATTAACCCAATTTCTTAATCCTTTATCTAAAATTGTTTTATTTATTTTTCCAGATTTTGCTACCATTCCATTTTCGTCATAATTTTTCTCAGATTTTTTTCGCATCCATTGATCAATTAAACAATTTCCAGGACCTACATCTAAGGCAAATATTTGATCATTTTTACTATTATCATAATGGTTTACACCTGTAACATTTGCTATCCCTCCTATATTTAGAATCAATACAGGCAGCCCATTAGGATTTAATTTTTTTTTAGCTAGTAATAAATGAAAAATTGGCGTTAGCGGAGCACCCTCTCCTCCATTTTTAATATCATTTTCTCTAAAATTATAAATAACAGTTTTGTTTGTTAGTTTTGAAAGAAGTTTTCCATCTCCTAGTTGTATAGATTTTTTTTCTAGAGGGTTGTGAAAAATAGTTTGTCCATGAAAACCTATTAAATCAACTGAAAATTTATCTTTAATAATTTTATTCACCACATCTGCATGAAATAATGTAATTTTTTTTTCTATATCCTTAAATTCTTGAGATAAATTTTCTAATAAAACATTATTATAATTAGGCTTTCTATATTTAGTAATTTTATCTCTTAAACTAGATAAATTTTTATAAATTTCATTGTTATATTTAAAATATTGGTCAAATACTCCATGATATATTCTCACCATCTGATTGAATTATAGAAGCATCAACCCCATCCATTGATGTTCCGCTCATTAGACCTAAACTTAAATAAGGTTTATTCATAAATTATATTTTATTCAAAAAGAATCTTGTATATTACAACTTAAAGAAGTTAAAAATTCATGCAAGAAACATTTCTTAAAGAATTTCAAAAAAGGGGTTATTTTAAACAGTGCACTGATGAGTCCGCTTTAAGTGAACTAATGTCTAAAGGAAAAATTAAAGCTTATATAGGTTTTGATTGTACCGCGCCTAGCTTGCATGTTGGAAGCTTAATGCAAATAATGTGCTTGCGTCTTCTACAAAAATATGGCCATCAACCAATTATCCTTTTAGGAGGAGGTACAACTTTAATAGGAGACCCATCTGGGAAGGATGAAACTAGAAAAATATTAAATAAGAAAGAAATTCAAAAAAATATAAAAAGTATTGAAAATGTTTTTAAAATTTTCTTAAAAACAAAAAATTCAAAAACTAAACCCATTTTTGTAAATAATTATTCATGGTTAAATAAATTAAATTATATTAATTTTTTAAGAGATATAGGAAAGCATTTTACACTTAATAAAATGTTAACATTTGATAGTGTTAAATTGCGTTTGCAAAGAGAACAGTCCTTAAGTTATATGGAGTTTAATTATATGATGTTACAAGCTTATGATTTTTATGAACTTAATAAAAAGCATAAATGTTTTTTACAAATTGGAGGTTCAGATCAATGGGGCAATATAGTTAATGGAACTGATCTAATCAAAAGAAAGAATCAAAAACAAGCTTACGGTTTAACTACACCTTTAATTACAACTTCTTCTGGTTCAAAAATGGGTAAAACAGAAAAGGGTGCGGTTTGGTTAAATGAAAAAATGCTTTCTCCATATGATTACTGGCAATTTTGGAGAAATACAGATGATAAAGACGTAATAAAGTTTTTAAAACTTTTTACAGACTTGCATCTTGAAAAAATAGATAATTTAACAAAAAATACTCAAGATATTAATAAACTTAAAATTTTATTAGCTAATGAAGCTACATCAATGCTACATGGATTAAAGGCTGCAAAAGATTCTGAAACAACTGCACAAAAAACTTTTGGCGATAAATCGATTGGTAAAAATCTCCCTATAGTTAAAGTAAAAAAAAAAATAATTTTTAATGGGATCAATATTATTGATTTAGTAATAAAAACAAATCTAACTAACTCTAAAAGTGAAATTAGAAGAATGATTAAAAATAAAGGTATAAGAATTAATAATGAAATTGTTGAAAATGAAACTTTAACTATTAATCAAAATAATTTTGACAAAGAAAATAATTTAAAAGTTTCACATGGTAAAAAGCAGCATGTGATTATAAAAGCTATTTAGATTTTTTTTTATTTTTTTTCATACTTTCAACTGCCCTGACAATAAATCTAGGTGTTAAAGTTTTTATAGGATTTACTGTCGTTTTAACATTTGACGGAGGGCCCTTCATTTTAAAACTAACACCCACCACACCTTCACCAGTTTTTTTTCCAACAAGTATATTTCCTAAAATTGGAATTGAAGCAATAATTGAATTTAACTTTGTGGCTGGCACAAGAGTACCTCTTAAACTTACCGTTTTACCTTTGTCCACGTAACCTTCTAACAGAATTGAAACAGCTGGTCCAAAAGCTAATGCTTCTTCTATATTAAAAATATTTTCTTTAGAGTTTGATTTCATCTCAAAGGACTCAAATCTTATGCCTTCTCCACTAAGAGTGTCTGCGATACCTCTTAAAGAAGCTAAGGTTAATAATTTTGCTAAAGCTGGAACCTTTGAAACTTTAAAATCTGTTATTATTAAATTAGAATTAGAAATATCCTTAGAAATTATTGACTCATATTCTAATTTACCTCCTTCAAAACCTTTAATAAAATTGACATGTTTAACAAAAGGTCTAGCTCTATCAGATATAACTTGTAAAGTTTTTTTACTTTCGTCTATTTTATAGAGAGACATTTCAATTATTTCATTTTCTGAAAAATTTCCTTTTAGGCTTAACTTTTCATAAGAACCTTGGTTAATTAAAGAAATCATTGAGAATTCAGAGATATCATCATTCGTTCCCGTAAAAACTCTATCAAAGTCTATCTTTATTTCACTACTAAATTTTTTGCTAAATATATTGTTATTATTTTTTTTATAAAGCGATTTTAACAAGGGTTGTGCATCAAAAAATTTTCCTGAAATTACTATTTTTTTGTTAGATTTATTAACTAAAAAATCATTATTCTTACTCCCTTTAGAAAATGTTTTAACTTTAGCTTTTTTTAAGTCAACAACTTCAAAACTGTTGTTTAACTTAATATCGGACAAATAAACTTTTGTTTTATCAGTAGAGAAATCTAAATTTTTAATATTATAAAACTTGCCTAAAATAAAATTTATATTAAAAGATAATTTTGACTGCTTTCCAGCTTGTTTTTCAAAATTTAAATTAGCAATAGAAACTTTAGAATTTTTAAGATTAATTGTGGTGTCTAAATTAAAAATTCTTTTTATATTATTAAAACTTTCATTTAAAACAAACTCGTCAAAATGTTCTTTAATTTTAAAAAATCCAATTAATTTGGTTACATGTTTTTTTTTTGATTTAATGAATTTAATCTTAGTATTTTTCAAGGTAATATTATTTTTATATTCTGGTAAATATTTTTTAATACCTATATTTTGATCTATGTTCAGCTGGAGGGTATGTACATTGCCTTCTGTTTTATAATCTAAATCCTTAATTTTAAAATTATTATTTAAATAAAAATTAATATTAGTCTTTAAGTCTATATCTCCATTTATATCTTTTAAACTTTTAACATCTAGGTCCAGCATTGAAAAAAAAATTTGGGCTTGGTTTAAATTGAACTTTCCATTGGTGATTAATAAGCTGCTAATTTTAATTTTTTCTTTTTCACGTAATAAATTTATAGAGCTTCCTGATAGATCTAAATTATAAAAAAAACCCTTTGTAATTGTTGTTAAAAAACTATTGTTCTTTTCATTTTTTCCACGCTTTATTTCTGTTGTAAGGTTTTTAATTGAAAACTTTTTTGATAGATTAATCGTAGCATCAGAAATTTTTCCATAAAAAGCATAATTTTTATCAATACTTCCATCAGCGTTAAATGGTATAGAAAATTCACCTTCTAAACTACCTTTGTGAAATATTTTATTAATTTTATTATTGATAAATCTAGGAACATAGATGCTTGTAATTTTTGTTAAATCTTTTATGTCATTTTTTATAAATCCAATTTCTGCTTTATTCAAAATAAAGCTAGAACTTAAAATTGATTTAATTGATAAGAATAAGTTTACTTTTTTTAGTTTAATTGTATTTTTTTTTATTAAAATATTCGGGTTTTGTAACTTAATAATTAAATTTAGTTTTATTGGGTTAAGATATATTTTTGTTTTATAAAAATCTATTTTAATAGTTTTGTTTACTGAATTGGCTTTAGTCTTTATTAAATTGTCAAATTTTTCTGTCTTTATTCCAAAATAGGTAAGATAAATTATAATTGTAATAAAAATAAGTATTAAAAGAACAATTGAACGAAATAAAAATTTTCTCATATTTAGTATATTATTTGTTATAGAGCGCTGATTCTAGAAAATCATCAATTGCACCATTCAAAACATCTTCAGGATCTGTATTTTCTAAATTATTTCTTAAATCTTTTACAAGTTGGTAAGGTTGCAAAACATATGATCTAATTTGATGCCCCCAACCAATATTTTTTTTTGATTTTGCTAAATTTTCAGAAGCTTCTTCTTTCTTTTGCAACTCATATTCATATAGTCTGGCCTTTAACATATTAAAACATGTTTCTTTATTTTTGTGTTGTGATCTTTCATTTTGACACTGGACAACAATATTTGTTGGTAAGTGAGTAATTCTTACTGCACTATCTGTAGTATTTACTGACTGACCTCCTTTGCCGCTAGACTTGTAAGTGTCTACTCTAATATCTTTTTCATGAATATCAATTTTGACACTGTCATCAATGACAGGATAAATCCAAACACTTGCAAAACTAGTGTGTCTTCTTGCTCCCGAATCAAACGGAGAAATTCTTACCAATCTATGAACACCTGATTCAGATTTCAACCAACCATAAGTATGTGGTCCAATAATTTTAAGTATGGTTGATTTAATTCCTGCCTCATCACCTTTATGTTCGCTAATTATTTCAAATTTAAATTTTCTTTTTTCCGCCCACTTAGAATACATTCTTCTTAACATTTCAGCCCAATCTTGACTTTCTGTGCCGCCTGCGCCAGCGTGGATCTCTAAATAAGCATCTAAATAATCATTCTCTCCTGAAAGAAAACATAAAATTTCTGTTTTTTTAATTTGTTTATTTAGTATGATTATTTTTTTTACACAATCTTTTAAAACTATAATATCATTTTCATTTTCAGCTAAATTGTAGAGCTCATCAATATTTTTTAATTCAATAACAACAGAATTATAATTTTTATAAATTTCATCAAAAAAATTTTTTTCTTTTAATATTTTTTGAGCTTTTGATTTGTCTTTCCAAAAATCTTTCTCATTTATCTTATTG
>Ga0209089_10005289_pt1 | contig 10595 bp, 10 predicted proteins | sample ArcticOcean_MG_C_FD_187431 | JGI IMG/M metagenome (GOLD analysis project Ga0209089, IMG submission 187431) | Marine microbial communities from western Arctic Ocean - ArcticOcean_MG_CB2_150 (SPAdes) (version 2) | ecosystem: Environmental > Aquatic > Marine > Oceanic | place: Arctic Ocean: Canada...
GGGCTTACGGCGCATTCCCTCTCAATCAGAGCGGAAACGATCTGTCGGCAATCCAGCGGAGTATACGGATACTCAGTCAAGACGGTGCCATTACCATTTTCCCGGAAGGCACCCGAAGCCCTGGTGCCATGAAAAGAGCCATCCCCGGCATTGCCATGATTGCTCTCAGATCGGGTGCACCTATTCTGCCTGTTGGCATTACTGGCACGGAGGTCATTGGCCCGCCCTGGCAGGTAGCCATACCAAAGGGACAGTTCCGAATAAGGATAGGTCAACCCTTCACCGTACCTCCCATGGAAGGCGCTGTGGTTAGAGGCCAACTGGAAGCAATCACCACAATGATCATGGAACGTGTCGCAGCCATGTTGCCAGAAAGCTATCGCGGCGTGTACGACCCAAAGGCGAACCGAGATGTCTCGGAAGTGCCCCAAGGAGATAGCGGAAACGGGAGCAAATAGCCTTGTGCGGCATCATAGGTTACACAGGAAATAGAGAAGCCGCCCCCATACTGCTCGACGGACTGGGCAGGCTTGAATACCGCGGATACGATAGCGCAGGCATCGCAGTCGTGGATGCCAACAAGGCCATATCCGTCAAAAAAGCTCCCGGCAAGCTGAACAGCCTTGTACTATCCCTCAATGGTGCCAATCCTGTAGGAACCATAGGAATAGGTCACACACGATGGGCCACTCACGGCATCCCCAATGAGGCCAATTCTCACCCACACCAGGACTGCCAGGGAAACGTGGTCGTGGTACACAACGGTATAGTAGAAAACTACCGGGAGCTTAAACAGGAACTTCTAAACAGTGGGCACACCTTTAGCTCTGTAACCGATAGCGAAGTCATTCCACACCTCATCGAGAGCCTGATGTCAGATGGTATGAGTACCGAAGAAGCAACGCGCCAGACAGCCCTTAGACTGGTGGGCGCCCATGCAGTAGTGGTCATATTCAGCGGCGAACCCGAGAAGCTCCTGGCCTTCAGGAACGGCAACGCGGGAGGCCTAGTGGTGGGCTATGGCTACGGCGAAATGCTACTGGCCAGCGACCTGCCTGCGATAATCCCCATTACGCAACGAATCGCCTTCTTATCCGCCGGTGAGATGCTATCGTTGACGCCCACCACAGCGTCCTACTCCTCCATACAAGGCACCACAATAGATAAGAAACCTCAGGTTGTCCCATACGACCCGGTTTCTGTGGCTAAAGGTGGGTACAAACACTTCATGCTCAAGGAAATATCGGAGCAGCCTGAGGCAACCATCTCCACCATGCGGGACAGAGTATCCTTTGACCCATGGGACATCTCGCTGGAGGACGTCAACTTCACCGATTCGGACATCCACAGCATAAACCGAGTGATCTTCACGGCTATGGGCACAAGCCTGCACGCCGCCCGTGTGGCCAGCCACATGATGGAACAGTTGAGTGGCATTCCTTCCGGGGCTGAGAACGCCTCCGAATTCAGGTATAGAAACCCCATAGTGGACTCACATACCCTGGTGGTATCCGTGGGCCAATCAGGGGAGACCGTCGATACCCTCTCAGCAATGGAAGAGGCCGCCAAGAAAGGCGCCAGGCTTATAGCCATATGCAACGTTGAGGAGAGCCAGGCCGTGAGGCTGGCGGAGGGACACATCTACCTAAGAGCAGGGCCGGAGATAGGGGTAGCCTCGACCAAGACCTTTGTGTGTTCCCTTGAGGCACTGTACATGTTGTCAGCTTACATAGGGCTTCGCCGCGGCTTCCTATCCAGGGCCGACCTTGGAGAGGCGTTGAAAGAACTGGTGCGGTTACCAAATCTCCTTGGCAGGATAATCTCCAACCATGAACCATACCTGCATCTGGCCGAGTTGTATTACAAAAAGTCCAACTTCCTATATCTGGGCCGCGGAGTGAACTACCCAGTGGCGCTTGAAGGAGCGCTCAAACTCAAGGAAATATCCTACATACACGCTGAGGGAAGTCCCGCCAGCGAGATGAAGCACGGCCCCATAGCCCTCATTGACGGGAACATGCCAGTGGTTGCAATTGTGCCTAGGGACGAACTGCGTGACAAGATGCTGAACAACATATCCGAGGTTAAGACGCGGGGAGGCACAATCATAGCCCTGGCCACCGAGGGTGATGAAGAGATAGCCAACCTAGTAGACCACGTCCTGTACATACCCCAGGCGTCTCGCCTTCTGACACCCATACTGGCGTCGGTCCCCATGCAACTGCTGGCTTACTACATAGCCGTACGGCGTGGATGCGACGTTGACCAGCCTAGAAACCTGGCGAAAACTGTCACCGTAGAATAGTTGAAAAGGGCGTAGTTTTAGAGTTTTCCATTACCACCAAATCCAACAACCTTACTTACCACAAACTCTACTCCAAGAGATAAGAGATTGTCTTTAAACTCATTAAGTTTATGTACAGTGAAGGGTTGGGTTATAGAAAGATTGTCACAAAACTAAACTCTTACGTTATCAAGACTGCAAGAGACACTGGTGGGACTAACCACCAAAGTCTTCTCTGTCTTAAAAAGAAAAAGACAAAGAGATGAAAGGGCGTAAGAGTTAAGACTAAAGGAATATCCCATCGTCTTTACCAGTTTCGGATTTAAACATTATGACTGATAGAGAGTAAACCCGTGTCAAGTGAGTTGACACGGGTTTACTCTCTAGAAAAAGACCAAGACTATATTCGCGGTGTCCAGTATGCGTTGGAAGAGAGGGTTCAACTATCTCAAAACTAAAAAAGCAGTAAAATGAATGGACATGATACGATTTAACAACTACACCTTTTTCAAACAATCAGTCACAGTTGAGTGAGGGTGACTTCGGATTTAGAAAAAAGAACAAGGAAGTCCAATGTCATACAACCTGAGCGAAAAATTGGTCATAGGAATTACCTCACGTGCACTATTTGATCTTGACGAAGCACACCGTGTATTTTCTGAACACGGGCTTCAGGCATACCGCTCCTATCAGATTGAACGAGAAAATGAGCCCCTTGATCATGGAACAGGCTTGCCACTGATCAAATCCTTACTTGCCATAAACGACCTCGGGGAAAATCGCCTAGTTGAAGTAATCCTGATCTCACGCAATGACGCGGACTCAGGAATGCGAATCATTAACTCTGTTGAAGCCCATGGCCTAGACATTACGCGATTTGCATTCACGGACGGACCTACCGCGCACCGTTATCTGAAGCCATTCTATTGCAATTTATTCCTTTCAGCCCAGGCAGAGGATGTCCACAATGCCCTTGCCGCCGGTTTCCCTGCTGCATTGGTCTATTCACCTCCTAACCACATGCTGGAGGAGACAGAGCAGGTCATCATTGCATTCGATGGAGATGCCGTGCTGTTCGACGACGAATCAGAGCGCATATTCCAGGAGCATGGCCTAGACGAATTCAAAAGACATGAGACTGAACTAGAAGAAACCCCCCTAAATCCAGGCCCATTTAAAAACTTCTTGGAAGCAATCAGCAAGATTCAACAGGCCTTTCCAGAGTCGAACAATCCAATCCGAACAGTCCTCGTAACCTCACGTAATGCCCCCGCACACAAACGTCCGATCAAAACCCTGAGAGCATGGGGCATCAAACTGGACGAGTGCTTCTTCCTCGGCGGCATTGAAAAGGGACCCATATTGAATGCATTGAGTCCGCACATCTACTTCGATGACCAGCGTGTACATCTGGAATCTAGCAAAACGCATACTCCATCGGCTCAAGTGATCCCAATCTCCGAACCGGGTGTGTAGACACACATAGCGATTGTGCGGATTACGTATCAGGATTTGAGTAACTCCCCTACCCATCTCTTGTAGGTTACAAAAAGGAAACCTGCTAGAATAGGTCCAGAAGTAAGATATCCTACAAGCCTTTCCGCCGTTCACGTGAGGATCGTATCATGACCGTGGTCCAGGACGTCAAAAGCCGAGCCGAAATAGTAGAAGTAATCTCGGATTATGCCGCCCTCCAGAAGGCTGGGCGTAACTTCAAGGCCAATTGCCCTTTCCACACTGAAAAGACACCGTCGTTCATCGTATTTCCGGAGCGTCAGACATGGCGCTGCTTCGGAGCATGTGCCACAGGCGGTGACGTCATCTCATTCGTGATGAAAGCCGAGAACAAGGACTTCAGCGAGGCCCTTAGCAACCTAGCACAGCGCACAGGAGTAACACTGCCGACCAGACAGGACAGTGGAAAACAAGAGTCACTGCACCGTATGAACGATGAAGCCGTTGACTACTTTCGGAAGGTTATGGAGTCCACGGAAGGCATCAGGGCCAAGGAATACCTCCAACAAAGAGGCTTAGACAAGGCTACGACAGACACATTTCAACTTGGGCTAAGCCCAGGTGGACGAGAGGCACTTACCAGGCACCTAATCGGGCGAGGATACTCAGAAGAAGAGGTTCTCTCTGCAGGGCTGGCCACAAGGGGCGAAAGAAGAGAAATAAGAGACCTCTTTCACAGACGCCTCATCTTCCCAATCCTGAACTCCTCGGGACAAGTGGTTGGTTTTGGAGGCAGGGCCTTGGACGACTCTACCCCCAAGTATCTCAACACACCCCGCACCACTCTGTTCGATAAGAGCAGCATCCTCTACGGACTGTCACTGGCAAAGGAGTCCATAAACAGCACCGGCACCGCAGTCATAGTAGAGGGCTACATGGACGTCATTGCAGCGCATCAGCATGGTTACCGAAACGTTGTAGCCTCAATGGGCACTGCACTTACTGAACAGCAGGTCTCCTCACTGAGATCGGTGGCATCCACATTTGTGCTGGCACTGGACCCCGACAACGCAGGGAAAGAGGCCACCTTACGCAGTTTGGAATCGTCCTGGCAGGCACTGCAGATCAACTTTCTGCGGGCTGGAGGGAAAAGCGGTGTGGTGTTCAGCCAGCGCCAACTGAGTGCGTCCCTCAAAATAGCGGCCCTTCCCGCAGGCAAAGACCCCGACGTGCTCGTCAGGGAGGATAGCCAGGAATGGGAGAGACTTATCTCGGAGTCGCAGATACTGCTCGACTACCTCTTTGAGGTACTGCCTCCACGCTTTGACCTCACGGCGGACGAGGGGAAGCTCCAATTGGTCGATGCCCTGAGCCCTTTCATACGCGGCGAGAAAAACCCGTTCACCCAGAGACGGTACATGCGCGACTTGGGGAACATCGTTTCATTCAGCGAAACAGACCTTGAAAGATACATATGGCGTGCCCAAAGACGCACCGTTGCCACCAGGAGAAGGACAAATCCCAACACCGCGGCCAACTCTTCACAGCAAGCCGCCGCAACCCGTGATGCACTGGAGGAGTACTGTCTCTCTCTTCTTCTGCAGCATCCTGACCTAAGGGGGAAAGGGCTTGAGATATCTGCAGACTACTTTGATCTATCGGAGAACAGAGACATCTTCACAAAATGGTCTGTTTGTACTACAATAGAAGAGATTGGTGGTACTCTGCCTGTCGATCTAACTGAGCACCTTCAATCCCTGCTAGATATGGAGAACCCTCCATTGGACATAAAGGAGCGTGAGAGGTCTCTTCAAGAGGTAGTGAATCGGTTGAAGGAGCGCTACTTCAAGATTCAGGAACAAGCCCTAATGGACCAGCTAGAGGATGCAGACTGGAGTGACATCTCCAATCTGGAATCCTCCGCCAATCAAGCAAAAGAGATTAATCAGCATTTGAAAGAACTATTCTCCGGTTCAAATTCCACTAATACATGAGATGGTGAAATGGCTAGAAACAGAAAAAAAGAACTAGATGAACTGATAGATGAACTCTCCGAAGAGGAAAGCGGCTCCTCAGAAAACCTTATGGCGGCTGTGGGTTCTGCTATGAGCGAGAGTGCTAAGGAACTTGGCATCGACACCTCATCGTCCCCCCAAGGGGATGCCGACTCTGAGGCACCCATAATTGCTACAGCACTGGTAAAAGAAGAGGTGGAAGACATTGCCGCCGAGGTAGAGGCTGAGGTTGAAGTAGAGGCCGACCTGGAAATCCCGGACATGATAGATGACCCCGTCCGGATGTACCTTAGGGAGATAGGCCGGGTACACCTTCTGACAGCCAAGGATGAACGAAGACTCGCACGGAGCATGGAGCGTAGCATACAGATCAAGAGCCTGGAGAAGGAGCTCACCGTTCAAGACGGCCGGCCGCCCAAGGCATACGAAATAGTCCTCCTCTTACTAAAGCGACTGGGACAGGCCTCATCTCTGGCAGATGTCCTGGGTAAGAAGATAGGACTTCCCAGCACACCGAACCTTTCGCAACTGTACTCCGACCCGCAAGTGCTAACTGCCATTGATAGCGAGATAAACCTGGAGATGGTTGACGAGTTGGCAATGAAGCTAGAGTACCCTCCAGAAGATCTCCGCAAGGATCTCCTCCGATTGTCCGTCAACAGTCGCATCGTACCTCCGGACGTGTTCGAAATCATAGGAGAGGAAACCCCGCTCGATAAACTTCCTCAAATCCTGGCGAACTCGGGGTTTACCAGTGACATTATAGTGCGGGAATCCAGCCTGCGATCCAGCCTTGATAAGGTCATCGGAGAGGGTGTGAACGCACAGCGCCACCTGGCAGAGGCCAACCTGCGCCTAGTTGTAAGCGTCGCCAAGAAATACATAGGCCGGGGCATGTCGCTGTTGGATCTGGTTCAAGAGGGGAACATCGGCCTAATTCGCGCCGTTGAGAAGTTCGACTACCGCAAGGGATACAAGTTCAGCACGTACGCCACATGGTGGATACGACAGGCCATAACCAGGGCCATCGCCGATCAGGCCAGAACCATCCGTATCCCAGTTCACATGGTGGAGACCATCAACAAGCTCATGCGCACCAGTCGCCGACTGGTGCAGGAGTTTGGACGAGAGCCAACCAGTGAAGAGATTGGCCTTGACATGGAGGTCACTCCAGAAAAAGTAAGAGAAATCCTTAAGATTTCGCAGGAACCTGTGTCACTTGAAACTCCCATAGGTGAGGAAGAAGACAACCACCTGGGAGACTTCATTGAAGACAGAGGTGCCATTGCACCCGCGGACGCCGCCTCATACCAGCTTCTTAAGGAGTTAGTTGAGGATGTACTGGACACGCTCAACCCGCGAGAACGCAGAGTCCTCCAATTGCGCTTCGGCCTTGAAGACGGCCGCAGCCGCACACTGGAAGAGGTCGGCAGGGAGTTCGGCGTTACCCGCGAGCGTATCCGTCAGATTGAGGCCAAGGCATTGCGCAAGCTCCGCCACCCCTCACGATCCAGGAAACTCAAGGATTTCTTGGAATAGTCTGGCTGTCGCTAGACAAGCCCCCGTTGGGTGCCGGCGATATGTGGTTATACCCTAAAGCAAGTATGACGTTGCAAACTCTTCCTGGGTCAAGTTTGCAGCTACGGCCAACTTAGCCGCCATCTCCAAGTCTTCCAAGTCCTGCTTCTCCAGACGTATCATGTACTGTCTGGCGCTTGTATAGTAATCGGAATCTATATCCACAACACTCACCCGCGTCCTACATGTGTTAGGGTCGCGCAACTCCTGTAACGGCAGGGTCCGCAGACTTCCATCTTCTATGCAGATCAGTGCCACGCGCAGAATCTCTTCGCTTGACTCATCCATGAGGTAGCTAACAGCCCCGTAACCCAGACTGCGTGTGTAGTCGATGTCGAATGGAACGGGTGCCGCCGAACGCAGTCCGTAGCCCAAGGTAGTTTCCACAACGGGTAGTTCTTCATTCCGTTCGGCAAACCTCCTCTGTATCTCTCTCCGAAGGACAGGGTGTATCTCCTCAAGGCGAACGTGCCCGTACGGATCGTGCCTTACCTCCACACCGGGAACTCTGGACAGTTTTCTGGGTCCAGCTTGGCACCTATGCCCTCCAATACAACCACCATCCCATGTTCCTGACCCATCACACGTCGTTTGAAGATTGCTCCCTCGATAACTCAGTACATCTCATCCAGGAATAGACACGGCTTGGAAAACTCCTTCGGTATAATCGTAATCGTTGCCCCTGTCGATTTGCCGACACCCAGGGCCAAGTGCCCCGCGGTGCGTACCATCACCGCCACTAGATACCACCTATTCGTGGTACGCGAGTCCTTTATGAGATTGAGCCCCGTCTGAGTACCCACCTGCCTCGCGGTCTCGAAGCCAACCTCCCGGCAATGGCAAGTCGTTGTCTATGGTCTTGTGGACATGTACTACACGCAATGGGCCATAGGAGGAATTGGCCATCTCGGAAGCACCGAAAGCGGTATCGTCGCCACCTATGGTAACGAGATAGCCAATTCCAAGCAAGATGAGGGTTTGACAGACCTGCTGCAAGTCCTCAGGGCTTTGGTAGGGTTGGCGCGTGAGGTACGCAGGATGGAGCCGCCCTGCAAGTGAATGAGTGGGGCCGTATCTGATCGATGCGACCGTCTATGAGATGCTGAAAACCGTCCCCCACGTCTAGTCCAGAGTTGATGGCCTCTATAGTGGCGGCATTGATAACGCTATTTACCCCCAGTGCGGGCCAGCCTCCCACCAGAATACCAAGTTTTTTGGCACTACTACTCATGTGTCCCTCTCATGTCAATAATTGTGCAATACTGTGGCAATAGATGCAGGAAGAAGGTAGAGACACAACCGCTAACATGGCTACTATCAGGTAGTACCCATCACATGATACACTACTCAAACTTCCTGAGACTGGACTTGTTGCCTAGGCTAAGGCAATTGCTAGCTCAAGCCCTGTTCCTCTTGTTTCTCATCAAGTTCCTTCAACAGATGGTCCATCGCAATTCTGCTCTCCATTTCTGGCAACGAGATAACAAAACGCTGCTGCCAGCTGGTGGTAACAGCGTTGTAGCAGAGGAATGGTACCCCAGACAGGACTCGAACCCGTAACCTACGGCTTAGAAGGCCGTCGCTCTATCCTTTGAGCTACTGGGGCGTGATAGCATATCCATTCTAGCAACTGTTGGCCGAGTCGCCAAGAGTGCCTCTTTGGACGTCCCCTAATCCTCCGAAGATGTGCTAACCCTGTGCACCATCAGGTTTCCGGAACCAATGTGATTGATGTCCTCAATGCTAAGTTGCCCCACCGCTCCGCTGGTGGTGAGATATTTCTGAACCCGTGTGCCTATCGGCCTCGAGGCCACAAGGGCCATCAGAGCAACTGATACCGCCCTTGGTACATTCCTCCACCGTTGTTCAGTTCCAAGGGCCACGGCACAGGCCAGCCCAGTCAACGTCGCCGTGACCACTAGGTTGGTCCCACAGTACGGTGATATGGCAAGCTCTTCTTCTCCTGCCTTCAGGTGTTCCAGAGCCTCATAGGCAGCACGGGAGAGTACGTCAGTCGGTACATCACCGTATACAAAGAACCCCCACTGCGTGGAGTTGCCTCCCAGAATGCGGTGCTCGTCCAATTTGGACTGTGCAATGGTTATGGTTGCGTGTTCCAGAGCGTGGTTTTGGCGTATCTTCTTCAGAAAGTCTAGGTTCAATATATTCCCCGTAATGCCAGGCAGTCTGCCTTAATGATACCATTCCATCAAACCGTATGTACATTTGAGTTGGTACACAGAAGTTGATACGGGCTAGGGAAAACCGTTCCTAGTCGGCCAGGATTATCTTGCCCAACTCTATTCCGCTCATGGTGACCACCGTGACGATTATCCCTGCAATCAGCACTCCCAGTGCTATCAACGGTATAGCTCGACGTGGCGGTATGCGAAAAGTCCAGGCGGCCAGTGAGCCGGTCCACGCTCCGGTCATCGGCAATGGGATGGCAACCAATATAACAAGGGCAAGGGCACCATATCTGTCGAACCGGCCTGACTGTATCCTCCGTAATCGATTTTCCTGCCATGTAAGCAGCTTGCCAGCCGGGTTCGAGAAGCTCGACAACATCCTTGAAAGACAGTCCAAGCCAGGCACCAGTACAAGTACGGGGACTACATTACCAACCACAGCTATGGGGAGTGCCACATACCAAACGATGTCGTAGCTGTAGATGGCAAGGGGAATAGCCAGCCGAAGCTCACCTATAGGAGTCATGGCTGCGACAAAGGTCACCAGAAGGTCTAAGAACTCCATTAGCTCCTAAGGATACACGAAGCTGCAAGACCTGAACAGTAAACAGCGGTAAATTCGACACCGTTTTCCAATTGGAGATAAAATCTGGTATTCTGATGTACCTTGAAACAAAACGATTAATCATCAAAGGATGGTGCATCTATGTATCCGATAGACCTAAGTGGCAAAAAGGGAGTGGTATTCGGGGTTGCCAATGAGCACAGCATTGCCTGGCCGATTGCCCAGATACTCCACCAAGCAGGGACAAAATTGGCAATCACCTATCAGAACGAACGCTTCGGAGAGCGTGTCTCACGCATGACGGAATCCATGGAAGACGTTACGCTGTTGGAATGCGATGTGAGCAAAGACGAGTCCATCATCGCGACCTTCGATAGTATGAAACAGGACTTCGGCAACCTGGATTTTGTGGTGCACAGCATCGCCTTCGCCAACAGGGACGACCTGAAGGGAGACTTTTCAAAGACTGCGCGGGACAGCTTCCTCATGTCCATAGACATCAGCGCTTA
>Ga0209089_10005295_pt1 | contig 10590 bp, 10 predicted proteins | sample ArcticOcean_MG_C_FD_187431 | JGI IMG/M metagenome (GOLD analysis project Ga0209089, IMG submission 187431) | Marine microbial communities from western Arctic Ocean - ArcticOcean_MG_CB2_150 (SPAdes) (version 2) | ecosystem: Environmental > Aquatic > Marine > Oceanic | place: Arctic Ocean: Canada...
CGAAACCCTATTGGCGCGGCCGGAATTATTGGCATGCGGCACGGATTTGGAAACCCAGGCCGCACGCTTTGAACAGGCCCGCTGGGCAGCGGCGGATCTGGTCAATTCCAGTTTTGCCCTGCCGCTTTGCCCGCAAACAGACTTCCCGGCCCTGTGGCGGCTAATTTTTGATAGCCTGACACCTGGGGGGCGTTTTAGCGGACAATTGTACGGCGACCGTGACCAATGGTTCGGCGATGCCTCCATCAGCCATTTCACGCTAAGCGAAGTACAGGCGCTTTTAACCGCCTATGAGGTCGAACTGTTCCGCGAAGAGGAAACGGACTCCGTTACGCCGCGCGGCAACCCAAAGCATTGGCACATTTATCATATCGTCGCCCGAAAACCGGCCACTTGAACCGGCGCTACGACTGCCGCCATTGTTCCGGCGACCGCAGCAGAAAAATTATCGCTACGGCCAAAAAGGAAGTGGCGGCGGAGGCGGCAATGGGCAGGTCATAGCCACCTGTCAAGTCAAAGGCGAAGCCCATGGCTACGGGTCCCACCAAGTTGCCTAGCCCGACGCCCGCATATTGCACGCCGAGAATACTCCCTACATTCCTTGCGCCAAAATAATCCGCCAGCAATGAAGGCGCCAAGGCGACGTAACCACCATAAAAAACGCCGAACAATACTGCATAAATCGCCAAAGCCCAAAACGAGGTGGAAAGGTACCACCAGCTATGGACCAGGGCTATACCGACAAACATTGCTACCACCGCCCGGTGCCGGCCTAAACGATCCGCCACGCCGCCAAGGATCAGCCGGCCGGTTATAGAACCGATGCCGATCAGGCTGATCAACAAAATTGACCAGCTTTCATTGTGGCCCTGGTCGACCGAAAATTTTACCAAATGCACGAATGGCACGAACATACCAAGGGATGAAATGGCGGATGCCACGAATATCAGCCAAAAAGGGCAGGTAACCGCGGCCGCACGCAGAGACATCCCCGCGATCGGGGGCCGCGCGCCTACGGGCGGGCCATCACCATCGGGATAGGCGCCCCGCGCGGCGGGGTTGGGATACAGCATCCATGCCGCCCCCAGGCCCGCAAAAAGCGCCAGACCCGCAAGTACTTGGAAGGCCCCGCGCCAACCCAGGCTTTCGACCAGAAAGCGGCTGATGGGCGGGGCTATTAGGGTCCCGGCGCCAATACCGGCCACCGCCAGGCCCGTGGCGAAACCGCGCCGGCGTACAAACCAACGTTGCAAAACGCTGACCGAGGGAACATAGGAAAATCCGATGCCTACGCCGATCGCCACGCCGTAACTCAAATAGAGCTGCCAAAGATTCTGGGCAAAACTTGACGCCAGCAAACCGGCTGCAATCAACACCATACCAAAAGCAACTACCGGGCGAGAGCCCAGACGGTCGCTGAGCGGGCCACTGACGGCACCCAGGGAAAAATACAGGAACCCGGCGATGGAGAAGACCAGGGATATATCACCCCTGGAAGCCTGAAAATCCGTCTCGAAGCCATCAAAGAATGAGGCAAACGAATAAGCAATGCCAAAACCCAGAAGCAGAATAATAAACGCGGCGGCGACCACGAACCAACCGAAATAGATCTTCTGGTCCATCGCCGCCCTCGCCCTCAATCACCGGCAGGCTTCCGCCGGCGCGCAAACATCGCGCCTATTGTAGAGCAAAAAAGCGTTGATCCTGGAAAATGCTTGAACCTTACCTATAGGTTTCCAGGCACGGAATTTGTCTGACAGTGCCCAACTGTTTCAGGGCCAACACGGCTTGCTCGGGATTGATAGTTTAGGCCCCGCCGCCGGGGCGATGGCCGGCAGACGCGCGGCAATATCCTGGCTCGATACCCCGCCCGAGTTTAAAATAAAATCGAGTTGCACGTCACTATCCAAACTGGGGTCGCGCCAGGCTGCCATGCCAACAAAGTGCGATCGCCATTCGTCGGATACGGCACCCCATATTCGCTATCGGCTGCCTGCCCGGCCGAAGCCACGACTACGGTCAATAGGCCAGGGCGGCCATGCCACAAACGAAAATTTCAATTTTACGCGTCGTATGTACACCTGATGCAAGCCCTCGCCGCAGATACTGCCTGGGACAATCTAAACTCGCGTTAGAAAATTTGGATAAAATTTTTTGCGGTTAACATTTTGTGACCTAAGTCACTGCACAATAAGAAATTTCTCGCTATATTGGGAATGAGGGTGTCCAAAAGTGGATAAGAGGATGAGATGCAACATCACATCACTACCCGACAGAAATTCGGGATTACCGTTTGGAGCCTACTTTGGTTGATCTCAGCCGCGGCTTTGCTTCAGTTGTATTTTATGTTGACGTACTGACAGCAGAATTTGTTTAGATTGTTGGTAGTAGTTGGCCGTCCTGGAGCCGTACGACACGGTCTAGGCGGTCAGCCACCGACGGGTCGTGGGTCGCGATTAAGATGCCAAGGCCCCGCTCGCGGACGATTGATAACAATTCCGCCAAAACCACCTCCGCCGTAGCCTGGTCCAGGTTCCCTGTCGGCTCGTCCGCCAAAAGCAACACAGGTTGATTGGCCAACGAGCGGGCGATGGCGACGCGTTGTTGTTCTCCACCCGATAGTTCCCCCGGGGCATGCTCCAAGCGGTCTTCGAGGCCCAGTTCCGTCAATAAACGCCGGGCCCGCTGGCTAGCTTCCATCTGGGATACCTTCGCCAGACGCATGGGTATCAGGACATTTTCCAGGGCGGTAAACTCTGGCAGCAGATGATGAAATTGATAAACAAAGCCTAGAAAATCGCGGCGCATAACCGTGCGTTGCCGATCGTTCATGGTGGAACAGATTTTGCCGGCGATCACGATCTCGCCCGCGTCGGGCCGCTCCAACAGGCCGGCGGCATGCAACAGGGTTGACTTGCCGGAACCCGATGGTCCCATCAGGGCGACGGCTTCCCCCGCTGCAATTCGCAAATCAAGATCCCGCAAAACCTCCAATTGCCGGCCACCTTGCTGGAAGGCTCGGCCCAACCCCGTGATTTCCAGCGCCGATCCCTCACTCATAGCGCAACGCCTCGACAGGATCGATACGGGTCGCCCGCCAAGCTGGATACAAAGTCGCAAGAAAAGAAAAGACTAGGGCCATAAAAACCACCGAGACGACCTCGCCATTATTCACCTCAGCCGGAATACGGCTCAAAAAACGGATCTCCGGCGACCATAACACGGTGCCCGTCAAGCTTTCTAACCAGCGCCGGATGCCGTCAATATTAGCGCAAAATGCAACGCCCAGAATAAACCCGGCCAAGGTTCCAGTTACCCCGATAGAAGTGCCTGAAATCATGAAAATCCGCATGATCATGCCCCTGGTCGCACCCATGGTGCGCAGAATGGCGATGGCCTTACCCTTGTCGTTAACCAACATTATCAGCGAGGAGACGATATTGAAGGCGGCAATCAGGATAATCAGGGTCAGGATCAGGAACATCACGTTGCGTTCGACCTGTAGAGCCTGGAAAAAATGGCTATTGATCTGTTGCCAATCCACGACCCTGGCTACCCCCGGAACGGCACGAATGACATCGCGTAGGCGATGAACATCGTCGGGATTATCCAGAAACATCTCAACCCCGTTGACCGCGTCCTTCAGGCGAAAAAACACCTGCGCCGCCGGTAGGGGCATGTAGATAAATGTCGAATCATATTCATACATGCCGGCCATGAAGGTGGCGGCAACGCGGTAGGATTTCATGCGCGGCACAGTGCCGAACGCCGTGGCCGTGCCCTGGGGCGACACAAGGGTAATGCTGTCACCTGGCTGCAGGCCCAATTTAGCCGCCAGCCGCTGGCCGATGACAACGCTATTCGTGCCTTTGAAGTTGGCCAGAGAGCCGCTGTAAATATTATCCCTGATGATGGCCCGGGCACGCAGATCCTTGGTCCACATGCCCCGCACCAGGGCGCCGGATGCCTGCTGGTTCGCGGTCGCCATCACCTGCCCTTCAATCAAGGGCGCCGCTTCCTTGATCCCGTCGATGCCGCGCAGGGCCTCGGCGATGGGATCAAACTGGGCCAGCCGCGCATCCAGGCCCCGGACCACCATATGCCCGTTCAGCCCCAGCACCCGGTCCAGCAATTCCGTACGGAAACCGTTCATCACGCTCATGACAATGATCAGGGTCGCGACGCCCAGGGCAATGCCAATCAGGGAAAACCAGGCGATAATCGAGATGAAACCCTCCCGCCGGCGGGACCGCAAATAACGCGCCGCAATGGACCATTCCAAAGAGCCAAACATCGTCAGATTAAGGGTCTGCCGCGGCGCTGACGGTAGCTATGGCGGCCTCTATGGACAGCTCCCGCCGTACTCCCGTGCGCCGTTCCTTCACCTCAACCACCCCCGTTTTCAAACCACGGGGACCCACGATCAACTGCCAGGGCAGACCGATCAGGTCCATGGTAGCAAATTTCTCCCCCGCCCGACCATCGCTGTCGTCTTGCAGCACCTCTACCCCGGCGCGGCCCAAAGTCTGGTAGATATCATCCACCGTCTGGTCGCAGTCCGCATCACCAACTTTTAGATTGATCAAACCAACCTGGAACGGCGATACAGAAGCGGGCCAGACGATGCCGTCATCATCGTGACTGGCCTCGATTATAGCGCCGACCAAACGCGAAACACCGATGCCGTAGGAACCCATCTCGACCGGCACTTCGACGCCATCTGCCCCCGTCACCGTGGCCCCCATGGGTTTGGAATATTTGCTGCCAAAATTAAATATATGACCTACTTCTATGCCCCGCGTGACGATTTTCCGATTGCTGGGAACTTCCGTTTCGAAACGCGCAGCATCATGCTTTTCGTCCGTGGCGGCGTAACGCGACGTCCAATGCTCAATGATTGGAGACAAATCACCGTCGTAATCGGTGGAGGCATCGGGAACGGTAAAATCGAGATAGTCGGCGTGACAATACACTTCGCTCTCGCCGGTATCGGCCAAAATGATGAATTCGTGGCTCATATCACCGCCGATGGGCCCGGTGTCAGCCACCATGGGTATGGCCTTCATGCCAAGGCGTTCGAAGGTCCGCAAATAGGCCACGAACATCTTGTTATAGGAACGACGGGCGCTTTCCTGATCCAGGTCGAAGGAATAATTGTCCTTCATCAGGAATTCTCGGCCCCGCATGATGCCAAACCGCGGCCGCACTTCATCCCGAAACTTCCACTGGATGTGATAGAGGTTCAGAGGCAGTTGGCGGTAGCTGCGGATCGAGCCGCGAAAGATATCGGTGATCAGTTCTTCGTTAGTGGGACCAAACAGCATCTCCCGGTCGTGGCGGTCGGAAATGCGCAACATCTCCTGGCCATAGTCATCATAGCGCCCGCTTTCCCGCCATAGATCCGCCGGCTGAATGGTCGGCATCAGCAATTCCTGAGCCCCGGTCGCGTCCTGTTCCTCACGCACAATTTGTTCAATTTTCTTCAACACGCGAAAACCAAGGGGGAGCCATGAATAAATTCCCGCCGACGATTGCCGGATCATCCCGGCCCGCAGCATCAAACGGTGGGAAACAATCTGCGCCTCGGCCGGGGTGTCCTTCAACACGGGCAGGAAGAATTTCGACATACGCATGTTGGGGCCTCAAATCATGAATTAGTCGGGGCGGTCAAAACCGCCCCACGGGAAAGGGCGATATACAGCGGTGCGATATGTAGGCAAAGCTGCCCCATAAGGCAATGGCAAGGGACAGCGCAGGGTGCCCCAGCCGTCCGCCGCCTTGAAGGTCTTACTGGTTCGGGTATTGAAGTTGGCGGCAGGCGACGGCCATGCAGTCCGCCTCGGCTGGGACCAGGGATTTTCCCTCATACATAATCTCGCCGCTGTTCCGATTCACGGTGACCAGCCCCACATGCACCTCGGAAATCCCGGCCGGGCTTGTAACACTTTTTTCAGTAAGTTACCAACGGGCACATGCAAGGGGATCGCAATAATTTGCGGTAAATTGATCCGCCGGTTTGAGGCCAGATCGGCGGGTTTTACCGGATGCCCGCGAACGTCGACCCCGGGCGTATAGGCGACATCGGCGGCTGGTAGGTGTTGCACCAGCCAGCGGCCGTCCTGTTTGGAGACCATTTTTTTCAGACCTTTCGCCGTGGCGCCCGCCATGGCCAAGAATGCCGCCAAACTACCCATAATGAGTGATCGTATCATCATGGCGCCATCCTACATCCCGGCGCTTAAACTTTTGTTAAGACGGCAACCGGGGCAAAATTCGTACTGTACGACACTACGTCACCCTCGGGCGTAGCGAAGCGGAGACCCGGGAATCAAGAGCCGCATACGCCAGAGTTTGCTGCCTGGATTGTCGGGTCAACCCCGACAATGACGATAAAAAGGCTGCTTGTCGTGTAGTGTGAAGACTTCGCAAACCCATGGCAGAACCATGACGGTACGGCCAAAACGAGCCAGGCGGCATCAAATGATCGCGGAAATCAATCAATTCCGCCTCAATCAAGGCCACGATCGCGCCCATGATCAGGCCCAAGATGAGGGTCGTGACCAGCCTTTTCGTGGTAATTCTAGGCTTTGCCGGGGCAGTGGCCGCCTGTCCCGCAACAATCTCCCCACCTGCTTCACACGCCGGACACACACCAAACGGCAGCACCATGAAAATACCATCCACCACCGAATGAGGTAGATCATCAGGCCGCTGACCAGACTCATTCCAAGACCCTGGAGCACATAGCTCTATACCTGTTCAATTTCGATCAAAGTTCCGCAGAAATCCTTGGGATGCAGAAATAACACCGGCTTGCCATGGGCCCCGGTCCGGGGTTCGCCACCGCCCAACACGCGTGCACCTTCCGATCGCAGTTGATCCCGCGCAGCGAAAATATCAGCAACTTCAAAACAAATGTGGTGCATGCCGCCATCTGGGCAGCGTTCGAGATAGTTGGCGATGGTGGAGCTCCCTCCCAAGGGATACAACAATTCGATCTTGGAATTATCTAGCTCGACGAACACCACCGTCACCCCATGCTCGGGCAAGTCGGCAGGTTCCGATACCTTTGCCCCCAATGTATCGCGGTAGAGCGCGGCGGCAGCCGCTAAATCGGGCACCGCGATGGCAATGTGATTCAAACGTCCAATCATCGACTTCATCCTATTTTTCTAGTATGCCGCGATCATTCACCGAATTTCCATTATTCAACCCGAACAATTCGCGCCTCCACCACTGCGCGCTTGCCCAAGCGGTCCCGGATCAGCCGGCGCAAAGCGATGCGGGCCGCTTCAGTCATACGCAGATCATTGCGGCGGGCGGCTTTGGGTAGGCCGTCCAGCGCCGCCTCCACCACCCGGCAGCCTTCGTCTTCCAAGCTAAGTTCCCTGTTGTCGCTCACCATTCCCTGAAAGACCAACTCCGGATCCGCCAGCAAGACGCCGTCGTCATCCGTTACCAAGATGACGGCTGCGCCGCCATTGACCATCAATTTTCGCCGGGTACGCACGCCATCATCGTTCGCCGGTACCACCACGCCGCCATCGATATAACAGCGGCCGCTTTGCACCTCGGCCACCACTTCAACCGCGCCGGGCAGAAGACGCAGGGCCTGGCCGTTTTCGATTACAATGGCCTCCGGCACCTGCAGGGAGCGGGCCAGTTCGGCATGGGCCAGCATGTGTTTGTATTCACCATGCACCGGCACCGCGATTTTAGGCCGGACAAGGCGGTACATTTCCGCCAGTTCATCCCGGCAAGGATGTCCCGAAACATGGACGCCACATTCCTTTTCGCCAATCACCTCAACCCCATTCCACAACAAACGGTTCTGCACCCGGCTTATGGTCATCTCGTTACCGGGAATGATCCGGGACGAAAATATCACCACATCGCCCTTTTCAAAAACCACATGGCGATGGGCGCCGGTGGCGATCCGGGACAGCGCCGCCCTGGATTCGCCCTGACAGCCCGTGCACAGGAACAGAACCTTGTCAGGCGGCAGATAAGCGCCTTCAACATCGGTCAGCGGCGGCACTATATCGGCGAGATAACCGCATTCCCTGGCCGCCGCCAGGATGCGCCAGAGCGACCGGCCCACCAGCACCAAATTCCGGTCATGGGCTGCTGCAACCTTGGCCACGGTATCTATGCGGGCTACGTTGGAGGCAAAGGTGGTGACCGCGATACGGCCCGTGCGTTCGGCGCAAATCTCCATCAAGGTATCGCGCACATCCCGTTCAGACCCGGAATTCCCTTCCACCAAGGCATTGGTACTGTCACCAATCATCGCCATGACGCCCTCGTCGCCCAGCCGGCGCAAGGCCTCTACATCGCTTACCGGTCCCACCAGAGGGTCGGGATCCAATTTCCAATCCCCGGTATGAAGGACCAAGCCTGCATCCGTGCGAATGGCCAGGGCATTCATTTCCAACGTAGAATGGGTCAGCGCGATAAAATCGAGAGAGAACGGGCCGACCTGCAGCCTTTCGTCCGGCCTGATCAGGTGTACCGGCACTTCCGCCGTCAGGCCCGCCTCCTCTAGCTTGCTCCGCAACAGCACCGCGGCAAAGGGCGTGGCCCAGACAGGGCAGCGCAGGCGCGGCCACAGATGGGCGACGGCGCCCAGGTGATCCTCGTGCGCATGGGTGATGATCAGACCAACCAGATCATCACGCCGTTCGGCTATAAAAGTCGGATCCGGGGTAATCAGGTCGATGCCCGGTTGCTCGCCATCGGCAAAGGTAATGCCCAGATCGACCAGCAACCATTTCCCGGCAAAGCCGTACAGGTTCATATTCATACCGATCTCGCCCGCCCCCCCCAGGGGCAGGAAGATCAGCTCGTCTTCAGCGAACTCGGCCACGGACACTAACAACTCCCATTCTACTATACCCCCCGGCTGCGCCGATAAATTTCCCGCAATCCCCGCATGGTGATGTCCGGTACATTGGCATCTATCACATCCGTGGCCCCTTCAAACACCGGCGCCAGACCGCCCGTCGAAAGAACTTTCATGGGCTTACCGAATTCGTCCCGTATACGCGTCACGATACCTTCTATCAGACCCACATAGCCCCAGAAGACGCCAGAATGCATACAGGCGACCGTATCCGTGCCGATAATCTTTTCCGGCCGCACTACGATGATACGCGGCAACAGAGCGGTCGCGTTATGCAGCGCTTCCAGACTGAGATTAATTCCCGCCGCGATGACCCCGCCCCTATAATCCCCAACTTCATCGACCACGTCGAAGGTGGTCGCGGTGCCGAAATCTACAACGACGGCCGGTTGCTTGGGGAATAGTATGCCAGCGCCCACCGTATTGCAGATACGGTCCGCGCCAACCGGGGGGGTGGCGCGGACCTGGATACCGTAATTAGCCTCCGCCTCGCCCAGAACCAACGGCTCCGAATTGAAATAATGACTGCACAGGCGGCGCATGTTAAACAACGCTTGGGGCACTACAGTCGCTATAACCGTGTCGGTAATGGATTTGTGGTCTATGCCATTCAACGCAAACAACTGCAGCAGCCAGACCGCATGTTCGTCCGCCGTGCGCGCGGCCGAGGTATGCTGGCGCCACTCGCCAGCTACATCGTCGCCATCGAACAGCACGAATTTGACGTTGGTATTATCGGCGGAGATCGCTAACAGCATAACGGTGGCCCCTACATTCGTGGCAGGAAAACTTCGCCGGCGGTGATGGAACGCAAGGTGGCGTCGGACAGTTCGACAATCAGGCTACCACTACTGTCTAAATCTCGGAAGGTGCCGGAAAATTCTTCATTGGGCAGGCGTATCCGCACCGGCCCGTCCAGGCTGGCCGCGCGCTCCAGCCAGGCATGGCGCAGGGGGGCGAATCCCGCCTCGTTCCAGATATCGAGCCAATGCCGCAACAGGGGCGCCAGGACGGCGAGTAACGAAAAGGCGGTGCATTTAATCGCGCCAAGGGCGTGCAGCGAGGTGGCGGCCTGGCCCACATCGTTGGGGTGATGGGCTACATTGACACCCATCCCCAGGACCAGCCAGTCAACGCCGCCGCCAGCCTGGGCCGACGATTCTAGCAGAATGCCGGATATTTTAGCGCCATCGACCAGGACATCGTTGGGCCATTTTAACTTCGGTGTCAGATCCGGCGTGATTTTGACCAGCGCTGCGGCCAGGGCGACCGCCGCCAGGAAAGAAATCTGCGCCACGGCGGCGGCATTGCCCGCAGGTCGTAACAACAGCGACATATAAAGGTTGCCTGGTTTGGAGGTCCATTGCCGACCACCCCTACCCCGCCCGGCCCGCTGTTCCCGCGCCACGACCAAGATGCCTTCGGGGGCCCCCATTCGGGCCCGTTTTTTTACCTCATCGTTGGTGGAGGTAACGCTGTCGAAATAGATCGGGCGGAAAAAGGCCGGCAGTTTGGGTTTCTGGACGCCGGGATAGTCGCTCACGGTATCAGGGCGGCGGCTGCAATTTGGGCCGAGGCAATGAAGGGTGCGGTATAAAATGCGAAGAACGTCACAAAGACACCGCACACGCCGATAATTGCGCGCAGCTCCACACTCATGGGACTTTCAAACGGTTCGCCTGGTTCGT
>Ga0209089_10005297_pt1 | contig 10586 bp, 9 predicted proteins | sample ArcticOcean_MG_C_FD_187431 | JGI IMG/M metagenome (GOLD analysis project Ga0209089, IMG submission 187431) | Marine microbial communities from western Arctic Ocean - ArcticOcean_MG_CB2_150 (SPAdes) (version 2) | ecosystem: Environmental > Aquatic > Marine > Oceanic | place: Arctic Ocean: Canada...
AAATCTCTCTCTCGGCGCCATCAATCGCTAATAGGTGGACCGTTTCGCAAACAGCATGCAGGTCACCGTGACCCATGAGGGCGAGGTCACCTCCTTCGAATTTGATGCGGCCGTCACGATCGCTGCGGTCTTGGAATCAATGGATATCCCACCATCCACCGTTCTGACCGTGGTCGACGGCGCCATCGTGCCGCACACATCGACGATCAAGGGCGATATCGAGATCGAACTCATCATCGTCAGCAGCGGCGGCTAATCTTCAGCCCGTCGTAGAATCGCAAGACGCGTGCTCTTCTGGAACTTGATTTCCGGCTTGTCGAAGAAGCAGGAATAGACGCCGTTGAGAATCGCAACATCATCTCCCGGTCGCACCGAGCGCGCCGAGGGGGGCACGGCAAAGGCATAGGCGACGACCTCGATCAGTCCCGTTCCATCTTGGAGGGCGAGCCGCCACTTGGGCTTGGAATCGCTCATACGATGCTTTTGCCATGTGGTGTCCCGAATCGTCATGACGCGACCGACCACACTCGCCGCGGTATCGAGACCGACGATGCTCTCACCGTCAGCATCACCGGGGTCAATGATCTCCAACACGGTCGCATCGTCCATCTCCACCGACGGCACCTGGAACCACTCGGTCGGGCGTGCATTTCGAATGCGCACATGCACCCCATTGGCGATGCGTCGGGTGATGTTGCGCGGTTTGGGGAAGAAACAATTCTTGACCTCGATGCGGTCGACGCCTTGGACGAGATTGAACTTGATTGTGATGCCACCGTCATCACCCTTGATGGGTGATTGCAGGCCGCTGACCTCGCCACAGATCGTCACGCGGGTGACGAGATCGGCGGCGTTCACGATGGGCCAGTCGCGCCCTGCGTGACGCAAGGTTTCCATCTGGGGCAGACCCACTCGGCCCGCGCCATTCGGACAGATGCTCGCGTGATCGCAGGTCTCGCAGCGTTTCAGCGGGTCGGCATCGACGCCGGCGGAAACGCCGCCGGCGGTGAACAATTGCATCGGCGACGGCGTGGCTGGATAATCCTCGATGTCCGTACTTCGATGCGTGAACAATTGTTCGTAAGCATCTCTGAGTTCAACATCCAATGCGGCGAGTCGTTCTTCATCCGGGGCCGGGATGACCTTCACATTCGGCGCCCCGGCGTACCACAATCTGAGATTCGTCACCCGTTGAGTCCCGCCGTGAGTCGTCCACCACAGCCAGGCATACATCTCCAGTTGACGCACATAGCCCGCGGACCGATCATTGTCACCCACCGCGGCCTTGAGGTCGACGATGGAGACCGTGCCATCCCACGAATAGACGAAATCATACTCGCCCCAGAACCAGTGTTCTGGATGGATGGCGCCGAGGGTGAAGGTGCCGGCATCGGGGTCGACAAACCACGGCCGGGCGATCTCCCACGCCTCATCCAAGGTGCACGCCCCAGCAGCGACGGCCGGATGCGGCTCGTCCCAATCCAATGGGAATCCGTCCGGCGCCGGCCATTCGGTCAGCGTGCCGCTGCGCCAGGTCGCGAGTTGGGGACCGCCTTCGGCGGCGAGGCACTTCTCGACCTCTTCGATGTGCCAGTCAAGCGTGGCGAGCACCATCGCGTGCATCCGATTATCATCCAAGTCATCGGGGCTGCCGACCGACATCGGGTGGTCCTCGAACAATTCGACATGGTGGGCCTTGACCGCGGGCAGGTGGATGTCGGCCCTCGCGCGCGCCCACGCGCGTAGCGCATCCAGAGATTCGCACGGGGCCAGCGGGGTCAGTGCGGGCGCGTTGAATCCCTGAGGATTGAATCGGTCCGGGCGTTCATCCGCATCCAGCGGAGATGTGAGGATGGCTGAATCCGCATCCGCGGGGACGAGGAAGGGCGATTCTCGCAGGATGCGGGATACCGTGTTCTCCACGATATGTCCGCGCATCATCGCTGGGACCTGAGGGCCGCGCAGCAGGTCGACGCGGCGGTGATACCACGAGCGCGGACAGGCGGCATATTGCAGCATGCTCGTCGCCGACAATCGCTTGAATTTACTCACGAGAAGCGCGTTCTCATCGGCGAGTTGTACGGGCACGGACAGGCACGTGCACGCCGACGTTCATGAAGAATCGCTTTCGGGCGGCGCGCTTTCGACGGAAAGCCGCGTATTGCGCGGGTCGATGCGGAGTTGGGGTGTGCCCTCTCGCCAGCCGATCTCAGCGGCCATGAATCGGACCCGATCGCCGACGACGAGATTGTCGAAGGATTCGCTTCGGCCGCGCCCGAAGGCGACGACCTCGGTCAGTCCCGTGCCGTCCCAGATGTGAGCGGTGGACATCGACCAAGGCTTCCCTCTGGCGTTGATGCCACTGTTTTGGCCGCGGCTGATGACCATGCCCGAGATGTTGGCGCGGGTTGGGATGAGTCCCAATCGGTCGGCTTCCACCTCTTCCGAAGGCGGCAGAATTCGGCTGTCATGGTCGAGATAGAGACGGATCATGCCACGCCATTGGCCCGGGGCGACATTCTGCAGGATGCAATCCCCAGCGTGCTCGTGGAGGTCAGGGAATTGGCCGACGCCCATCTCCTCGATGACCGAGGTCTTGCCACCCGCCGTGATGGCCGCCCCGATGATGGCATCGCCGTGGTGGTTCGGCATGGGTCCCCAATGGCCGTGGATGCTGCCTTTGACCGTGACCCGGCTCGGCAGGTCGGCGATGGTTCCGAAGGGGGGGCCTGCGCGTTGAATCTCGACATCGGGGATGAGGCTGTGGAGAGGTTGTTCCTGTCCGCCTCTGGGGTAATCGCAGGTCTGCAAACCATGGCAGACCGCACAACCCAGTTTTCCATCGGTTGAGGTCTCCTCGCCCTCGAGATTGAAATCATCAAAGCTGACCTGGGCCATCTTGGTCTGCACATCGAACAATCTCTCGGTCTCTGCTTTGAGATCTGAGATCATGTCTGCCGTATGGACGAAGCCGTCGGCGAGATGCCATGATTTGATTTCCGAAACCTCGCCCTCTTCGACGCGATTCACGGGCTTGGCGGGATGCGGCCGGGTTTCGTGCCATAGCCATTGGTAGAATCTGAGTTGGAAGGCGACGCCACTGTGGTCGCGGCCATGGCCGCGATTGGCCTTGATGTCGACGATGTGGGTCGTGCCGCGCCAGCGATGTGCGACGTCGAGTTCGCCGGCGGCCCAGCCGTCGGGATGGAACAAGCGTTGGGCGGCTGTGATGCGCGGGTCCTTGGCCCACGGTCGCGCGATCTCCCATGCTTCCCACCAGGTGCAGGGCTCGCCTTCCGCTTGCCAATGGGTGTCGCCGCCCCAGCAGGGGGCGATGGTACCGAAGGGGTCTCCTCCGGCTCGAAACGCCTCCAGATGTGGGCCGCCGTTCGCCTCCAAGCATTCGGTGGCCTCGGCGATCTGGAGTTTGATGGCATTCTTGACCATCGAGTTCAGTTTCTCACGCTTGACATCGGTGTGGGCGCGCCCCTCCGCTTTCCATAGACAGTTGGACCAGTTCTCTGCGAGTTGGCGCAGCATCTCATCGACCATCGGCCGCATCAAGGTTCGAAGCCAATCATTCAGGAGTTGAAGAGAGTCGACCTCCATCTCTCCTTTTGATTCAGATTCCACCCATCTGGTCACACCCGACTGCATGATCGGTTGGGCTCGTTCCATCCAGATGGCTGTGGCGGCTTCCTCGACGATGTGGCCGAGCAGCATCTCGGGGTGCATCGGCACGCGGATGCCGAGCCTTCGCGTGAGGAACCAATCGCGCTTGCATCGCTCCCAGGTGACCAGCGAGGATGCCGAGAGCCGTCTTCGACTGCGCGCGTGAACGCCCGTGGCTTGGGGAATGACCGGCATGGAATCAACCCGCGTAGAAATATTCGCCGCGAGATTTCTGTTCGCGGTCTTTTCGGCTGTTTTGCTTATTGATGCGGGGTCGGTAGGAGTCGTGGTCTCGGCGGAAGGTGATGTCGACCTGCTCGAGGAATCGGTTCATGCCCTTGCGCAGCGGCAGCGGTCCGACGGCGATGCCCTCGCTGCCGCCCTCGCCTTCGAAGACGAGCAAGGAGTCACTGACAATGTCGATGAAGTAGATATCGTGGTCGATGACCATCGCTGCCTTCTCGTTGACTTCCATCGTCTTGCGAATCGCTTTTGCCGCCTCCATGCGGGCGTTTACGTCGAGATGTGCGCTGGGTTCGTCCAAGAGATAGAGGTCGGCTTCCTTGCCCAAACAGATGGCGATGCTGACGGCTTGCAATTCGCCACCGGAGAGACGGCGGGCATCCTGTTCGAGCAGCTTGTCGACCTGGAGGGGACGGATGACCGTGGTGTGGAATTCACCTTTGCGCCACTTCATGCCGAGTTCGCTGTCGAGCCAATGCTCGACGCGACCTGCGAATTCCGGCTTGACGTGTTGCGGCTTGTAGGAGACCTTGGCCTCCATCGTGCACCAGCCGGCATCGATCTCCATCTCGCCGGCGATCATCTTGACCATCGTCGTCTTGCCCGTGGCATTGGGTCCGACCACGCCGACCACTTCGGAACTGTGGACCTTGCCGGTGTCGGTTTTGAGGTGGAAATCGCCGAGAGTTTTCTCCATATCACCCCATTCGAGGATGGGGTCGCCGATCTCCTCGCCGCGCTGGCGTCCGCGCAGGAAGGTGATGGGCTTGTCGCGGATGCGGATGTTTTCCTGCTCGAGGAATCCATCGAGATAGGCGTTGATGGCCGTGCGGGCGGGCCGCGGTGGGGTGAAGATGCCATAGGCGGCGCGCTCTCCATAGACGACGTGGATGAGGTCGCACAACACGTCGAGGATGGCCAGGTCGTGCTCGATGACGATGACGCGCTTACCAGATTCTGAGAGTTCTTGGATGATCTTGACCACTCGCATGCGCTCGTAGATGTCGAGATAGGAGGAGGGTTCGTCGAAGAAGTAGACGTCTGCATCCTTCAGCAGGGTGGCGGCGATGGCCACGCGCTGCAACTCGCCGCCGCTGAGTTCGGGGAGTTTTCGCTCAAAGAGATGGTCGATGCCGAGCGCGATGGTGACCTCTTCGATGACACCGCGTTGGTCGATGCGCTCGAGTAACTCTGAGACCGCGCCTTGGAATGCGCGGGGAATCTTGTCGACGTATTGCGGTTTGACGGCGATGCGGACTTTGTCCTCAGCCACCTGGCCCATGAAATCGCGGAGTTCGCCACGTGGAAATGCCTCGATGACGTCCTCCCACGGCTGTTCTCCGGCCAACCAATCGCCGAGATTCGGACGGAGTACGCCCGACAGGAGATTGATCGCGGTGGACTTCCCCATGCCGTTCGCGCCGAGAATGCCGACGACCTGCTCCTCTCTCGGTGCGGGCAATCGGAACAGACGGAAGCCGTTCTCGGAGTACCGATGGGTCATGTCCGTCTTCAGTTCCTCAGGAAGATTCGTGATGATGATCGCATCGAAAGGACACTTGTTGATGCAGATGCCACAGCCGATGCACAGCGGTTCAGAGATCAACGGCTTGCCATTGCCCTCGTTCATCACGATGCACTCGATGCCGTTGCGATTGGGCGGACAAAATGCCTCGCACTCGGCATTGCACTTCTTCGGTTGACACCGATCTTCCAGCAGGACGGCCACTCGCATCTTCTCACCCCTCGTTCTGTTCGCCTCTGCTGTCGTTCTTAATCGGTTGCGTGGCTCACCATAGGTGAGCCCGCGGTTTCAGGGTCTCAGAAGCTGAGGAATCGGTGGCGCAGGTAGACTCCCGCGGCCAGGGTCAATTTCTCGGCCTTGCTCAGTTTGACGCGGCTGGTGAAAACGTCACCGCCGCTCTTTTCGATTCGCTTCAGGATGCTGGAGTAGAAGGCCATCATCGCGGCCGGGCTGTAGCGCGACTGCTTGGGCAGGAGCGGCAGGAGTTTGAACGCCTTGTCGCGATAGGACCGGACTCGCTTGCAGTATTCCGCCACGAATGGCTTCCATCCAGGGTGGTCCAACAGGGCCCGTCCGGACTTCATGTCGTCCTCGGTGATGCCAAAGCGCTCCAAGTCATCCATCGGCAGGTAGATGCGGTCGCGTTCCGCATCCTCGGCGACGTCGCGAATGATATTCGTCAGTTGCATGAAAATGCCCCACGCCTCGGCGAACTCGCGCGCAGCGGGACCAGATTCATGCCCGTAGATGTCGATGCAGACAAGGCCCACGGTGCTGGCGACGCGGTAGCAGTAGGAGTACAATTCTTCGAAGGTCTCGTAGCGGTTGGTGTAGAGGTCATCCTCCATGCCCGAGATCATGTCGTCCATGTATTCCCGGGGCACGCCATAGGTGGAGATCGTGTGCTTCAGCGCCAGGAAGATCGGGTCGGTGCTCGCCATGCAATTGTAGGCCGTGCTCAACTTCTTGCGGAAGAAAAAGAGTTGTGACAATTTGTCCTCGAATTCCGAGCGCTCGATGACGGGCTTGGCCACGGCGATGTCGAGGAGTTGGCGACGGTAGGCGATCGCTTCGGGGTCATTGGGGCCCAAGGCGCCGGGGAAGATGTCCTCGTAATCGCCGTCGGCGATGTCGTCTGCGCGGCGGCAAAAGGCGTAGTAAGCGCAGATCGACTTGCGTTGCTCATCGGGGAGATACTTGAACGAGTGGTAGAAATTTCCGGCCTCTCTTCGCGTCAATTCCTCGCAATAGGCATAGGCGGTGTCGAGCATTTCCTGGGGGACGTTTTCCTCTTCCCAGACCGGTGCTTCGATGTGGGCGAAGGGATTGTTCAATTCGCCTCCACGGCCGATGACACCCATGAAGTGGGCCGATTCTGTGGCCAGTTCGAGGGCGGTGATGCTGGCGGCGCGCACGGCCTCTCGGGTGAGGACGACAGCGGCTCGCAATCGCTCGAGTCGAGGGTTGACCGTCGTGCCTTCCTCGCCCTTGCGAATCGGGGTCTCATCGAGGAGAATGAACTCGTCGGCAAGGTCCGTTGCGCGGCTGGAGACGTGTTCGGACATGTGCGACGATAAGAGGGGGGGACCGTGCCTTATTGAATCCACCTGCGAAACGGGCGATAGGTCCCCTACGGGGACCGGAGTCGATTCAAGAGTCTTTGACTCCTGCCTTTGAACGGAACGGCGAAGAGCGTGCGGCGTGAGATGCGTTTGATCTCGGGTCGGAGGACCTTGATTCGATGCTCGCTGTCGAGGACGTTTCCTTGGCGGCAGAGCTGCAGGGTGCGCTGGCCGATCAGCACCGGCAGCATGCAGGCAGCGCGCAGCCGAAAGTGGCGGTGGGGCAGCATCTCGATGTATTCCACCGCCGCATCGAGGTGGCCGACGGTGATGTCCAGCCAATGGTTGTAGAGCGGTCGGAATGTCTCAAAGTTGGTCGGGTCGAGCAGATCCTCGGGCTGGAGTCCAATCTCGGCCAATGCCGATTCGGGGATGTAGCAGCGGCCGAGGGCGAGGTCCGCGGGGATGTCGCGCAGAATGTTGATCAATTGCAGCGCTTTTCCGAACCGCACGGCGAGTGCGAACAGGCGTTCACGGTCTTCCGCACCGAGCGTGAAGCAATGGTCGAGGGATACATGGGTCCAGAATTCCCCCACACTGCCCGCGACCCGGTAGGCATAATCATCCAATTCTGCATCGCTCTGCAGGCAGGTGATCACGCCCGCCTCTCCCGAGGAGAAGCGTTCCAAATCCAGACGTTGTCCGCCGATGATGATGTCGAGACAGCGCCGGATGTGGGCTTGATCCGTCGCGCTGAAATCGCCTATAGAGGATGTGATTGAATTCACATTTCTCAACAGGTCCGCCTCGGATGGATCGGCTTGAAGCGAGGCCAGTCCCTCAAGGTCCAGGGGGCCTGAATCCAGGCCCTGAATCCGTTCATTATAGGCGGAGAGAGCCCGCAACAGAACCGCGCCGTCACCAACCGTTGAATCCGCGATCGTGTCCGAGAGTCGTGCGAATAGATAGAGCGTGCCGATTTGGCTGCGAATTCTCTTCGGCAGCACCTTCAGGGTGAGATAGAAGGAGCGGGAGTTCGCCTTGAGCAGTCGCCGGTTATCGCGGTCCATCGCGTGGCCTCTGGCGTTGGGTCAGACTGTTCGTTCTTGACCCTGATGGTGGCCCTGTCCGAGGCAACCTTTTCTAAGGCAAGTCAGGCCCCTCCGCCAGAAGGGGTGGAACCATGGATTGTCAGGCCTGCGCAGAAGAGATTCCAGATGACTCCCTTTTCTGCCCAGAATGTGGGGCTCGACAGGACCCCTCAAAGTCCGGTGCGGTCGGTGGAAGGAATTTCGGTGTCGTCAGCCCACAGGCCATTCAAGCCTCCAAAGAAATGCAGAGTTCGGATGCCGCGGGTGCCACCGCAAATCTCGACGCATCCCTCCTCAATCAGATCGCCAGTGAGATGAGCGGTCGTCCCACAGCGGATCCTGTTGATGACGATGACATGGATCAGAACCCCAAGACTCGAACCGACGCGGTCGTCGACAGTATCGTCGAGGCGGAACGGGCCGAAAAGGCCGATGCCCGCAGCGAATGGTTGACGATGAATCAGAAGACGGCGAGCGGGGTGCTGGCCGGGCTCGCCGGTGGCGAATTGCCCTCCAACCTCGCGACGTCCTCAGGCAGTGCGAGATTCCTCGACGATGCCGATGATGTCAGTCAGAAGAAGGCGCGCGTCCGTTCCAATCTGCCCTCGGCCTCCCTGCTCCGAAGGATGGCCGAAGTCGCCGTCCGCCGCGTCGCCCGAAAGCGCGGCGTCGCCGTCGAATCCCCACAGGTCGCAATGACCGAAGAGGACACCGTTCAGGTCAATGTGACCTACATCGATGATGGACGGGTGCTCGACACGCCGCCCGATCTCTCCAATGCCTTCGAGCATGCGATCTCGACCGAGTTGGCCCTGAAAGGATTCGACATCGACATCGAAATTGCCCTCTTCCGTTCCGAGGACGGCATCGTCGAATTGGTCTGGGGCGAGGTCGTCGGCGATGCCGCTGCCGGTGCCGCTGCCGATGATGGCGACGAGGACCTCTTCGCCTGCGAAGATTGTGGGCATTATCCGATTCGAGAATCCGATCCGGCCTGTCCGGATTGTGGCGCCCAGTTCATCGATGATGGTGACGACTGGGAGGGTGCACCGCCCGCCGCACGCTCGGCAGGAGGTCCGCCGGGTGGCGGCTCCGCGGGCGGTGGTCCCCCTCGAGGCCCAGCCCGAGGTGGTGGTGGCGCACCCCGCGGACCCTCGCGTGGCCCCGGTGGTCCGGCTGCTTCCAGCTCCGGCGGCCCGCCGTCCAAAGGCCCCGGAGGACCGCCTTCTCGCGGTCCCGGCGGCCCGCCCTCTCGCAGTCCCGATACAGGCCCACCCAGTCGAGGTGGTGGCCCACCGTCCAAAGGCCCGGGTGGACCTCCCTCCAAGGGACCTGGTGGCCCGCCGTCCAAAGGACCTGGTGGCCCACCTTCCAAGGGACCCGGTGGCCCACCTTCCAAGGGACCCGGTGGCCCACCGCGGAAGGGTCCAAGCGGCCCGCCGCGCAAGGGCCCGCCGCGTTGATCAGATTAGAATCCAAAACGCGAAGGCGGCGAGGATCGCCGCCATCGTCAACTCGAATGGTCGCTGATTCGCCTGTAATCGAGCGAGCAACGGTGTGCCGCTGATTGTCAATGCGACCAAGACGTACCAACCCCCATCGATCACCATCGCGATGGTCGCGACCAGCAGCCGCTCCGCGATGGTGAAATCCGGTTGAATGAACTGACTGAAGATGGCCATTTGGAATGCGAGGATTTTGGGGTTGAGGAAGGCGACCATGAATCCCTCGACAAATCCCCTGCGTTCAGAATCGGTGTGTTCGGAATCCTCGCTTTTCGAACCGATCATCAATCCTGCCAGAAGGAGCAGAAAGAGACCTCCAGCGATCTCCAGCGTCCGTGCATACCCGCCCGCCTTGAGCGCTGCGATGCCGGTAATCGCGATCATCGCATAGATGCCGAACCCAATGCCATGTCCCACGCCACAGGCGACCCCACGCCCTTTGCCACCCTCCATGGTGTTGCGAAGGAGGACGACCAGGCTCGGTCCTGGTGAGATGGCGCCGACAGAGAGAACTGCGATGATCGGGACGAGCTCAAGCAGTTCCACGACAATTCACGGCCCGGGGTTGGGTGATCGGTTCAAATCCTGTCTCCGCGCGCGACGGCATCGGCAATCAGCTTGTAGAACAAACCGATCTGTCCAGCCAAAGCGACAAGAATGCTCAGCGCCATGAAGGCGAATCCCGCAACTGAGTAAAATAAAACTGAATCAGGGCTCTCCGTTCCAAGAGAAAGGAAATACATTCCAATCACCATCAGCCCAGCACTGATGCTGGCAATGCCGGCAATGAAACCCATCAACGAGAATCCATACCCCAATGCTTCTGGAAGAAGGACCTTTCCCATTGAGGGAAAACCATTGCTCTTGGAGTATAGTGTTTCTTCATCGACTCAACGCAAGCCTGCGGCCTTGAGACTTGCGAGGAGGACGGCGCCGATTTCGCTCGGGTCGCGGGCACAGGCGATGCCGGCCGCTTCGAAGGCGGCGA
>Ga0209089_10005302_pt1 | contig 10579 bp, 10 predicted proteins | sample ArcticOcean_MG_C_FD_187431 | JGI IMG/M metagenome (GOLD analysis project Ga0209089, IMG submission 187431) | Marine microbial communities from western Arctic Ocean - ArcticOcean_MG_CB2_150 (SPAdes) (version 2) | ecosystem: Environmental > Aquatic > Marine > Oceanic | place: Arctic Ocean: Canada...
AGCTTGGCTTATTGATGAAGGATTTGTAGTTGATTGAGATTGAATCTTAGCAATCGCTTTAATAATTTCTTTTGGACCAGCTGCATAACCTATTCTCCAGCCCGTCATTGAATAAGATTTACTCACACCATTCATGGTTAAAGTTCTTCCTTTTAATTCTTTAATTTGAGCAATGGTAAAAAAATTAAAATTATCAAAACAAATATGCTCATAGATATCATCACTTAAAATATAGACATGTTTATTTTTTATTAAAATTTTTGCCAAATCTTCAATCTCTTTTATTGAATAGCATGCACCAGTTGGATTTGAAGGTGAATTTAAAATAAGCCATTTCGTTTTTTTCGAGATTGCCTTTTGAAGCTTTGCAGGAGTTAATTTAAAACCTTCTGCTTCACTACACTTAACTGTTTTTGGTTTACCGCCAGCTAACAAAACCATATCTGGATAAGAAACCCAATAAGGAGCAGGAATAATAACTTCGTCTCCCTTATTAATCGTTGCCATAAAAGTATTGTAAAGAACTTGTTTTCCACCAGTTCCAACTGTTATTTCATCTAAATCATAGCTAAGTTTATTTTCTCTTAAAAATTTCGATTGAATGGCTTTTTTTAATAAAGGCGTTCCATCTACGGCTGTATATTTAGTATCGCCCCTTTTAATTGCCTCAATAGCAGCATTTTTAATATTTTCAGGTGTATCGAAATCTGGTTCTCCAGCCCCCAGTACAATAATATCTTTTCCAGCATCACGCATTTCTTTAGCTTTTTGAGTAACTGCCAGAGTAGGCGACGGTTTTATACGTTTTAAACTGTTGGAAACTATGCTCATTGAATTTTATAATGTTTTTTTTAAATTATTAATAACACGAAATGCAAAACACTTACCAAAAAAAAATAGGCAATTTAGAAATTGCTCACAGCCAAGTTAGAAAAAAACTTGAGGGTGGAATTAAATTTAAAATTAAAAGTGACTTTCAACCAGACGGGGACCAACCGCAAGCTATAAAAGCAATACTTGAAAACCTAGGAAAAAAGAAACATGAACAGGTACTTTTAGGTGTTACCGGTTCAGGTAAAACTTTTACAATGGCAAAAGTCATAGAAACTACAAATAGACCAGCCTTAGTACTTGCTCCCAATAAAACTTTAGCTGCCCAACTTTACGGTGAATTTAAAAATTTTTTTCCTAACAATGCTGTTGAGTATTTTGTCTCTTACTACGACTACTATACGCCTGAAGCTTACGTTCCAAGGTCAGATACTTACATAGAAAAAGAAGCTTCGATAAATGAACAAATAGATAGAATGCGGCACTCAGCAACGCGGTCATTACTTGAAAGAGATGATGTCATCATTGTTGCCAGCGTGTCCTGTATTTATGGTTTAGGATCTGTTGAGGCATACAGCAAAATGACTCTTACTCTTAAAAAAAATAATGAGTACAACAGAGATGACTTAATTCGAACGTTTGTAACCTTGCAGTACAAAAGAAATGATCAAAGTTTTTTTAGAGGAACGTTTCGTGTTCGAGGTGAAAATCTAGAAATATTTCCGTCTCACTTAGAAGATAGAGCTTGGAGATTAAGTTTCGATTTAAATAAACTTAATAAAATAGAAGAGTTTGATCCATTAACTGGAGATACATTTAGTGATTTTACATTAATAAAAATTTATGCCAATAGTCACTATATAACGCCTAAGCCTACTATGGACCAAGCTATTAAAGAAATTAAAATTGAGCTTGAGCAAACTTTAAAAGAACACAAAAAAAATAACAAATTACTTGAGGCGCAAAGATTACGAGAGAGAACTAAATTTGATCTTGAAATGATTGAAGCCACAGGCACATGTAATGGAATAGAAAATTATTCTAGATATTTATCTGGTAGAAAGCCTGGTGAACCCCCTCCTACACTATTTGAATATTTTCCGGATAATTCAATTATATTTGTTGATGAAAGTCATGTGACCGTACCTCAGTTAAACGGTATGTATAAAGGTGACCATACAAGAAAAAAAACTCTAGCTGAGTATGGATTCAGACTACCTTCTTGCATGGATAATAGACCTTTAAAATTTGAAGAGTGGGATGCAATGAGAACTCAAACTATATTTTTGTCTGCAACACCTGGTCCATGGGAATTAAAACAAACTAATAATGAACACATTAGTCAAATTATTAGACCCACAGGTTTAATTGATCCTCCTGTTGAAATTAGACCAGCTAAAACACAAGTTGACGACTTGATGCACGAAGCAGCAAAAGTCATAAGCAATAGTTTTAGGGTATTAGTCACAACACTAACAAAAAAAATGGCTGAGGATCTAACAGAGTACCTTCATGAGAACGGTTTGAAAGTTAGATATATGCATTCAGATATCGACACTCTGGAAAGAATAGAGATCATAAGAGATTTGCGTATGGGTGTATTTGATATCTTGGTTGGTATAAATTTGCTTAGAGAAGGACTGGATATCCCTGAATGTGCATTAGTTGCAATTCTTGATGCAGACAAAGAAGGTTTTTTAAGATCTGAAACATCTCTAATTCAAACAATTGGAAGAGCAGCTAGAAACATTGAGGGAAAAGTTATTTTATACGCCGACAAAATAACTAAAAGCATTAAAAAAGCTATTAGCGAAACAGACAGAAGAAGAGCAAAACAAGTTGAATACAATAAAAAAAATAACATTACTGCCATGTCAATTAAAAAAGACATTAATGATATTTTGTCATCAGTTTATGAAAAAGATTATCTACAATTAAGTAACGGTTCAAATATAGGCGGAAATTTAAAAAAACACCTAAAATCTCTTAATAAACAAATGAAAGAAGCTGCAGCAAACCTAGACTTTGAAGATGCGGCAAGAATGAGGGATGAAATAAGAAAATTAGAAGCTAGTGAACTTGAAATTAATTTGAATCCTAAAATTAGCCAGTATAATTTAAAAAATAAAATATACCCTAAAGGTCGTTCTACTATGGGTATGCCAGGAGTAAAAACAAATAAAGCAGCAAAAAAATGGAAGCCAAAAAAATAATTATTACTGGTGCCGCTACTAGAATTGGTGCGGCTATAGCAAAATCTTTAGCTAATTTTGATATCAAAATTTTACTACACTATAATAAATCATCTATAGAAGTTAAAAAACTAAAAGTAGATTTAGAAAACCTTGGAGCAGAAATTTTTTTAATAAAAGCTGATCTAAATAAGATTAAAGAAACAAAAAAAATTATTCCTTATGCTTACAAAGTAATGAATGGGATTGATTGCTTAATTAACAATGCCTCTTTATTTGAAAATGATAATATAGAAAACTTTAATGAGAAAACATTTGATAAACATATAAACATAAACTTAAAATCTCCATCCTTGCTTTCTAGAGATTTTTATAAATTTGCTAAAAAGAATAAAGGGAATATCGTTAATATAATTGATCAAAGAATATTTAAACTAACCCCTTATTTTTTATCTTATACTTTGAGCAAGACTGGACTTGGAACTTTAACAAAAGTAAGTGCTATGAAATTTGCACCCAATATTAGAGTAAATGCGGTAGCGCCTGGCCCCACCCTTAAAAATAAAAGACAAACAGAAAAACATTTTAAAAAACAATGGCAATCTACATTGCTAAAGAAAAAAGTCGAGACTCAAAATATTTGTGAAACTATTAAATTTTTAATAAAAAATAATAACATTACAGGACAAATTATCCCTGTAGATAGTGGTCAAAGCATTGCTTGGTTAACACCGGACATAATAAATACAAAAGAATGAAAAAAAAGAATTTAAAAATTTTGAGCTTTCAAAAAAAAGAAGAATATTCTTATAAAAGAAAAATAATAATAAAAGAACTTATTTTTAATACTTCAATTGGAATTCATGATTTTGAAAAAGAAAAAAAACAGCTTATTAAATTTAATATTGAGATAGATATAGATACATCTTTAAAACCAGCTGATGATGATTTAAATAGTATTGTTAATTACGAAAATATTATCGATAATGTCAAAACGTTAACTAAAAAAAAACATTACAATCTTCTTGAAACTTTAGCAGAAGATATTTTTTCAGATTTGTTTAAAAATAAAAATATTATAAAAATTAAATTAAGAATTGAAAAACCAGAAATTATTAAGAATGCCTCTTCTGTAGGAATTGAAATTATTAAAAAAAGAAAATGATAAATAACCTTGAAATAGGAAAAAAAATTATTAAAGAAAAGATTTTATTAATTCCTAACAACCCAGGTGTTTACAGAATGCTTGGTGCTAAAAAAGAAATATTATATATAGGCAAAGCTAAAAATATTCCTAATAGACTTAAAAGTTATGTATCTGACAGTAATTTACCTATCCGAACGGAAAGAATGCTTTCCTTAACAAAATACTTAGAAATCACAACAACGTCTAATGAGAGCGAAGCTTTACTTCTAGAGGCAAATTTAATAAAAAAACACAAACCACGATTCAATATATTGCTTAGAGATGATAAATCTTTTCCATATATTTTTATAAGCCATAAAGACAAGTGGCCACAAATAATAAAACTAAGGGGAAAAAAATCTAAAGAGGGTTATTATTTTGGCCCCTTCGTGTCTGCTGGTTCCGCTAATTGGACAATAAAAATTTTACAAAAAGTATTTATGTTAAGAGTTTGTGATGACAATGTTTTTAAAAATAGAGAAAGACCATGCATGCTTTACCAAATAAAAAGATGTTCTGCTCCATGTGTTGGTCACGTAAATGAAAAGGATTATAAAAAAACTGTAAACGATGCAGTAAATTTCATATCTGGAAAATCAAGAAGAATTCAAGAAAATTTATCTCAAGAAATGGAAAGAGCAAGTAAAGAACTGGACTATGAAAAAGCTGCTATAGCAAGGGACAGGATTAAAGCTCTTGCACAAATTCAATCATCACAAAACATTAACCAAACAAATTTAAATGAAGCAGATGTAATTAGTATTTATAAGGACTCTGGAAAAACCTGTATTCAAGTTTTCTTTTTTAGATCAAAACAAAATTGGGGTAATCAAGCATATTTTCCAAAACACGATTCTGATGAAAAATTAGAAAATATTTTATCTTCTTTTTTATCACAATTTTATGAAAATAAAACTATTCCAGCTTTAATAATTACAAATCATAATATTCTTGAAAAAAATCTTTTAGAAGAAGCATTTCAAAATAAAGAAAAAAAGGAAATTATTTTAAGAGAAGCAAAATCTAAAGAAGAAAAAACTCTAACAGCATTAGCAGAAAAAAATGCCAAACAAGCTTTAACTCAAAAAATTTACGAAACTCAAAGCAATGATAATTTAATTGATGGGTTAATTAAAAAATTTAACCTTAATAATAATATTAACCTCTTAGAAGTTTACGATAATAGCCATATTCAAGGTACGAATTGTGTAGGTGCATTAATATGTTTTGGTAATGAAGGATTTGTAAAAAAAAGATATCGAAAATTTAATATAAAAAATGAATCTGTAAAAGGTGATGACTATGGCATGCTGAAAGAAGTTTTGTTTAGACGATTCTCTAAAACTATGAAAGAACAATCGGGGTCTTTATCTTTGCCAGATTTAATAATGATAGATGGAGGAAAAGGTCAATATTCAGTTAGCAGAGAGGTTTTAAATGAATTAGGACTTCATGATTTACCAATAATCGCCATTGCTAAAGGAAAAAATAGAAACGCAGGTGAAGAAAAAATGTATTACCAAAATAAAGAATTTAGATTCGAAAAAAATGACCCATTACTATTTTTTATCCAAAGATTAAGAGATGAAGCACACAGATTTGCTATTAGTTCACATAGAGCAAAAAGAAAAAAGAATTTAAGCAAATCTCTTTTAGATCAAATTAATGGAATAGGTAAACAAAGAAAAAGAGCTTTATTAAACTACTTTGGGTCAGCAAAATCGTTGGAATCTGCTAGTCTTGATGATCTAAAATCTGTTGAGGGTATTGAGGACAATATTGCAAAAAAAATATATAATTATTTCCACGAATAAATTTAAATGAATCTAAAAATACCTAATATTTTAACAATAGGACGAATTATTATCGTTCCAGTATTTGTAATTACTTTTTTTTTACCGGGTTTATATGGAGATTTAATTCCATTTTTTTTATTTGTTAGTGCTAGTTTTACTGATTTTCTTGATGGCTTATTAGCTAGAATACTTAAAGAAGAATCAAAGCTTGGCGAGCTATTAGATCCAATAGCAGATAAAATATTAGTTTCTGCTGCTTTGGTTTTACTTGTTATGAATGAAACAATTAAAAATTACGAAGTAATCGCAGCAATTATTATTTTAACTCGTGAAATACTTATTTCTGGTTTAAGAGAATTTTTAGCAAAAATTAAAATATCCATACCTGTTACTAACCTTGCTAAATTTAAAACATTCTTGCAGATGTTTTCAATTTCAATTTTATTAACTGGAGATGCTGGAAATAAGATAATTAATTTTGAAGACTATAACGCACAAACTATCGGAGTTATACTTTTGTGGGTATCTGCTTTTTTAACTTTGTACACAGGCTACAGTTACGTAGCTAAAGGTATAGACCATGCAATTAGTGAAGATAATAAAAACTAAGCAGCATTTTTCTTTTTTCTTACAAGGCCTTGATAACTATCAGAAAGATCAGTAATTACATTACAAACTTTAAAATTATATTTATCTATACTCGCTATGGGAGTAACTTCTGCAGCCGTACCAGTTAAAAAACAACCCACAAAATTAGACATTTCATCTGGTTTAATTTTTCTTTCTATAATTTTAATGCCTTTAGATTTTGCTATTTCAATTATGCATCTTCTTGTTATCCCATCTAAAAAAGAATCAGGTATGGGAGTATGTAACTCTCCTGCAGCATTTTTAAAAAAGATATTCGCACCTGTTGCTTCTGCTACATTTCCTTGATGGTCAAGCATTAGAGAATCTACATACCCTTTGGCCTCAGCTTCATGTTTTGAGAGTGTGCAAATCATATAAAGCCCTGATGCTTTTGTGTCCCAAGGAACAGAATCTGGTGAGGGCCTTCGCCAAGAAGAAATATTTAGTCTTATTCCTTCAACTTTAAATTTTGGATCAAAATAAGAACCCCACTCCCAAGTAGCAATAGCAACATTAATTTTATTTTTTTGAGCTGAAATTGCCATCATTTCGCTTCCCCGCCAAATTATTGGTCGAACATATCCGTTTTGAATTTTTTGAATATCTACAATTTGTTTTGTAGCTTTACTAATTTCATCTTTACTGTATGGAACATTCATACCCATTCTTTTTGCAGAATGAAATAATCTATCGGTATGTTCTTGCAATTTAAAAACCTCGCTATTATAAACTCTTTCACCTTCAAAAACACAGCTTGCATAATGAAGTCCGTGACTTAAAAGGTGGACTTGGGCTTGAGACCAATCAACATTTTTACCATTAAACCAGATTTTTCCTGATCTTTTATCGTAAGGGATAGTTTCCATAAAAAAAGAATATAACGTTTTTTTTGTTACAAAAAAGTATATTTCTTATTACAATAAGTCAATATAACTTACCGATTATGAAAGAATTGCTTTACCTAAAAGATGAACAAATTAAAGATTTCATTCAACTACTTTTTTATGCTTATAGAGAAACATTTTCTGATCCAAAAGAAATACTTGCAAAAAATTCATTTGGTCCAGCACACTTAAGAGCTTTGAACTTAATAGAGAGAAATCCTGGCACAAACCTTGGGGAATTAATGTTTCAACTTAAAATAACCAAACAAAGTTTAAATAGAGTTTTAAGAGACTTATTAAAATCAAAAATGATAAAACAAATTAAAGACGTTGAAGATACAAGAAAGAAAAATCTTTTTTTAGATAAAGAAGGAAAAATTTTTTTTGACAAAATATATGAAACTCAGAAAAAAAGAATATTTAATGCTTTAAAAAGTTCTGATCCCGACTCTGTGATAAAATTTAAAGAAGTGCTAAATAAAATTATAAATGGAAAAAATTAAATATCACATTTTAGTTGTTGATGACGACGACAGGATTAGAGAATTAGTAAAAGAATATCTCAATGAAAATGATTTTATTGTTTCAACTGGAAATAACGCTGAAGAAGCAAAAATTAAACTTGGTTATTTTAAGTTTGATCTAATAGTTTTAGATGTAATGATGCCCGGACAAAATGGCTTTGAACTAACCAAAGAAATAAAAAAAAATTCTAATGTCCCAATTATACTTTTAACTGCAAAGGGGGAAGTGGAAAACAGAATTCAGGGATTGGAGCTTGGAGCAGATGACTATTTAGGCAAGCCTTTTGAACCTAAAGAGTTACTGCTAAGAATAAAAAATATTGTTAAAAAAATCAAAAAAATTGATCTTAATAAAATTAATAAAATTGGAGAAGCAAAAGTTTATTTAAACAAAATGTCTATCCAATTAAAAAATAAAACAAGCAAGATAAATAATGCAGAAAAAAAAGTTTTGCTTGAAATGTTAGCTAATCCAGGAAGAACTTATTCGAGAATACAAATTGGAGAAATTTCAAATATTAGTCAAGAAAGGTCTATCGACGTTATGATTACTAGGTTAAGACAAAAAATAGAAATTAATCCAAAAAATCCAAAATATTTACAAACAATAAGAGGGTCGGGCTATGTCCTTTGGATTGAATAGTATTTTAAAAAAAATTTTACCAACTGGGTTATTTTATAGATCTTTAATAATTGTAGCGGCACCAATGATATTTTTGCAAGTTATAATAACGGTAGTTTTTTACGATAGTATTTGGATTAAAGCAAATAAAGGTATGACAAGATCTTTAGTTGGGGAACTAAAAATTTTATCTGATATTTATACCGGCCAAGATCAAGAACAAATAAATTATCTTACCGAACAATTTAAACAAAATTTTGATTTTGTTATTAATATAAAGGATGAAACATTACCAAGCGTAAGCAAGGAGAGAAAATATAGTCCCATGGACAGATCTTTAAGACGTGAGTTGAAGAACGTTTTTGGTGTTTCTAATTATTGGTTTGATACCGTTAAGTATGAAGACGTTGTTGAAATTAAAGTAAAATCTAATGATAAAATTATTCAAGCTTTATTTCCTAAAGAAAAAATTGCCCCTTCATCAGTAAGATTATTTATTTTATGGATTACATTGCCCTCATTGTTGTTAATTTCTATTGCCATAATTTTTTTAAAAAACCAAACAAGACCAATTGTTAATTTGGCTAAAGCAGCTGAGAGGTTTGGTAAAGGAGACTTCATTAGCGAAATAAGGCCTTCAGGAGCGTCTGAAATAAGAAAAGCAGCGTACGAATTTGACAGAATGGTAAAAAGAATTAATAGACATTTAAATCAAAGATCAGAAATGCTTTCAGGAATCAGCCACGACCTTAGAACGCCGTTAACAAGATTAAAACTTCAATTAGCTATGCTGAATCAAAAAGATATTTCTGAAAAAATGTCAAAAGATGTTGATGAGATGGAAAGCATGCTCAACTCTTATCTACAATTTGCAAAATCTCAAGTGCAAGAAGAATCTATCGCAACTAATATTAATAAACTTTTTAAAGAAATTATTAATGACAAAAACAATAAAAATTTACATTTAAATTTATTTGATGAGATAGTTTTGGTGGCAAGAAAAAATGCATTAAAACGTTGCTTTAATAATATTATTGAAAACGGTCTAAATTATGGAAAAAATGTTTATGTAAATGTAAACAAATCAACAAATAGATTAAATGTTTTTATAGATGATGATGGTCCTGGAATCCCAGTTAATCAATACAAAAATGTTTTCAAACCTTTTTATCGACTAGATAAAAGCAGAAACTTAAATCATTCAGGCGTTGGCCTTGGTATGTCAATTGCAGAAGACATTGTCAGATCGCATGGCGGAAATATTGAATTAAACGAAAGCAAATATCAAGGTTTACAAGTTAAAATTTCTTTGCCTTTGTAGGTTTTTTATTCTTTTTTAATAGATTTATTTGTTTTTGCTGTTTTTCAATTATTTTTTTTAAAACATTAAATTCTTCTCTTGAAACTAGTTGAAGTTTGTCAATTAAATTATCACGCTTAAATTTTAAATTATTGATTAATTCTTTTTTAGCATCTTGCGATGTAAGAATTCCTGTTTCTATAAAATTTGATATAAGTTTTAAAATTTTTTCTGAACTATTCATAATTAATCTTAATTGATAAGAAAAATAATATCAATTATGATATAAGTTCGCCATGTATATTCATAATTTAAACCCCATTTTAATCAATTTTGGTTTTTTTGAAATTAAATGGTATTCCCTTGCTTATATTTTTGGAATTTTAATTGGTTGGTGGATAGCAAAAAAAATAATTGCTTTTAAAATTAAAAATAAAGCCATTAGTTTTGATATAAAGCTTTTTGATGATTTAATTAGCTATGTAATCATTTCAATAATACTAGGTGGTAGAGTTGGTTATATAATTTTTTATAATTTCTCGTATTATTTTAATAACCCTCTTGATATTTTTAAAATCTGGGAAGGGGGAATGTCCTTTCATGGAGCTTTAATA
>Ga0209089_10005304_pt1 | contig 10578 bp, 6 predicted proteins | sample ArcticOcean_MG_C_FD_187431 | JGI IMG/M metagenome (GOLD analysis project Ga0209089, IMG submission 187431) | Marine microbial communities from western Arctic Ocean - ArcticOcean_MG_CB2_150 (SPAdes) (version 2) | ecosystem: Environmental > Aquatic > Marine > Oceanic | place: Arctic Ocean: Canada...
CGGAATGCAGGTGTATCAAACTTGCTTGCGTTTTTAGGGTCTGCAATAAATTCAGAAAGACTGTCAACTGGATTGTCAGTATTAATCACATTCTTTGCCTTTTTTTGTTTTGACTTTTCAAAAGTTGTTTCCATAAAATTGACAACCTCTTTTCCAAGTGATCGTCTTGATGCACTTGTTGACGAACCCTCAATAACACCTACTGCTGTCATAAGAACACTTCTTGTCTTGTCCTTTGCATCACCAAGTGTCTTGATAGTAGGACTTACTGTGGATGACGGTTTTGTTCCTGTTATGAATGCACCATCTTTAGGCAATGAAAAATCTGGTTTCAGCACATTCTCAGTTTCTGACGGTCCAAGTCTTAGTCTTTGATCTTTTTGTGCAACAGCCTTCCATGTGTCGTCACTGACGTTAAAGAATGTGGTTTGTGATTTTTCTCCAATTGAGTCTGGTCTTTTATCACCCCAACGATCCCTTGGTTTTGGATCTGTTTTTTTAATATTACCTGATTTATCAATAGTATATTTTCTATCAATCATTCCCCAATCATCAACATCAGACTGACGTGCAACATCTACATTACCTTTTTTAATCTCATCCTTTACTATCTTTATCTTTTTTGCATTGATATTTGCATCAAGAATCCATTGTGGATTTATTTCATTGTTATTTGTTTTATTATCTACTTTTTTGTTTAGTCTTACCTGTGTTGCTTCCAGTCTTCCAAGAAGTTTATTTAATGCAACATTCTTAGATATTTTTGAAGTACTCTCTCCTTCTATTGTTACTCTTAAACTTCCTTCATCCCAAGTCTCACCCCTTCCCATAACGTCATCATAAAGTTTTGTTATTGTCTTGTCCTTGCCTATGTATTGTTGAACCCATTGTTCTTTAAAGACTTCCCTTAATGCCTGTACCTGGAACGGATTTGTATTTTCAGTGAACTGTGTTTTATTCTTTCTTTTACTTCCAACACCGATTGCCAGTTTGCCAAACCAACTTGGCTGTTTTATATTTGTACCAGTATCTGTTTTTGATGCTTTATATTGACTTGTTGTCTTACCATCTACTGTATATTTTGTTCCTCCCTTGAAGAACTCTGGTTCAGTTCTGTACTGAGTCCTGTACTTGAACGCATCGGAAAGCCTTCTGACTGGGTTTCTTGTATCAAGGTTTACCTTGCCCAATATGTCTTCAAAGTCGTCTGGATTTATAACTGCCTTTTTTACCTTTCTTCCCTTGTTCTTAATCTTTAGTTTTGTTGCATCTTTTCTGTTCATTCGTTTTAGGTTACTATTATTTGTTTCTACATGCTTAGCAATAAGTTCTGAATATTGTGGACTTTCAACCTCAAGGTATTTATTCATAGACTCTGGTTTAGGCTTATCCTTTTTTAAAATCTTTGTATATATTTGTTTAACCATCTCCTCCTTAAAATCTCTTACCACAGTTCCACCACCAAAAGAGTTTATATCTTTGCCTACTGCCTGTGCATACATTCTTTCATAATTTGATCCCTTGTTTGCATCGAGTCCCTTTCCTAGATTTGCTTGACCAGCAGTGAGTGGATTCTCTCTTATTACGTGTGTTGTTGGCAATACCTCCTGTACTGGTGTTATTTTAACTCCACCTGGCATTACTCCCTGTACCATTGAGTCAGACTGACTTACTGCAAACATTGCTGCAATGTTGTCGTCAAACCCTGTTGTCCTTACAGAAGTACCATATGGTATGTTTGCAACGTCTCTCTCAATATATTGTCCATATGTTGATCCGTCAGGTGCCAAACTTTTTATTTCCAGAGGAACAAATCTATCACCAAACAATTTACTTCTTAATTTATTTTTTGTATCACCTGCACTGCGCAATGCACCTAACATTCCCTTTGCAGTAACAATATTAACATTCTGTTTTATCAACTGTGCTGTACCTTTTTTACCATAATCCAGAGTGTAATAAGGTGCATCCTTGTCTGTTGATAATTTGCCTGTATTCTTCCATAAACTCTTTTCATCTTCTGATAGTTTTTTACCTCCAGCAAGATACATGTCCATGTCTGTTGTCTTTACTGTAGCCAAAGCCCTTTCCATTCTTGCCTGTCTTGAGCCTATGGTTGAGCCTGATTCAAGTACTGTCTTTTCCTCTGATGTCAGTTTTTTTAACATACCCTTGAAAGGAAGAACATCTTTTCCATCTACAATTTTAACCTTATCCTCATCCAAAAATATTAGATTTTTCCTCATTGCATCATTCAGTCTATTAATCATAGTTGTCTGATTTATTTTTTGAACTTGATCTTTGTCCTTTTTAACTTTTACAGGTTTTCCATCAGGTCCTTTGTCAGAAGGTTTCTTATCTATTATAAATCCCTTTAATCCCTCACTTGGTTCATCAACACCTTTTGTCATTATATCATCATAAAATCTAGGCTGAACCTCATCCCATAATCTCATATTTTCCAAACCCATACGATAATCAGGATCATATGCATCAACCCATTTACCAGGCTGTACCCAACCTTCGCCTGGTACCAATTCCTTTTTTCCTGTTGTCTGTTGCCATTTCTCCTTTATTCCCTTTTCCATTATACTTACGATATAAGACTCATCCTTTGTCAGTTTCCTGAATGGTTCATTACCAGATGGTCCTGCATCTTTTGGATTAACAGTAGCCTTTGTTGATAAAAGTATCTTTTCTTTTTTACCTGGAAGTGTGTTTGAAACCATTGAAGGTCTGAATGCTTTGTTTGTAACCTCATACCATACACTGGAGCCGTCCGTACCCTGACTGATATAATAATCCTTGTCTGTCTTTATATCCCTTACCATATTTCTCTCATACTTTACACCATAACTTTCACTTGATTTTTTCAAAACCTGCAATGGAAATGAGAATATTGTTCCTCTCTGATCAGCAGTTCTATGTATTTGTAGGTTTATGTTGGCTGACCTAAGTTCCTCTGGGTCCATTTTTATTTTATCTGATAATGTGTCTTTTCTATTAGATAAAGTCTTTAGTTTGATGTCATGTGCTTCTTTTGCTTTTTTAAGTTTTCTGTTTTTTGTTGACTGTTTTGTTGCTTTGTTGTTTTTAATCTGTTTCTGCTCCTCATAAAATTCCTTGGCTAATTTCTTTTTCTCTTTTTTAAGTGTATTTATCTTTATATCTGCAAAGAATTTAAACTCGTCTGGTCTGTTTTCCAACTCAGCCCTGTTTATCAATATGTCTGTTACATCTTGACCATCCATCTTTGGTTGTTTACCTAACTTGACTTTTTCTATTACATTCCCACCTATTGCCTTATATTCAAATATTGACCTTTCGCCTCCACCACTCAATGCTTGTCCAACCTTTTGGTCTCCAGTAAATGAACCAAGACCATATTCTTTTTTAGTTAGACTCTTCTGCATAACTGATATGTTTTCATTCATAACCAAGACTGGTTTTACACCAGACTTTGAGAATCCAGCAGCACGAAGTGCATCGGTTGCCTCATACATGTAGACAACATCTTCCATCGGCTCCGCTTTCTTAGGGACAAGTGTTCTGTATTTTCCAACCTTTACCAGTCCAATGCTTTTGAAAACTGAAGGATTTTTGCTTACATATTCTGAACCGTATACTTCCTGTGCCTTGGCTCTAGGAATCTGGTCAATAAAGAATGTCTTGCTTGTTTCAGGAGTGTCACCAACCTGTCCTTCCCATTTGCCCTTTACTCTTTTCACGGACACTGAAGGCTTTGATGCCATTAATATTTCCTTTGGTATTATACTCTCTACTTTTTCACCATATGCTTTTTGATAAATTTCAAAGTCAAAACTGTATCTGAAATCGTCAGGTTTTACATCCTTCTTTGTTTTTGTATATCTGAGAGACCGTAATGTCTCTGACTCGTTTGCCTTAATTGTCTGTTTTGTAACCTTTATTTCTTTGTTAATTCTATTTATATCATCTTTGTTTTGAGCAATACGATCCTTAATTTTTATTGGTTGTGGAGTTATAGGTTCACCAGTAATATCATATTTAGTCTTACCGTAAACTTCAAAATCATCAAATAACTTTGGGTCTTCTGACAATTCTCCAGTTCTAGATGAACTCTTGCTTATGTCGCTGTCTTTTCTTTTCAACATTCTTGCAGTCAATGCTTCCAGTTTTGTATTTTCCATCTCTATTGCTTTGACTTCTTTTTCTTTTCTTATTACAAGATCCTCAAATGATTTTTTACCTGCAAGAAGTTGATCCTTGGTAACAACCCTTACATTGGGAATTGCTCTTTGTACAAGTGATATTATCTCGGCTGCCTTCTTATGAGCACGGTTTATTCCAAGAGTAGTTTTTAACGTGTTTCCAAACAAATCCTTGTTAAATTTAATATTACCCATTACACCAGAATAATCTCCCTGTGCTATCTTTGTGCTAATAGTATCCCTGAAAAATTGTTCGTTTACCTTGTCTTTAACTCTTGTACGTGACAAAGATGGACCTATGAAATCACGTGGTGTATCACCTAGATCATCCACTCTCTTGTTGAAGTAATCATCCATTCTTTTGGATATGTTTTTTGGTGATCCACCTATGGCAGTTGCAAGTCTTTCTACCTTTGTATTGCTTGCTGTCTTTGCTGCTTGTGCAACATAACCGTCTTTAAATTTTCTCATGTCTGGTAATAGATGCTCTTGAACATCTGCATTGAATGCATCAATCTTTATTTTCTTACGTGTTCTTTGTAATAATGTTTTTTCAGGCAATGCCTCAATCTTATCCATCTTTTTTATTGTAAACTTGTTAAGTGTTTTGGAATCAAGTTTTAACTTTTTTGATACATCTTTTGCCTCTGACTTTACTGCTTTGGACATACCAGCAGTCTTGGTTTGTGCCCTTACGTTGATTGCATATCCGTCCTTTAATAATTTGACTGCTCTTAACACTTCAGGTCTTGATACAATTTTACTTTGATGAATTACATTATCTGCCTTGTTTGCTACCTTTTGTAATTTCTCTGTTGCACGTTCAATCTTGTATGCTACTGACATTACTTTTGCAGTATTAATAACACCACCTCCTCTAACAACACCTGCTGTTGCCTTGGCTGCAACTGTTCCCACTGCTTTGATCTGACCTGCACCTATGATAAAGTATGGAATTTCTCCCAGTGCTGAACCTACATAATAGCCTGGTGCTTGTGCAAACCTTTCTCCTGAAACTGCAAACTCTTCGTCTCTTATTTTACCTGCCAATGGAGACTGAGTGATTGCACCTATGTTACCAACATTTGCACTGGCTCCTTCTATGAATGAACGTGTTTCAACCTGTTCACTCTTTTGCATGAAAGCTGGTAATACATTCCAATTAGATTTTAGTTCTTCTGGCCAATACCATTCTTCACTTATTACATTTTGTTCCTTCATACTAGGATCTACATATGGTTTCATTAATGGGTTGAGAATTAAATCCAACCCACTCTCCATCATTTTCTGATCTTCTGAAGCAACACCATATGCCACATCTTTTGCGACACCAACCATCTGTTCTGTTGGAACTATTGAACCACGAAAAAGTTGTTCAACAACATTCATCTTTTTAATTTCATCAAGGCTCATTCGTCCTTCTTCATCTACTTTTATTTCTCTACCGCCTAGATCTGATGATACTGGTCTTCCACCAGATTGTCTATCTTGTGCTCCAGGTGCTGCAACTGCTATACCTGCTGCATTTATTGCTCCAGATGCTGCTACACTCATACCTGCTACATTTATCCCTGCTGCATTTATACCTGTAGATGCTTGAACTATTCTTTGTGTTGCTTGTTGTGTTATTGGTATTACTGTTCGTTGTGGTGATGGTCTTTTTGTTGGTTGTTGTGTTGGTTGTTGTGTTGGTTGTGTTGGTTTTGTTGTGGTTTGTGTTGTTGTCTTTGTTGCTGGCTTTTTTGTGGTTGAAGATGTTGTTTTCTTTGTTACCTTTGAAGTATATTTTCTACGGTTAATAGAACTTGTACTTGTTCTGCTACGCATACTAATAACCTCCAGTTAATCGTCTATAGTATCTAGCAATCTTTGGATCAACAGTTACATCCCCAGCATTGAATCGAGGATCCCATAATGTTCCCTGTTTATTAGAATTAGTTCCAACTCTTCTTATTGGACTTAGTGCAGGGGTTGAAATTGTATCCTGATATTCTTTTCTACCACTGAAAGGACTTGAACCTCTAATACCTTGAAATGATTTCTTTGCACGACCTACTGGGTTGTCTCCTCGTATTGTACGATATGTGTTTTCTGCAAATTTCTCTTCTTGTTTAAGATAATCATATTGTTTAACAAGTCTTTTTCTCTGTGCTATTAACGGAGTTGTAGATTGATCTTGTTGTAACTCAAGTTCGTTTGGTGTCCTATTATGTTTTGCCCTATACTGTGCAACTGCACGTGATAAATGTTGATCAACCTTCTTGACCTTTTCATGTATAACAGCCATCTTTGTTTTACGTGTATTCTTTTTAATACTTGTACCAAAAGGAGAAGACTGGCTTATTTTAAGATGTTTTGGTATCAAATCACTAGCCCTCCAAGATTGTTTTTACCGCCACGTGTACGTGTGTTTTTATACTGACTACCTTGTTTAGAGTTTCGTTTTAAACTTGGCTTACCACGTGATCTGGTTTGTTTAGGTCTGGCTATTGTTGCTTGTTGATTTGCACCAAATGCACTTGCATTTCTTGCACGTTCAAGTTTAATTCTATCTTCTTTTGTTAGTTCAAGTGATTTAGAAAGATAATCCTTACTTGCAATAGCATTCTCTTTAGTTGATTTATCATTAAAATAATCTACCAATCCTTCTGTTGAATCAGGTTCAATAGATTCTATCTCAGATGTCTGTTGTTTTATCTCTGTTTCAAGTTCAGATTCATATGTTTTTGTTTTTCTAACAAGGTTACCAACATCTTGAGCATAATAATTACCTCCCCTTACCTGACCACCATAACTATCTAGAACACCTGATACATGAGATTCACCCTGTATTGTATCTGTACCAAATGTACCTTGGCTTATATGCTTTTGCCAATCTAATTCACCTATTTGTTTTTTTAGTGTTGTTGCTTTGGTATCAAGTGTATCAATATCTGATTCAAGTACTGGTATAATATTATCACTTCTATCCTTTTGTTCTATTGTGTTTGTATCAAATTCTAGTCTATCTATTATTTCTTTCTGGTTTGAACGTCTATTAGATATGTTTTCAAGAAGATAGTTTTTATGTTCTTTAAAAGCATTAAAATCCTCATCTTTAATAGCATAGTAATTATGGTCTACAACATCAGGATGTGTTTCAAAATATGTTTTGTATTTTGTTTTCTTTTCTTTTGATTTCTTCATAACTTTATCATATAACATATCCATCTCTTCACCTTTGTTTGAATAATTAGTTACAGGGTTGGGAACCCCGACTGGAACATCCTTGTATGTTCTTTCTGTTAATTTTGCATGTTCTGGATTTATTGTTTTAGCCCATGTATTAACTGTAGTTTTTAGAGTATAATCATTTATAATACTTTTGGCTGTTGGTTCATAAGGAAGTTGTTGAACTCTGTTTCCATATCCTATTCTTACTCTAAAACTAGATGATACCATGGGTGATCTTCCTAATTCTGATTGTATTGAATTTGCTGACAAAACGAAAGGATTACGTTTGAAAGCTTGTATTTGTGAATATGCTACTCTTGCTCTCTTAGCACCCTTACCCTTACCCCTTCTACTTGATCCATACCCACCTGGTCTTGATCCACCAACTGCATAACTGCCACCAACTGCACCTGGATGAGATGTTGATGCTCCACCTGAACCCTTAGATTCATCAGATTCTTTTGGTGGTTTTATAGAACCATCAGTATTGATATGAGGAAGTAATAATGATAATTTATCTCTTTGTTCTTGTGCTGTTTTTTTTGCTGCTGCTGCTGCTGCTATTTTTTTATCACTTGGATAATTTATATTAGCATAATTATTACCACGTACAAGTGTTTGTGTCTTTATTCCATCTTTGTTTGTAGTTGTAATGTATTGTTCACTCATTCCAGCTATTGTGTCTGCTCCAGTATATCCAAATTTATTTTCCTTAAACAAAGTGTCTTCCATTATATATCCTGTACTAGTTTGAATACCTTTCTTTGGTTGAGGATTTTTTTTATCTGGTAAGCCTGCCTTTTGCATTACTTCATATGTATTACCTTTATTTTTTATTACGGCATTTGAATTAATTGGAGGTGCAAGTGAAAATTGCATTCCTTTACCTGTTCTTTTATCCTTTCCTGATTCAACTAATGGTAAGAAGTAATCTGGTAATCCTGAGTCTTTACTCCATATAGGTTTTAAGTTTTTTTGCATAGCATAATTTGATGTATCCAAACCCATACCTAGTCCAAATGAACGATTGTCTGGTAATCCTCCCCAACTCATCGATTTATTTGATGTCCAGCTTTTAAAAGGTTTAGCCATATATATGACTAATACTGACTCTTATTTAAAATTAAAAATTTAGTGTTGAGAGGTCTTATTTGTATTTCTTTGCCGTCTCTTCACTAGCGAATTTGTATACCAAGCCTGATTTAGCTTTACCAATTAACTGGAATCTGCCATTGACCTTTTTGACTTTGATGTCTTTACCGTCAACTTTTACTTTTTTACGAGTACGGACGTCATAGAAACTTTCTGTTGCCATACTTAGGTTCAATTTAACCGTGTATATAAACTTTACTTCTAGCCTCTTACTGTAGTTATGTGGTCTAAAATGATATCCATAATCTCTTTTTTGTTTGGATGTTCCGTCCATAATAACAAATCCTTGAGTGGTATATGATAACGTCTACCCTTAAACTCTGTCTCTACCCATACTGTTTCTCTATATGGTATAATTCTATACTCGTCCAAGACCTTTTCATGTAGTAACACTGCATGTTCAAGCACTTGTTTTGTATGTCTATGATGTACCTTATGTTGAACCCTCTTGCGACAGCATATACAGAATGTCTTGTTTGTAAATACCCAGGCACCACATTTCTCACACCAACCCTTTACATACGGTGTACCTTCTGTTCTTGTTCGTTCTGATATATGGGCGTGTCTACAATAACCATCAGACTCTATTGGTCTGCTTTGTTTTATCTCGTTATCCAAATGGATTTCCGCCACCACCCTTATCACCACCACCACCAAATCCAGATTTCTTAGCAACGCTTGCCTCTGTGGTATGTTTGATTCTTGTTTCTGTGAGTACATTGAGCATTCTTCCATCTATTGATGTTGTTGCAATGAGAGTATTACGGTGTAGTTTGTGGAATTTTTCTAGTGTTCTACGTCTGACATCATTTACAACATCAAATAATATTGTAAAGTGTTCCAGTTGGTAAACAACATGTGGTAATGATTTGTTTCCAAATAGAGTTCTATAAAGAAAATCATCATGATCCCTGGCTTCACTTATTAATTGAATAGTTCTGTCTGGACTTACAGGTCTACCACTTTGTTCATCGTAGGACATGATTTATTTCAATTTTACTGGTATATAAAATTAACATTATGTTGATTACTGTGGACCTGACAGTATACGTGATATGATCATCTGATAAAATGCTATACCAAATGATACTACTAATAATGTTACACCTACAATTCTAGCCATTTCAAACTCAGGCGTAGGATCCAAACCTTGTGTTTCTAGGTATGATAGGTAACTTGCAACCATCGCAATTCCTACAATTCCAACTAATTGAGGTGACTCTGTTCTTAGCCAAAGTAATCCAACTACCATTGCCCAGAATATAACCAATGCTAGACCACCAAATACAGCATCAAATGGTTTGAGCATTGTGCCTAGAGGATCTGATGTGAATTTACATGATCCTTGCTCCCAACAAAAACAGTCTCTACCCATCTTGTCTGCACATTCATCCTCACTTATCATTGATCCTGGTAGGTGATCAGCATATGCAAAGTTAATAAATGGTAAAAAAGAAATTAACATTAAAGTTAAAAGTAATTCCTTCATGTTTTTCTTGTGTATACCTTGTATTTAATATTTTATCTATGGGAAACCAGGCATTCCTTGACCAGGCATTGGTTGTATCTTTGGTATTATGCTTATGGCTTCTACCCCTTCACGAACATTAATTGTAATTGTAAATTTAACAAAGCCTACATTTCCACCAGCATCAGTAGCATAACATTCAATATCATGTGTTCCGATTGTAAATATTGCATTTCTACCAGGTACACATTCTGCTATCAATCCTTCATCTACATTATCAGTAACCAGTACTGCCAATTTTGGCTTCATTCCATTGGTATTATCTGCTTCATATATTAGTTGTTCTGGTGCTGTTACCTCTGGAGCAACAGTATCAATTAGTGGTATGTCTTCCTCAGCAACAATGGCTGGTTCTATTTCAACACCAAGATATGTTTGAACTTTGGATTCTGTACCTTCCTGTGGAACACCCAAGAACGTATCAGTCTTTGATGATTGATCACCCTGTACAACACCAAGGAACGTTTCTGCACTAGGATCATATGGTTCTCCACC
>Ga0209089_10005308_pt1 | contig 10572 bp, 8 predicted proteins | sample ArcticOcean_MG_C_FD_187431 | JGI IMG/M metagenome (GOLD analysis project Ga0209089, IMG submission 187431) | Marine microbial communities from western Arctic Ocean - ArcticOcean_MG_CB2_150 (SPAdes) (version 2) | ecosystem: Environmental > Aquatic > Marine > Oceanic | place: Arctic Ocean: Canada...
TAAAAGTCCTTTTGTGCGATTGCCAAGAGTTAATATGTCTAAAATTGATTATGATGAATTAAGTCGGTTAATGAAACGATTGGAGTACAAATTAAAAATTACTGGTCTGGGCTCAGTAATCGATAATTATTAAAACTATGTTAAATAATGGGAGTGTTTAAGATGCATGATTTAGTTGTTGAAGGGGGTACTATTGTAACAGCTACTGAAAGCTACAGGGGTGATGTCGGTATAATCGATGGAAAGATAGCTACTCTGGGAAAAAATTTAAAAGGTAAAAAAAAGATTGATGCTACTAATAATTTAGTACTACCGGGAGGGATTGAAGCACACTGTCATATTGCTCAAGAAAGTGCTACTGGCGGCATGACTTCAGATGACTATCAAAGTGGAAGCGTAAGTGCTGCCTATGGTGGTAATACTTGCTTTATTCCTTTCGCAGCACAGCATCGTGGAAAGGGAATAAACGAAACGTTAGACTTATATGATAGCCGTTCAAAAAACTCATCAGTAATAGATTATAGTTACCATTTAATAATAGCAGACCCTACACCAGATGTGATGAAACGAGAACTATCAGAAGCTGTTGCAAGAGGTATAACTTCCTTTAAGGTATTTATGACTTATGACTTGATGAAGGTAAGTGATGAACAGTTCTTAGAAATTCTTACTACTGCAAAAGAACACGGTGTTTTGACTATGGTTCATGCGGAAAATAGTGGAATAATTAAATGGGTCTCGGAGAAGCTTATTAAGGGCGGATATACTAAGCCTCGATATCACGCAATTAGTCATCCAGAAATTGCTGAAGTTGAAGCGATAAATCGAGCTATAATGTTAGCAAAATTCGTTGATGCGCCATTGATGATCGTACATGTTTCAACTGCTCAGGGAGCAGCTTTAGTATTAGAGGCGAAAAACCAAGGTTTAAAGATTTTTAGCGAAACCTGCCCACAATACTTGTTTTTAGATCGTAATGATCTTGATAGACCCGGAATGGAGGGAGCAAAATTTATATGTTCACCCCCACTCCGAGATAAAAAAACTCAAGATGAATTATGGAAGCATCTACAAATAGGTACTTTTACAGTATTTTCTTCGGATCATTCTCCATACCGTTTTGATGAAACTGGAAAGTTAGCAAAGGGGTCTAACGCACCATTTCATCAGATTGCAAATGGTATGCCTGGTATTGCAATGAGATTACCCTTGTTGTTTTCGGAAGGGGTTAACAAGGGCCGTATAACCCTCCAGAAGTTTGTCGAGTTAAGTTCAACAAATGCGGCTCGTACTTACGGTATGTTGCCAAGAAAGGGATCTATTTCTATTGGGGCTGATGCAGATTTAGCAATTTGGGATCCAGAAATTACTCGAGTAGTGACTGTAGAAGATCAGCATGATGCAATGGATTACACACCATTCTTGGATATGGAGGTAAAGGGTTGGCCGGTTAGTGTGATAAGCCGTGGGTCTGCTGTAATTTTAAATGGAAAGCTTGTGGGAGACCATTCCCACGGAAGATTTACTCGAAGAGAAAAGATAGATCTTACTGGATTTGGTGGTAAACCGGCTCCTGAGCTTGATGTTGAAAGTTTCTTCTAAGTGTTGATTTTGAGAATAAAGGTTGGGGTGTTATGAAATCAATTGTGGTTATTAACCCAAACTCTAATAGAGTTGTAACTGATGGTCTCGATAAGGCACTTGAGGTTTACCGGTTCCAAGAAGGTCCTGAAATCATATGTGTAACGAATTCAAAAGGGCCATTTGGAATCGAAAGTAAATTAGATTCTGAACTGGTTGTTCCTGATATATTTGAACAAATAAATAACCATAAAAATGCTGGAGCCTATGTAATTGCATGCTACTCTGATCCAGGGATTGATTTGTTGAGGTCTGCTATTGAAACGCCAATCTATGGAATTGCAGAGTCTGGGATACTAACGGCTCTTTCTCGAGGTAAGAGATTCGGTGTAATTGCAATTTCCGAAGGATCCATCAGTCGGCATCGAGCCTATATTCAGAAGATGGGCGTTGCTTCAAGGTTAGCTAATGAACGCTCGTTAAATATGACGGTAGATCAGACAGCACAAGGCGCTCGCACTTTTGAAAAACTGATTGAAATAGGAAGAAAATTATTAAAAGATGGAGCAGACGTAATAATTTTAGGTTGTGCAGGCATGGCGATTCATCGACTAGAGCTAGAAAAAGAATTGAATGCACCGGTAATAGACCCTACTCAGGCGGCGGTATCAATGGCTCTTGGTTCGCTAGTTTTATAATTTATTAAACCAAAAAGGATTTAGAGCAATGGAACTTTGGCAACTAACAGCAACGGAAATAACAAAGAAAATTAAGGATAAAGAGATTTCTGTTAGAGAATCTGTTACTAGTGCTCTTGCTCGGAGCGAAGATGTTAATCCAAAAATTAATGCTGTAGTATCAAGTATGGGTAGTAATGCATTAGAGCTGGCTGACCTCTTAGACAAAAAAATAAAAGATGGTGACGACATTGGAATACTTGGTGGAGTTCCAGTAACTGTAAAAGTTAATATTGATCAAGCTGGGTATGCCACAACAAATGGCTTGAAGATCCAAAAAGATTTGATTGCAAAGCACAATAATCCAATAGTTAATAATTTAGAAAAGGCAGGAGCAATTATTATAGGCCGCACCAATACTCCAGCTTTTTCACTTCGCTGGTTTACTAGGAACACTCTTCATGGAAATACGTTAAATCCTGTCAATAAAAATATAACTCCAGGTGGTTCGTCTGGTGGTGCCGCAGCAGCCGTTGCGGCAGGAATAGGGGCTGTTGGGCACGGAACGGATATAGCTGGTTCTATACGGTATCCTGCCTATGCGTGTGGTGTTCATGGGCTGAGGCCATCTTTGGGTCGAGTGCCTGCTCATAATTTTAGTGGTTCAGATAGGTTTATTGGCGGTCAGTTAATGGCAGTCTCTGGTCCTATAGCGAGGTCTATTCAGGATCTTAGAGTTAGCTTTACTGCAATGTCTAAATCAGATTTTAATGACCCTTGGTATATTCCAGCTCCATTAGTAGGTGAGCCAAGACCAAAAAAAGTAGCATTATGCCTCTCTCCAGATGGTATGAAAGTTTCCACAGAAGTCAAAAATGCGTTAATTGCTTCTGCGAAATTATTAGAAGATGCTGGCTGGAGGGTAGATGAGGTCGACACGCCACCCCTTAGACAGGCGATGGAAAATCAATTAATTTTATGGATGGCAGAAATGAAGCATGGTGCTGAAGAGGCTGTCGTTAAAGAGAATGATCCGGACGCAAATATCGTTTACCAAAGACTAAAAGAGCTTTGTCCTCCTGTTGATCTAGCCGTTGTTATGAAAGTCTTACAATCTCGTGCCTCATTGGTACGATCTTGGCGGTTATTTCTTGACGAATATCCAATTATGTTGTGCCCAGTATCTGGTGAATTACCTTTTGATCAACATAAGGATGTAACTTCTGATCAGAATTTTGAATCAATAATTGAAGCTCAGATGACACAGATAGGTCTTCCATTTGTCAGTTTACCTGGACTTACAGTATCTACTGGCATGGTAAATGATAGACCTATTGGCGTTCAAGTAGTTTCCAACCCCTACAGAGAAGACCTTTTATTAGATGCGGGGAAAGTAATCGGGGATACTATAAAGGTGGTTGAACCAAAATAAACTTTAGAGGTACGATTGGTGGCATGGAGGGTAAAAGTTAATGATTAAGACAATTGAAGACTTGCACGAGCATTTACAGTGGGCGCTTGAGCTAGAGCATGCCACAATACCCCCTTACCTTTGCGCTCTTTATTCAATTAAGGAAGGTACCAATATTGAAAGTGTAGAAGTTATTAAGAGTGTTTTTATTGAAGAAATGCTTCATATGGCACTGGTTGCTAATATACTTAATGCTACTGGTGGTAAGCCTCGGCTCGATTATCCTGGTTTTATGAAAAAATACCCAACACCACTTCCACATAGTGATAAATCATTTGATGTAAATTTAGGTAAGTTTTCTACTGAAAGCATTGAATGCTTTCTGAAAATTGAACGACCAGCTGACGCAAGTGCACCATCCCAGGATGAAGGATTTTCTTCTATTGGGCAGTTTTATAAAGCCATCGAAGAGGGCCTCCTTTACGTGTCTGAAAAAATAGGCGAAAGCGCATTGTTTGTTGGCAATCCAGAGCATCAGGTTACTGCGGAAACAACATACTATGGAGGGGCCGGTCATTTAATTTCTGTTACTGATTTGTCTAGCTCTTTAGAGGCTCTGGGGGAGGTTGTTGAACAGGGTGAGGGATTGGATCATGATAGTGTCTTTGATGGCGATCAAAATATGTTTCATCCTGAAAGAGAGGAAGTTGGTCACTACTTTAGATTTTTAGAGATTTTAAAGGGTAGAAAGTTTCAGCTAGGAGATACTGCTAAAACTGGGCCTACGGGGGAATCCTTTACTGTGGAGTGGGATAAAGTTTATCCAATGGAAAGTAATCCAGATTCCACTAACTTTATTAATCATCCTGAAATTTTTGAAAAACTATCAACTTTTAATTATGAGTATAGTGATATGTTAAGAATCCTTGAAAAAAGCTTTAACGGCGAACCAAAATGTCTTGGTCAGGCTGTAGGGGTAATGTTTGAGTTAAAAATTCTTGCTAAAGAGTTGATGGTCACTCCGACCCCTGAAGGTGTAAAAACTGTTGGGCCAACCTTTGAGTATTTACCATCAAAGAAACTGGAAGTAGAATTTATTGAAATTCGTGATAATGGGCCCTATGTCGTTCACGGAGGTGTTCCCTTAGTTAGAAAGAAACGAATTTTAGGTGATAATAATGTGTCTATTGCTTGGCAAAAAACACAAACCTACGACGCGGACACCATTTTTGAGCTATGTCGTTGTGGAAAGTCAGCTAATAAACCCTTTTGCGACGGAGCGCATGACCGTGTCGACTTTGATGGAAGGGAAACAGCAACAACACAATTAATTAACGAGCGGCAGGAAACACTACAAGGAGATGGTGTCAGGGTAAAAGTTGATAACTCATACTGTATGCACGCAAAATTTTGTTTTAATCAAAATGAAAGTATAAGAAAACTGGTTTCTAAAAAATCTGATGATAATGCTAAAATTAATCTTTCTGCTATGGTAGAGAGATGCCCCTCAGGTACTTTTGTATACGAGCTCGAAGTAGATGGATTGTATGAAGAAGTTGAAGCTGACTTACCAAAACAAGTAGCAGTAATTTCAGCGGACAATGATCAGAGTACAGCGGGTCCAATTTGGGTGACAGGAAATATTCCTGTGAGACGTTCAGATGGTCAGCCAGTCGAGACACGCAATCGAATGACTTTGTGTCGTTGTGGTGCTTCAAGTAATAAACCTTTTTGTGATGGTAGCCATGCGAAAATAAACTTCAAAGAATGACATAGTTTACTGAAATTAAAATGTTACTATAATTAAAGACTAGTAACATAAGGGTTGAATTATAAAGATTTAAATTAATATTTATTACTTTTTTAATTTATGTGATCACAAAAATAATAAAGGTATTCTCAATGTGATCACAAATTAAAAAATGATCATTATTATGAGGTAATAGGAAATGTTTCATAAAGCCAAAAAATTATTAATCTGAAAGTGTGGTTTAAAAGTGCAGGGAGAGTTTTTATTTTGGTTTTTGGCGGTTTTTGCCGCAATTTCAGTGGGCTTAGGTAAAGGTGGACTTCCTGTTATTGCTGGTCTGGCTGTCCCAAGTTTATCCCTTGTCATGTCTCCAATAGCTGCTGCTGGACTTTTATTACCAGTTTATGTGGTATCAGACGTATTTGCATTATTAGCCTATCGGCGTAATTATGAACCTAAAATTCTTAGAGTGGGCATGGTTGGCTTGACCATTGGTGTCTTAATCGGATGGGCAACAGCTCATTTAGTTATTGAATGGGTTGTCACTATTTTAATTGGACTGATGGGAGTATTATTTTCTGTCCATCAAATGTTAAAAAAATTCTACAAAAAGAAAAAAAATAAACCAATAAATACTAATAGTGGTTATTTTTGGTGTACTATAGCTGGATTTACTAGCTTCATAAGTCATAATGGTGGACCGCCTTGGCAAATCTTTGTCTTACCAATTGGTCTTTCGAAGTCAGTATTCGTTGGTACTTCAGTTATTGCTTTCAGTTATGTTAACGCTATTAAGCTAATTCCTTATTACTTTTTGGGTCAGCTTAGTTTTGATAACTTGAAAATTACTATCTATCTTATGTTGCCAGCATCCATAGCCGTTTACGTTGGTTTTAAATTAGTAAAATTAATTCCCGAGAAGGTTTTTTTCAAAATTGTTATATGGGCTCTGTTTTTAATTTCACTCAAATTAATTTGGGACGGTTTTAAGTCTTCTGGACAAATTTTTCTAATTTATTAAAAAAATTTAAAGTTGTTCGGTATCACCACATATTGCGAAAGCAATAAAGCATTAGCTAAAGTGAATATAATTTTATGATAAGAGGCTTAACGGAGCAAGTTCTCCAATTGTTCGTTTTGCATAGTCGATTGACGGTACTTTTTCCACCATTCGTTTTTGGGCTAACTCTACCTGATTACAGGCCCCCTCCATATCCATTGTTAGGACTTTACCATCAGCTACTACTTGTGTGCCGTCAACAAAAACGTCACGTACTGCTCTATCTGCGGCGGCGTAGATAAGGCTACGAAGTGGATCTCGTGCTGGGCGCATATTAGGGTGGGTAAGATCTACTAATATCAGGTCAGCTTTCATACCTGGAGCAAGGCGTCCAATATCATTCCTAAGTAATGCTGCAGCGCCATCGACAGTTGCGGCATTAAAAATATCTTCGGTTGTAACAGAAAACATATCCTCAGCAGCAACTCTGCCTAGAATAGCTGCCCAACGCATTTCCTCAATCATATTGTGGGGTGTTGTATCCGTACCAATACCAAGATTTACACCTGCACGCTTATATCTACCAAAATCCTCTAAAACGTGCCCATAGCGGGCAAATGGCGTTGGACAGTGAGCAACTGATGCTTTACTTTTTACTAATATTTCAAGATCTTTTCGAGTGGCCCAGTGAAGCCAAGAGTGCTCATCTATGAAAATAGCATGGCCAATGATTGAGTTTGATTTCAGTATTCCAATTTCGTCTGCCCACTGAATTGGTGTTTTCCCATGGCGTTGAACCATGATATTAAACTCCATTACACTTTGTGCAGCATGTGTAGTAAATGTGATCCCACGCTCGGTAGCCGCCGTAATTGAGGCTTTAAGAAGATCTTCCGTACAGGTATCAATTTGAGCTGGGTAAACCATCCCAGAAAGTTTGCTTGTAGGATCCTCTTTAAGGGAGTCGATCAACGCTAGAGATTCTTCAAAAGCCTTCCAACCCGCAGCCTCATCCCAATTAAACTTTACCTCATGACGATTATCAACATACCAACTTGAAGAGGAAAACCATGGAGCCATCCAAACGCGTAAACCGCTACGTTCGGCCAACTCTTTCCATCCTGGGTAATCAAATGACAGGTCAGCGATAGAGGTAACGCCGCTCAATAACATTTCACAGTACGCTAATTCTGTGCAGGCTTTCTGACCTTCCTGATCGGGCATGAGCGTTGCACAGCGTTCATATAGTCCGCTCATATACATTTCAGGTACACCATGTTCTTCGCGAATACCCTTGTAGCTAGGCTCAAGAGAGGGGTGCGAATGTATATTAATAAGACCTGGCATGGCCATCAAGCCGCTACCACTAATTTCTTTATCTACTGGACCGGTATAGTGCGACCCAGTATGTGTGATTTCATTGCCGGAAAAGACAACATCTACGCTGTGAACATAGCGATGACGGTTAAGTTCTTCATCCCAGATTATTGCCCAATCGCAGTTTCTGATGCAGGTTATACTCATAAAATCATACTTCCTATCCAGTTTTTTTTGAATGATAGTCAATTTTTTGAATTACACAAGAATTTGGGCTGTTTGTATTTTTACTTGATACGTCATTTATGTTTTATGAGGTAATCAAAGTCTTCCTAGGCTTTTTTATTAGAAAAGCGCTTTCTAATAAACCTTGTAAGGTTAGGCAGATCTTTTCCTTTTATTTTATACCCTATACTTGGCATATTTTTAGTAACATTTCAAAGTTCCTAATGAGTAACTAAGAGTTAATTATAGTATTTATCTACTTTATAAAACTTTAGAAATTTTTTTATATGAATTTTTGATACTAGTTTCTTTACTGTAAAGATGAAGGGGGCTAGGTTTATTTGAAACTTTGTACACTTAATTACAACTTATAAGGGGATGAAATGATTTCTTGTCAACGTGATCTTTTTACTATTCCAAAAGAAATAGCATATTTAAATACAGCCTATATGTCGCCACTACTTAAATCGGTAGTTTTAGCGAGCGAGAAAGGTCTTCGGCAGAAGGAAAGCCCCTGGAAAATAACAATTCCTGATTTTTATGAATCTGTTGATGAGGCCAGATTACTTTTCTCACGGTTGGTAAACGTTGATGTTCAAGGGATTGCTGTTGTCCCTTCTGCCTCTTATGGAATTGAAACCGCAGCAAAAAATCTCAAAGTGGGAAATGGCAGGGTAGTTTTAACCCTAGATAATCAGTTTCCATCAAATGTTTATCCTTGGCGAAGGCTTGTTCGCAACCAAGGTGGAAAAGTAGTCTCTATTTCAATACAAAGTGATATGTCTCTTACTGAAAAAGTCTTAAATTCTATTAATGAAAGTACGGCAATTGTTGCACTGCCTAATGTTTTATGGACAAATGGACTTATAGTGGACCTGATTTCTGTGCGTCGAAAGTGTGATGAGGTTGGAGCCGCTTTGGTGCTTGACCTTACACAGTCCGTAGGGGCTATGAAAACAGACTTTAGTAAGATCCGTCCAGACTTTGCTGTTGTTGCAGGTTACAAATGGTTGTTGTGCCCCTATTCTACGGGTTTTTTGTATGTCGACCCTAAGTGGCGAGATGGAGAACCATTAGAAGATGGCTGGATAACCCGAAAAGACAGTAGAAATTTTTCAGGTCTGGTGAATTATACCACTGATTATGAGCCAGGTGCTAATAGATATGATGTTGGTGAGAGAGCAAACTTTGCTCTTATGCCAGGTGTGGTAGAGGCTTTGAAACAAATTTTGGAATGGGGTATAGAGAACATCCAAACTACATTGGCAGAAAATAATCGAAGTCTTTCTAAGGACCTTGAAAGTCTCGGCTTATCAGTATTGCCAGAACATTTAAGGGGCCCACATTTTTTAGGAGTAAAATTACCTAAATCGGCGCCTAAGGATTTGCTCTCAACCCTCGTGAAATCAGACGTATACTTATCTGAGCGTGGTGGGAGCTTGCGTATTACGCCTCACCTATGGAATACTCAATCAGATTTTGAAAAACTTAAGGATACTCTTAGGAAAGTATTGTAAATAATCCCAATTAGTTCGAGTCAGGTTCAGATATTTTTTGCCAATGTAAGGCTATGGAATCTCGCCGTGCTACCCAAATATCATCAAACTTTTTAATATATTCAACGAAGTTTTTTATTGCTTTAAAACGACCAGGACGACCTAAAAGCCTTGCATGCATTCCAATAGACATCATCTTGGGAGAGTCCTTCCCTTCTTCATACAGAGTATCAAAAGAGTCTCTAAGGTAAGTATAAAACTGGTCTGCTGAGTTAAACCCTTGAGGTGAAGCAAATCTCATATCATTTGCATCTAGGGTATAAGGTACTATTAAGTGGTTTTTTTGGACTTTACTCCAAAATGGTAGATCATCTGAGTAGTCATCGGCATCGTATAAAAAGCCCCCATATTCGGAAACTAGCTTGCGCGTATTTTCAGACGTCCTGCCAGTATACCAGCCAACTGGTCTCTCACCACAAATGTTAGTTAGGATTTCCATGGCCTCCTCCATATGGGCCTTCTCTAGGCTCTCTGGAATACCGTGATAATTAATCCATTTGAGACCGTGGCTAGCAACCTCATGACCGTCCTTTAAGGCCTGTTCAATAACACTTGGATTTCGTTGCGCCGCCATCGCAACAGCAAATAAAGTAATTGGCAAATTATGGTCTCTAAATAATTTCAAAATTCGCCAACACCCTGCACGACTTCCATACTCATAAATAGATTCCATTGACATATGTCTGGAGTTCTCAAACGGAGTAGCACCAATAATCTCAGATAGGAAAGATTCTGATGCTGTATCACCATGTAAAACGCAGTTTTCTCCACCTTCCTCTATATTTAAAACGAACTGGATTGCTACTCTTGCATTATTAGGCCACTTGAATTCAGGCATTTTTTGACCATAACCTATTAAATCTCTTGGATAGTCATTAAAATTTGACATATTTTCCTACAATTCCACTGGTTACTACTTATTTGACTCTTAGCACTTACTCCGCGGCTTCTAAGTATTCTGTTAGTGGAGGGCACGTGCAAATTAAGTTTCTATCTCCAAAAACATTATCAATCCTACCGACCGCTGGCCAATACTTATCCACCCTGTTGGTACC
>Ga0209089_10005310_pt1 | contig 10572 bp, 12 predicted proteins | sample ArcticOcean_MG_C_FD_187431 | JGI IMG/M metagenome (GOLD analysis project Ga0209089, IMG submission 187431) | Marine microbial communities from western Arctic Ocean - ArcticOcean_MG_CB2_150 (SPAdes) (version 2) | ecosystem: Environmental > Aquatic > Marine > Oceanic | place: Arctic Ocean: Canada...
ATATATGCTGGTATTAACTCAGAGTTCAGGGAGATCGTATGGTTATTTCCATCTGGTACTTCAGATGAGTGTGATAAATATGTTATCTATTCACCAGAACAAGGCTATTGGATATATGGAGATTCATTCTTCACTACCTTTAGAGATAGAGAGATATTTAATAACACATTAACTACGGGTGCTACTACTACAGGTAACTTCTTATATGATAATGAACCTGATGGTGTCTATACTGGTGATGGTTCTACACTCATATCATATGTAGAATCTGCTGACTTTGATATTGATGATGGTAATAAGTTAATGTTTATGAATAGAATTATACCTGACTTTGAGTTATCCAATAATAAAGAATTAGTTATTAAGGTTAGTCCTAAACAATTTCCTGAGAGTACTGTCTTAACAACAGTCTCTAAGGCAATAGACAATACAACCACGAAGATAGATTTTAGAGCGAGAGGAAGGCAAGCAAGGATTAGGGTATCTTGTGAATCAAATGGTGCTGAATGGGAATGGGGATCAATCCGTTTAGCTTTTCAACCTGATGGTGGAAGATAATGGCAAGGTATCCTAGTTTACCTGTATATCAAGGGAGAGAGTATCAGACGAATGGTGAGTTCAGTGTGGAAGATCTACGTAAGATGTATGACCAAATACAACGATGGGGTTCTGTCTTAGTAGATGAGATAGATAGTAAAGATACAGAGATAGATGCTCAACCAAGTACAAAGATATATACAGTTGTTACGATAACAGATATTGGTAGACCATCTAAAGGTGACATAGCATACTCTAAGAACACAGGTAAGTTCAAGGGATATGTTAGTCTAGGTGCAGAAACATCATGGCAGGATTTAAACTAATGAGCATTATGTCGGATCATTTTAAGAAAGTTAATAACAGTACCCTAATTGGAAACTATAATACTGGTCAGGTTATAGATGAAAGTAGATACATGTCTACACAAAAAGTTCCAGAACAATTTGCGAAATCAAAGAAGATAGGGTATAATTATAATAACAAGAATAACTTTGATACTCAACGTGATACAAGCAACTTTGCTGCCGATCAATTACAGCAGATAGGATATAGATATGCCAAATGAAACTCCTTATGATATGTTAGGTCTAAGTGAAACAGAAACAGAGATACAAACTCCTACTGAGAAGCTTGTAGACTTTCAAGAAACTGTTGAAGAAGGAGACACAATGGGAGCTATGGATATGCTACCTGGAGGTGATCAGCCTGTTATAGAAGATCCTAATAAAGGAATGAGAGGATCAGAATTTGAAGTAATAGAAGATCCTAATAAAGGAATGAGAGGATCAGAAAAAAAAGAAATAACTGCAAATATAATATTTAAAGATCCTGCTTATATTTCTAGTGTGATAAAAAGTATTACACCTAAAGCAGTACAAGAAGATGTTGTTAAGGCTGAAACAAGACAAGAAGAAGCTAAAATTACTAAGATTGCAGATATACTACAAGAACGAATGAGTGGTGGTTTACCTCAGAATGCAATGAATTTTGATCCAAGAACAGCTACAGCTAAAGATGGTGGTTTAATTGGTATGGCAGCAGGTGGAAACTTTAGAGGTGCAGTACAAGGGGATGGTCATGGTATGGAAGATAATGTATTCATGCCTATAGTAGAAAGAAATAGAGGACAACAAGTAGCAACATTAGCTGTCAGTCCTAAAGAATATGTAGTTGATGCACATACTATGTCAGCATTAGGTAATGGTAATCCTGATGCAGGAGCTAAGTATATGGATCGAATGGTAAAGAATATTAGAGAAAAGGCGTATGGTACAGAGCAACAACCAAATGAAATTAATGGTCTTGCTTCCTTACGTCCAATGATGGAAAGGGTTTAAAAATGGGTTTCTTATCTTCGTTATTTGGTTTTGATGATTCAAAGCCAGCACAATCACAAGTAGTTCAGTCTGCTAAAATACCAGAGGAGCTTAAGCCTTATGTGACAGAGATTATGAAATCTGCACAAACTCAGTTCCAAGATAATATGGCTAGAGGTTATGTTCCTTATACAGGTAAAACTACGGCTGATCTTACTCCTGAAGAATTACAATCAATGGATAGAATTACAGGACTTACTGGTACTGTAGACCCTTATATCAGTGAAGCTGAAGATATCTACAGGACAGGAGATAGAGAGTTTACAGGAGAAGAAGCTCAAAGATTGATGTCTCCTTATCAACAAGCTGTTACTGACATAGAGTTAAGAAAAGCAAGAGAAAACTTTGAAGGTAATGTAATGCCTAAGTTTGAAGCTGATGCTATAAGTCAAGGTGGTGGTCCGGGTGGATTAGGAACTAGGGCTGGTATACAAGCAGCAGAACTACAACGTGGTCAAACACAACTGTTATCTGACATACAAGCTAGAGGATCACAAAAAGCTTATGCAGATGCTAAGACACTTTGGGGTGATCAGTTAACAAGAGAAAGACAATTAGCTGGTGATTTAGGTCGAACAGGAGCAGCAAAGTTTCAAACTGGTTTAGCAGAAGCTGGTGCATTAGAAGGTGTAGGAACTACCAAGAGAGGTCTAGCTCAAAACTTATTAGATGAATCTTTATATAAATTTAAAGAAGAAGAAGCCTATCCTCAAACTCAGTTAGCTCAATACTCTGGAACTACCTATGGTAATCCTGTTCTTGGTGCTCCTAGTTTTAGTAGAACTACTAGTGAGTCTCCTTACCAACCTAGTACTGGACAGAACTTATTAGGTCTGGGTTTAACTGGTCTTAATATATATGGTATGGGTGGGGGATTTGGTGCACCTACTCCTGGTAAGTTTAGTCCTGCTAATATATTTGCATCACCACAAAGGGCTGCTTCTGGTGGTAAAGTTGGTGGTCTGGCTGGTCTTCCAGTTGTTCATAAAGCAAAAGGTAATATAGGAGTTCCTGACTATTCTAATATCCATATGAGTGAATTTGATTTTGAAGATGCAGATATGAAAAATATAACAGAAAATACAAATCCATATACACTAGATAAATTAAGAACTCTATTAGGGAAACAAATGGAAGGTGGACCTCAAAGAGCATTAGATATGCAACAAAGAGGACAAGACTTTAATAAAGCTTTAATGAAGTCAGAACAAGATTTTATAATAGGTGAAAGAAAAGCAAGCGAAGAACAATTAAAGAGAAGACTAGAAAGAAATAGACCTACTTCATTACAAATAGGAACAGCAATTCAACAAGGAATAAATGAATTTATGAGTAGTGATAAGTCGCCAATAGGTGCATTAATAGGAGGAGGAACTACTGCTGTTACAAATATAAATACTATAAAAGAAAAGCAAAGAAAGTTAGATGATGCACTACTTTCAGAAACGGATGCGTATAATAAACAATTAAGAAGTAGAAAACAAAATAATGTTATACAGAATTTAAAGAATAATAAAGAACTACAAGATAAGATAGCCTTATTACCTGAAAAAGAATTTAATGATCTAATTAGAAATTTAACTTCTATAACAAGTATAGGTAAGTTAGAAGCAGAGATAAAGAAAGCACTTAAAGTTGATACTTTAGCGTTAGCAAATTATAAACTTAAATTAAAAAAGTTTGGCTTAGATGAGAAAGAATATACTCTAAAGCAAAATAATATATTTGCAAAAGCATTAGCAGATGATTTACATATTAATGATCAAGAAGCTTTTAAAAACTTAATGATTAATGCAGGTTTTGATAATGAAACTATTATAGCTGCATTAAAAGATGCTATAGGACAAGCTAAAACTGGACCAAACACACCTGCTTTTACACAACGTGGTGGCGGTGCTGCTCCTGCTGCTACTACAGGTTCTGTAGGACCAATGAAACAATCTTTAATAAATATTAGACGTAAGAAAAATATATAAGGAATAAAAAATTGGCTGATGTTCCTCCTGTAACTTACGAGTCATTACAAAATGATAGTGATTTTTTAACTGCTGCTTATCATTCTCTACGTGCTTTAGGAGAGAATGATTTAACAACAGATCCAAAAGATGTTATAGATACATTCCTTACAAAACGTAGATACTTTGATGTAAACTTAGGATCTACTATTGTTCAAGGAAATAATATAATAGACTTGCCTGATGAGTATAAAGAATTATATACTTATGCAGCAGATCAACTCAAAAGTATTCCGATGGCTGGAAAAGAAGGTGGTGCAGATTTAGGTCCAGCAGTGGTTGACTATGCTATTGCTGGTATTACTGATCCTACTAATCTAGTTTCTATTGTTGCTGGTTTATTTACTGGTGGTGCTGGTGGTGTTGTTATGCAAGCAGGAAAAGAAACAATTAAAAGAGGTATCATGGCAAAGATTAAGTCTATGATTGGTGCAAAAGCTCTTAAAAAATATGGTAAAATAATTGCTGTTGAAGGATCTATAGCTGGAGCAGGAGGAGCTGCACAAGAAGTGCAAAGTCAAAATGTAGATATGTCTTTAGGAAGACAAAAAGATACTGGATCATTTCTTGGATTAGCTGACTATGACTATACTAAGATAGGTACTCAAGCATTAATAGAAGGTACATTAAGTCCTGTTGCTGGTATTGCTATTGGTGCAACTGGTAAAGGTTTAAAGAGAGCAAGTAAAAAAATAGGATTAACTGATGCAATACGTAAGAGTGTAGAGATTGCTGTTTCTCCTTTAGTAAAAAAAGGTTCTAAAAGTGGTCAAGTTATTTCAGATGTTACTAATATGTTAAGAAATAATTTTATGCCTTTGTCTTCAATAGATGAAGTATCAGTTCGATTGTCTGAAAGAAGTACAGGAAAAACTAGACCTATTCAAGAAGCCGTTGAAGAGTTAGCATTAAAGATGGACGATAGGCTTAAGCTTAATTTTACTGATGAAACTAATATGCAGTTAGTTAATAAAGCTATGGAAGGTGATACAAAGGCATTAGCTAAAGTTAAAAAAATAGATCCTGAGATGGGAACTATTCTTAATGATTGGCGTGGCTATGTAAATGAAGCACAACAGACTGCTATGGGAGCTTCTTATCTAAGTAAAAAAGTAAGAGGAATATATAAACCTAAGAAGGGGACTCCTTATGTTAGAGATATATATGAAAAGTTTGAGCAAGTAAATAGAAAAAAATTATTAGATTTTTTGGATATGCCTGAAAATAAAAATTTATCAGAAGAAGTATTTGAAGCTGTTAAAAGTAATAAAAAAAATTGGGGAACAGATTCTGGTTTGTTTAATGAAAAAGGTATGCCTACTTATAAGACTGAAGAAGATAGAGTTAATACATTAAAAAGATTTATGGGAGAACTTTATGGAGAAGATCCTACTAAAAGAAAAAAACGTGGAGCATTAAAAGCTAGAAAGGATATACCTGATTCAATTAAAAAAGTATTTGGATATAACTTTAGTCCTGCTGTAAGGGCATTACAAACTGTTAAAGGTGTTATTGATTCTTCTAATAGAGTAAGGTTAGGTTCTTCTTTAGCTGATAGTTTAATATCTAGAGACATGGCTATTAAAGCAGATAGTTCAGATGTAGCTTCTAGATTATTCTCTGAAAAAACTGGCGCACCTGAACAAGAAATGATTCCTTTAGCAACTTTCATAGACCCTAAAGAAAATAAAGTTGTTAATGAATTATCTCCTTTTGTTTTTAGAAAAGATTTAGTTGAGAAGGGATTGTATGATATCTATGTTCCTAAGAATAAAGCTTCTATGTTAAAAGAATTATCAGAAGGATTTGATGGTAGATTTTTTAAGAAGGAAGACAGTTTTTTTAAAGATACAGTAGATTTATTTTCAGGTGTGCAAGGATACATAAAGAAAAATAAAACTGTTTATAGTTTAAATGCACATGCTCGTAATGCTTTAGGTGCTGTACAATATACTATAGGTAGTGGTAATGGTATGGGTATAGTAGATGGTTATAGATTTTGGAAAAATGCAACTCCTGAAAGAAGAAAAGAAATTGGTGATACTCTTAGTAAGTTAGGTTTAAAAGGTAGTCAAGTAGAAATTAATCAAATCATGTCTCGTATAGGTGATCTAGACATGTCAAAAGATAAAACTAAAATAAGAGAATTAATATTAAATGCTACTACATTTGGAGTACCTGCTTTTGAAAAAACTAGGATAGGAAAGAAAGTATCTAAATTTGCACAGAAAGTTTATGTAGCTACCGATGACTTAGGTAAAATAGCTTCTTATTTTAGAGAAAGAAAAAGAACAGAGAATATTTGGAATGGTAGGTCTGATGAACAAAAAAATTTATTAAGAGAAAGATTTACTAAAGAATTTAATATTGATCCAAAGTCTAAAAACTTTGATAGTAAATTATTAGATGAAGCAGCCGTACAAAAAACTATGAATATTCTTCCTGTCTATTCTCGTATTCCTAGAATACTTGAGAAGATGAGAGGTTTTCCTCTTGTCGGTTCTTTTACTGCTTTTCCAGCAGAGAACTTACGTAATAAATATAACTTATTTAAATTAGCTGGTGAAGAAATTAGGGAAGGAGCTTTAACAAATAACAGCGCACTTCTTAGAGCAGGAGGTCAACGTCTTGCTAGTCAGTTAACTATTGCTGCTGCTCCTTCTATAGCTGCTTATACATATAATAGTATGCAGGGTACAGACAATATGGAAAATGCAGTCAGGCAAGCTGGTAGTCCTTGGTCTAGAAATCATGCTAATGCAATTAGAAAAGATAAAAAAAATGATAAGTATTACACAACTGATTTAAGTTATAATAATCCAGATCAATTTACTTTAGATATGATAATGCCTTTTATGATTGATGCTTTTAATGGTAAAGATCTTACTAAAAATTTAGATAAAACTTTTACTGAAATTGCTGCTGCTCAAGTAGCACCTTTTTTAGATCCATCATTAGCATTACAAGTAGGTAGTCTCATGCTAGATGCTGCTAAAGGACTGAATAGTGATAATGATGAGGAAACTGCTAAGAGTCTTGTTAAAGCATATAAAACAATGGAACCTGGATTATTTCAAATGGCTAGAGAAGCAGGTACAGATCTAGGAATGTTTAATACAAAACTTGCTTCGGATATTCCTTTACCACAGTCTCTTGGAGGAAGCGTATCTGGTCTTGAAAGAATTTTAAATCCACTATACTTTGGTGAGGAAAGATCAAGGTTTTCTGATACTAATGATTTGACTAATTATCTTGCTAAACTTGGACCTAATTGGAACTACGGTACAGGTCTTGCTCCTTGGTCATTTGCTTCTAAAGAAAAAGAATTTAATCCTAAAAAGAATTTTGCATTTGGAACTAGAACTTTATTAAAAAATGCTGATGATGATTTTAATACTAATAGGAATAGCATAAAAAATATGTTAATAGATAAATCCTTACCTTTAAATTATAATACAATAATAAAATTATATGATGATGCATTATTAGAACAATTTGAATCATATAAAAATGTTGCTTCTTTAGTATCTTCATATATGGAATTTATGAAACCAATAGAAATTAAAAAAATGTTAAGTGATAAAAAAATAGCTGGACCTTTAAGTAAAAAAGGTATAACTGGTTTACTATCTAATATGTATATGCCCGCTGATGGTAAGTTATTATCAAGAAATAAAGAATTTATAAAAGAAATAAGAAGAGCAAATCCTAGTATTAGTGTAGTAAATTTAGTAAAACTTTTTAGAGGAGTTGAAAGAGATTATTTAAAAAGATCTTTATCAGAAGATGCTCCAGAAGAAATTGAATTTAAGGATTAACAAGAAATGTTAGAGCTAGGTCCAAGAGAACTTCTCACCTTTGGGACAGTGCTGGCAGGATTAGCAGCCACATGGGGTGTCCTCAAGGCTACTATCAAGTCTATCGTAGGTCAGGTAGATGACATCAAGAGTGATGTGACTAAGATCTATCAGCAGGTAGACAACCAAGAAGCTAATCAAGCAGTCATTCAAAACAGTATAAAGATTATTAGTCAGGATATCTTATCACCACAGATCCTGAAGGCTCAGAGTGAGCGAGATGGTAGGAATGATGAACGTATAAGAATGTTAGAGGAACGCATGAACCGTGTAGTCTCAATGCACAATGGGGAACATCCACCAACAACAACAAAGGAACATAATTAATGTGGGAATACTTCACAGAAGACGAACTACGATGTAAGGGTACAGATGAATGTCACATGGACAGTCAGTTCATGATTACATTGGAAGCACTCAGACATGAGTTCAATGAGCCTATGATTATTTCATCAGGCTATAGGGATCTATCTTACAATCAGGTTATAGGTGGAGCTAAGAACTCTCCACATCTATATGGTAAGGCAGTTGATGTAGTCATCAGTGGTAAGAAAGCCTACCGTCTAATCAAGTTAGCTATTCAGTATGGCTTCACTGGCATAGGTGTGTCTCAAAGAGGGCAGCATGAGAAGAGATTCATACACATTGATACGATGGAGAACAGTGATATACACCCTAGACCCTGGATATGGAGCTATAAATAGCTAAATGCTATGTGTGCTGTTTTAAGCCTCATACAGTAGAAGTAGTGTCTTCTGGGTAGGTAGGGTCCACAGAATCCTCTGTAATGCTCTCTATAAGGCTCTCTGTCTCTATATTTTCTAGATCTTCCTCTGAAAACAGGCTATCTGCGAAGTTACACTTAGCTAACATGCCTAATACCACATCTTCACCTAAAACATTAAGACATCCTATGATTGCACCTTCAAGTGTCTCTGAATCTAGATTAGGATTAACATCAGAGTTAGCACCACGTACTCTAGATAGTAACTCAAGAGCTTTGATTGCACTATTAGTGTGTCCATTTGTTTTAGCATATGCATACTGACTTTCCAATTCATCAATGACATCTACATTAGTCTCCAATTCAAGTTCAAGTATACGTATTCTTTCTACAATCTCATCTATCTGAAGTAATCGATAGCCTTGGTTAGCTGCTGATGATGCTGCATAACCTGCTGCTCTTGCAGCTTCAGTTGCATTGTTATGTAAGACATAAGACTGTGCAAACTTTTCTTGTTTTTCATTTAACATAATTTGCTACCATTCCATTTACTAATATAGCCAGTGATACAGCATTGATTACAAGTAAGGCTCTATCATTCCAAATAATTGATACAATAAACCATCCAAACAAACCAATAGAATGGAAATATAAATTAAGAGGAAAGATATTATTACTGGTTAATATAGTTCCTATAATTAAAAGGACTGAAGCTATCCACTTAACATACCAATCAAAGGTAAGAGTAGGAGTCATCTTCTCAATTATGTTTGTCATTCTTCTTACCTGTTAAATATTTAATAGGTTCTTGTCCAGCTAGTTTAGCTGTTACCCATTTGATAAACTTTTTAATCATGATACTTGGAAGCTCTCACCACAACCACACATTGATTTAACATTAGGATTATCTATCATTAATCTCTGACCAAAGATATCCTTCTTATAGTCTATGGTCATACCTTCTAGGTATAGTATAGACACACTATCAATAAGAAGTCTACCTGAATCAAGATCAATAACATGATCACCTACTTCTTCTGAGCTAGTCAACTGCCAATCATAAGTAAAGCCTGAACATCCACCACTATTAACAGCTAGTCTAATAGATGGACCATCATTCTCATTTATAATAGATGATAGATGTATGTCAGCATTGTCAGTCAGGTTGATCATCGTTTGTTCATGTTATTCCGTTGAACGCCTTTGGACTTCTCAAAGCTTCTCATACCACCTAGTCCTAAGAGAGCCATCACTAAGGATGTAAGCTCTGCTGTCTGCAAGCTAGGTAGTGTAACTATTGGATACCAGATCACCAACCCCCAAGATATAATAGGAGCAAAGATGAACTGCCAACCTAGAGCAAAGGCACATATCCACATGATAGCTGGCCTAGAACCAGCAACAAATATAGATGGATGCTTGGCTTGCTCTATGTTTGCTTGTGCTTGAGCTAGATCTAATGACACCATCTGTGTCTTAAGCTCTGCTGCTAACTTAATCTTAAGGTCTTTGTCTTCGACAAACTTATCAAGGACTTTACCTGCTACTCCTATGACTGACTCAGCTATACCTAACATTACTCTACCTCCTGTTGTTTAAGTTGTATTACTCTTGGCTTGTTGTCTATCTTAAAGCCTTCCAGAGTAACTTTCTTATTATTCTCATTCATGACATCAAAGAAAAGATAGATAGATAAAGGACGGCCTTTGATTCTGTCACAGAAAAAGTCTATCCATGTATTAGGATGAAAGACAGAGATATGTACATTGCTTCCATCAGCAAATGTTTTAAGTGCAGGATAACAAGCTATATTTAAGAAGAGCATCTTATCTGCACGTATAATTAGTTCATCTACTACCCATCCTAGATCACTCTCAGGTACATGTTCAAGGACATCAGTACATATGATAGCATCATAAGGTCTATAAGGCAACTGATTAAACTCAGGTAGCGCAGGTTCATAACGATCTGCTATCTCAAGATTCCAATATTCTTTCAGAGGTTTACCTAACTCTGGTAGTAACTTAGTATACTCTTCAGTATAGAGAGTACCTTTGCCA
>Ga0209089_10005317_pt1 | contig 10560 bp, 9 predicted proteins | sample ArcticOcean_MG_C_FD_187431 | JGI IMG/M metagenome (GOLD analysis project Ga0209089, IMG submission 187431) | Marine microbial communities from western Arctic Ocean - ArcticOcean_MG_CB2_150 (SPAdes) (version 2) | ecosystem: Environmental > Aquatic > Marine > Oceanic | place: Arctic Ocean: Canada...
CGACTTACATAAAAATTTAAACTAAATAAAGATATTTAACGCCATATTTTATAATTTATTTTATTATTAAGTAAATAATAAAATATAATAAGTATATGATTATTATATGTTTTTAAGTTATGCAGCGTTGCTGCGAGTAATTCGATGAATGTTATTTAATACAGAAAAATACCTTATTTGGAGTATTTTACAGGCAAAATTGTTGTTGGCAAAAGATTCTGAGCGTAACCAAATACAATCCATATACCCAGTGCAGCCTTGATAGATGCCCGTTATTGGGGCGGCATGAAAACAGCGACAAGTAAATATACTACTCTAGAAAAAGCTAATATAAATATATAGTACGCTTTCCTGCAAAATTGGGCGAACTGATGAGACAAGTATTGTTTTAAAAATATATAATTATTTTTTATTTTAAAAAATCAACACATAAGTTATGACAAATAGCAATATCCACATGATTATCGGTCAACTAAATTTCACTGTTGGCGATATACAAGGTAATACAGATAAAATAATTAAAGCAATAAAAAAAGCAAATAATGATTACAAAGCAGATATTATTATTTTTCCGGAGCTCAGTATTAGTTCATATCCACCGGAAGATTTATTATTAAGACCGGCATTTAATGAAGCCATAAATATTGCATTAGACAAAATAAAAATTTCAACCGAAAACATTCATGTTATTTTGGGTTACCCATTAAGAAAGGAAGGAAAACTCTATAACGCCTGTAGTCTTATACATAATAAAGAAATTAAAAAAACCTACGCTAAACAATATTTGCCAAATTATGGTGTATTTGATGAAAAACGATATTTTACACCTGGCGACGATAGCCCATGTTTATTTGAAATTAACGGAGTCACTGCTGCGCTTAGTATTTGTGAAGATATATGGGTTTCAAAATCAACAGAAGACGCTGCCGCTGCAAACGCTAAAATATTATTTAATATAAATGCTTCTCCTTATGATAAAAATAAAGTTTTTGAACGAGAAAAATTAATTTCAAAAAGAGCTGTTCAATCCGGCATGCATATTGTCTACGTTAATTTAATTGGAGGACAGGATGAATTAGTCTTTGACGGAAACTCCATGGTCTTTGATAGCAATGGAAATACTATTTTTCGTGCTGCAGAATTTAAAGAAGGTTTATTTGAAGCTCATGTAGATATTAAAAGTCCGAAAATTACACAACAAATAAAGACGAATGGTTCAAATTTAATCAATGAAGAAAGTATTTATAATGCTCTCGTACTCGGTGTTAGAGATTATGTAAGAAAAAATAACTTTAAAGGTGTAATCATTGGGTTATCCGGAGGAATTGATTCTGCGCTAACGCTTTGCATCGCCGTAGATGCGCTAGGTTCAAAAAATGTTGAGGTGCTCATTATGCCCTCGCGCTACACCGCGAAAATGAGTATTGATGATGCCAGTGTGTTAGCAAAAAAATTAAATGTTTCTTATGAAATAATTTCTATTGAACAGCCATTTTCAGCCTTTCTTGAAGTGCTTAAACCCAGTTTTAAAAAATCTTCAATTGATACAACAGAAGAAAATATACAGGCACGAAGTAGAGGAATATTATTAATGGCAATATCAAATAAATATAATAAGCTTGTCTTAACGACTGGAAATAAAAGTGAAATGTCTGTCGGCTACGCAACGCTCTATGGGGATATGGCGGGTGGTTATTCGCCTCTTAAAGATTTATGGAAAACTTTGGTTTATCGGCTTGCAAAGTGGCGTAACAAAAAGGAAGAAATCATTCCCGAAAACATAATAAATAGGGCGCCAACCGCTGAACTGCGTGAAAATCAATTAGATCAAGACTCGCTCCCAGATTACGAAATACTTGACCCGATTCTTGAGTTATATATCGAACTTGATAAACATCCAGAAGAAATTATTAAACATGGTTTCGATTCAGAAACTGTATATAACATCATTAACCTTGTTGATAAAAACGAATACAAAAGAAGGCAGGCTGCGCCAGGAATAAAGATAACTAAAAAAGCATTTGGTAGAGATAGACGATATCCGATTACTTCTGGGTACATTGAAAAAAAATAGATTATTTAATCTCTAACTCTTCGATTTGATAAATACCAGGATGATTAGGATAATTTAGTTTCAAAACTCTAAGCGCATCATTAGCTAAATCTTCCATTTCCAGAACGCGATATGCTTTCGCCATAAGAATCAAAGCCTCTGGGACAACTGGCGTACGATCATAATTTTCAATGACATATCTTGCTCTATTTGCAGCAGCAACAAATGCGCCTCGACGCATATAATAATTTGCTATATGAACTTCATTTTCAGCAAGATTATTTCGTAAGTGTCGCATACGTTTTTCCGCATCCTCAATATACTCACTTTCAGGAAATTTTTTTATTAAATCAGAAAAATTTTGGAAAGATTGAAATGCAGTTCCCGGGTCTCTTTGTGATTCATCTGAAATTTCATTTGGTATAAATCGTTGTACGCTAGCCTTCCCTTTATTGAAGTATGCTAATCCTCTTAAATAATAGGCATAATCAACGTGAAGATTTTGTGGATATAATTTGATAAAACGATTACATGCAGCGATTGAGGCGTCATGTTGTTCGTTTTTGAAATAACCATATGATAAATCCAAAAGTGACTGTTGCGCATGATTGCCAAATGGGTATCTCGCTTCTAGACGTTGATAAAAATTAACTGCCTGAGTATAGTCTCCAGCATCTAAATTACCCTTTGCTTCAGCATAAAGACGATCGGCATCCCAAGTTTTCGTAACGTCTTCTTTTTCGTCAAAATAAGAACATCCGAGTAGTGAAAAAATAACTAAAAAAAATATTAAATTACGCATAGTATCTAGGTTAACCTAATAATTTCTTAAGGGCAAAGCTTCAAAGATTATGAGAAAAATTCAATTAGAAATCGTTATACCGGAGAAATTTAAAGGTAAACGCCTTGACCTAGCTCTTTCAAAACTGTTTCCAGAATACTCACGCTCACGAATTCAATCATGGATTAAAGCAGGAGAAGTGGAAGTTAATAATTCAAAATATAAACAACGTAATGTAGTTAATTCTGGTGATATTATTAAAATAAATACAACTCTTAAAAGTATTAATAAAAACCAAGCAGAACACATCGGTCTCGATGTTATTCATGAAGATAAGGCAATTATAATACTCAATAAACCAGCAGGATTAGTTGTACACCCTGGCGCAGGCAACCAAAAACATACGCTCGTAAATGCCCTATTACACTTCGATGAAAAACTTGATGTTTTGCCGCGAGCTGGCATCATCCATCGACTAGATAAAGATACAACGGGCATTATGATTATTGCCAGAACAATTGAATCGTATACCTATCTAGTAAATGAACTCCAAAAAAGAAACATAAAACGCAATTACAAAGCAATAATTTGTGGGCAACTAGTAGCAGGGGGGGTAATTGAAAATAAAATTGGCAGACATCCGGTGCATAGAACAAAAATGGCGGTTACAGATAAAGGTAAATTAGCAACAACTCACTACAGAATAATAAAAAAATTTCAGCATTATACCTATCTTGACATACAGCTTGGTACTGGCAGGACTCATCAGATTAGAGTACATATGCATAACGAAAAGCACCCAATCATAGGAGATCCTTTATATGGGAAAAATACCTTCATAAAAAAAGGAATCGATGCTTCTTTGCGTGAGTTTATTAAAAATTTCAAACGTCAGGCCTTGCATGCATATAATCTTGAATTTACCCATCCAATATCAAAAAAAATAATTAGCCTTAAAGCTAAACTTCCCGATGATATGAATAACCTAATAAAAATTTTAGAAATGTATGATTAAAGAGAAAAAAAAATTTTGGCTAAAAGCAAATTGGTCTGCTCCAAATCATGTAAGAGCTGGTACTTCGATAAGAACAGGTGGATACAGTGGAAGCCCTTATAATGAATCTAATCTATCCCTTAATGTTGGCGATGATCCTAAAAATGTTAAAAAAAATCGCAGTGCTCTTGTGCATCATCTAGAGCTTGATGAAGAACCTGTTTGGCTTGAGCAAACACATAGCGAAAAAATGCTTTCTATTAATCATGTTCCTGAAAATTTAAAAGCAGATGGTAGTTATACAACAAAGAAAAATAGAGTCTGTGTTATCACAACAGCGGACTGTGTTCCTGTCCTATTTTCTAACAGTGAAGGAACAAAGGTTGCAGCAATACATGCTGGATGGCAGGGTATTTGTCGAGGGATTGTTGAAAACGCAGTAAAAATATTTTCCTGCCCTAGATCAACTATTGTTTGGATTGGGCCATGTATAAGTAATAAGTATTATGAAATTGGTGAAGACGTGTATTCTAATTTTCTAGATTATTCAAATTCATTAGAAAGTGCATTCAAAAAAAGTAATAAAAAAAATTGGTATTGTAGTTTAGGCGATATTGTAAAAATTCTCCTTAAAAATTCAGGTATAAATAAAATTCATGAATGTGGTCTTTGTACTTATCAAATGAATAGCCTATTCTTTTCGTATCGTCGAGATGGTGATACTGGTCGAACAGCCTCAATGATTTGGATTGATTAATCGAAATTGATTATCTAAAAAAATATTTAGCGCAGTATTTACGGTGACCCTATAAAATACTTGATTCAAAATAAAATTGAGTTTAGAAAACGAGGAGTTAGAATCTGCAAACCTACTCTAAACACCACAAGATAACCCTTCTTTTCATGAAAAATGATGAAATTTCAGAATTTACGGACTATTTTCAAGGTTTTAATAGTAATTTAAAGTTGGTTATTTGCCACATATAATCTATATTTAGAATAATAACTTAAGGGATATGTTGAAGAAATTATTATTATGGCGACAAATAAAACAACCATAGCGCTCAGCGGTCTCGCCCGTACCCTTGTACGGGGGGGGTATATTGACCAGGAAAACGCAGAAAAACTCTTTTTAGAATCACAAAAAAAGAAAACTCCTTTTGTCAACCTTGTAGTAGAAAATAAAATAGTGCCTGGGACAACGGTTGCTACTGCCGCTGCTAAAGAATTTGGTATGCCAATTGTAGCTATCGATTTAATTGAAATAGATCCTGATATAATAAAACTGATTGGGAATAATTTGATTAAAAAACATTCTGCATTACCAATTTTTAAACGTGGGAAACGTCTTACTATAGCTGTTGCTGACCCGACAAATATTCAAGCCCTTGATGAAATAAAATTTGCTACAGGTCTCACCGTTCACGCTGTTGTTGTAGAAGCTGATAAATTATCTAAAAAAATAGAGAAAGTTATCGAAGATACAGATGATGGTCTTGATAATATGGATGATGATGACTTTGACGATCTAGACGGTTTGGAAGTCGCAGAAGATGGTCCTCAGGAGCAAGATGATTCTGATGTTGATGATGCCCCTGTTGTACGATTTGTTAATAAGTGTTTACTGGATGCAATTAAAAAAGGAGCTTCGGACCTTCATTTCGAACCCTACGAAAAAATATATCGAGTGCGTTTTCGTGTAGATGGTGTTTTATCAGAAATAGCAAAACCGCCCATAAGTTTATCGGGAAAGATTGCAGCTCGTATAAAAGTTATGTCGCGTCTAGATGTTTCCGAAAGACGAGTACCTCAAGATGGGCGTATTAAATTAAAAATCTCAAAATCAAAATCGATCGATTTTCGTGTTAGTACCTGCCCAACACTATTCGGTGAAAAAGCAGTTCTGCGTATTTTAGATTCTGATGCTGCTGCACTGCAAATTGATCAACTTGGATATGAAAAACATCAAAAAGAAATGTTCTTAACAAACCTTCACAAACCCTACGGAATGTTTCTGGTAACGGGACCTACAGGTTCAGGAAAAACAGTCTCCTTGTATACGGGAATTAATATTTTAAATAAAGCAGATATAAATATTTCAACTGCTGAAGATCCTGTAGAAATCAATCTGCCTGGGGTCAACCAGGTTCAAATTGATGAAAAAACAGGCATGGATTTTCCAAAAGCGCTCAAGGCATTTTTAAGACAAGACCCGGATATCATACTCGTAGGGGAAATACGAGATATCACGACAGGGAGTATTGCTGTGAAAGCCGCTCAAACAGGACACATGGTAATGTCCACATTGCATACAAATGATGCTCCACAAACACTAACGCGTTTACAGGATATGGGTGTACAAGCATTTGCGGTGGCAACTAGTATTAATCTCATTACTGCGCAACGATTGCTTCGGCGTCTCAACCCGAATAATCGAGTGGAAATTAAAATGCCCGATAATGCGCTTAAAAAAGAAGATTTCCCTGAAGATATGATTAAAGCTGGCATAACTCTTTATGGTCCTGGTGAAGATAGTGAAGATAACCCAGGTTATAAAGGGCGATCTGGTATTTATCAGGTTATGCCAATATCCGATGACATGAAGCGATTAATAATTGAAGGTGCTAATGCGGTACAATTGGCAGACCAAGCTGCAGCAGAAGGAATATGGAACATTAGAAGGTCTGGTTTAGAAAAAGCAGCAAATGGAATAACAAGTTTAACTGAAGTTAATCGAATGACATTAGAGTAAATAAAAATGGCAAAGATAATAAAAAGTGAAATGTTTATTTGGGAGGGCAAGGATGCTTCTGGTAAAAGAGTAAAGGGAGAAATTAGTGGTCAAAGTGAGGCATTAGTCAGAGCGATACTTAGACGACAAAAAATTAATCCCACCAAAGTTAAAAAGAAACCAAAACCTTTTTTCGGCGCTGGTAAAGCAAAGATTGTGCCGAAAGACATTTGTATAAGGAGTCGTCAACTGGCGACAATGATGTCCTCCGGAGTACCTCTAGTGCAATCATTTGAGATTACTGGTCGTGGACATGACAATAAGGGCATGCAAGCTTTAATTTTAGCTATAAAAGCCGATGTTGAAGCTGGTAATCAGTTAGCCGACGCTTTAAAAAAACATCCTCTTCATTTCAATTCTCTCTACTGCAACCTCGTTGAAGCGGGAGAGCATGCCGGGATTTTGGAAGCTATTTTACATAAATTGGCAAATTATCTGGAAAAATCAGAAGCGTTAAAATCAAAAATTAAATCTGCTCTTTTTTACCCAGCTGCAGTTGTTGTCGCCGCAATAATTGTTGTCACTATCTTGATGATTTTTGTTATCCCGCAATTTTCTGAATTATTTGGAAGTTTTGGTGCTGATTTGCCAGGATTAACACAATTCCTAATAGATGCTTCGAATTTCTTTGTTGCTAATTGGTGGATAATGTTTGGAGTTTTAGGTGCGACTTTTTTTGGATTAGTTGAATTAAAAAAACGTTCGATTGCTGCCCAACATTTTCTTGATCGTGCGATTCTAAAAGTTCCTGTAATTGGCAGCTTATTGGAAAAAGCTGCTATTGCAAGATTTGCGCGCACACTAGAAACAATGTTTGCTGCCGGAACTCCTTTAGTTGAAGCGATGACTTCAGTTGCTGGTGCCTGTGGCAATATCGTTTTTTATGATGCAACAATGAAAATGAAGGATGAGATTTCAACAGGAACACAGCTTCAAGCATCGATGCGTGAAACAGGTTTATTCCCAAATATGGTTGTTCAAATGGTTGCAATTGGCGAGGAATCTGGTGCTATCGATACGATGCTTGGAAAAGTCGCTGATTGGTACGAACAAGAAGTTGATGATGCGGTTGATGCTTTGACTAGCTTATTGGAACCAGCGATCATGGCTTTCTTGGGGGTTGTTATAGGTGGTATTGTTGTTGGTATGTATCTGCCAATTTTCAAAATGGGCGCTGTTGTATAAAAATAATAAATTAATTAATATAAATATATTATATGTTTCTTTTCACTGATATCTTAAATTTAGTGAAAAACTAATTTACAGAGATAACCCGTGCATACATTCGTTGAATTTCTCCAAACTCATCCTAATTTTTATCTATCTTTAATTTTTTTAGTCGGACTTGTTGTCGGTAGTTTTTTAAATGTAGTAATAATAAGATTGCCTAAAATGATTGAAAGAAATTGGCAAAAAGAATGCTGTGATTTGCTAGAAATTAATAACCCGGAGCTCAGTAAAAAAGAAATCTTTAATCTAGTTAACCCTCCGTCTCATTGTCCATTTTGTAAACATAAAATAAAAATAATTGAAAACATACCTTTGTTAAGTTATTTATTTCTAAAAAGAAGATGCAGTAGTTGTAATAACAAAATATCGCCTCGTTATCCTATAATTGAACTTATTAGCGCCCTATCTATATGCGTTGTTGCTCATTTCTTTGGTGTTTCACTGCAGGCTTTATTTGCAATATTTTTAACTTGGGCGCTTATCGTATTAAGTGTGATAGATTTTGACACAAGATATTTGCCTGATGACATAACTCTGCCTTTCTTATGGCTCGGAATTCTTATAAATCTTTTTAATATTTTTACCGATATTAATTCGAGTATTCTTGGTGCAATATTTGGTTATGGTATTTTGTGGACTGTTTATGCCATTTTTAAATTAATTACTGGAAAAGTAGCAATGGGCCATGGAGATTTTAAGCTCCTAGCCGTTTTTGGCGCATGGTTTGGATGGCAAAATCTCTTACCTATCATTATCATATCCTCGCTTATTGGTATTGTTGTAGCAATCTCACTAATAATCAATAAATCTTATGACAGACATAAGGGAATCCCATTCGGGCCCTATTTAGCTTTTGCAGGTTGGGTATCAATGATACTGGGGCCATATATAATTTCTGCTTATTTAAACGCAGTAATGTGAAATGCTCCCGGTACTCACTATAGCGTTAACTGGCGGCATTGGTTCCGGGAAAACATCCATTGCCACTATATTTAAGAGTCTTGGTGTCCCAATTATTGATTCGGATACAATTTCGAAAGAGATTATTTTGCCAGGAAAGCCGTGCTTTAAAGATATTGTAAATGAATTTGGGGAAGAAATACTAACGAACAAAGGAACAATAGACCATTATAAATTACGCGATATTATCTTTAATAATGACAAAGCGAGAATAAAACTTGAAAATATCACACATCCTATAATTTTTAAAAATATTGATATTCAAACCTCTCTTATTAATTATCCATATTGTTTAGTTATTGTTCCACTCCTTATTGAAACAAAATCGGTAAAATATTTCGATAAAGTATTACTAGTTGATACGCTTGAAAATATCCAATTTGGAAGAGTTACTAAAAGAGATAGTATATCGCCTACTTTATTGAGAAAAATAATTAAAACACAGGCAACAAGATCTGAGCGTTTAAAATATGCAGACGATATCATTGAAAATAACAATAAAATTGGAAATCTTAATGAATATATTAATATCTTACATAAAAAATATTTGACATTAAGTAAAGAAAAATTTACATAATCGTTATTGCCCTTACCTATTATGCAAACAGAAATGAATAATGAGATAGTAACATATGAGCACCCGATGAATGAACGAATAAGAAACTTATTACGTTTAGAACATCTTTATAATACTTTTGATTACTGTTTAAACAATGATATTCAAAAAAATTGCAGATCAATATTAGAATCACTTCTGCAGATCAATGATCTTTTATCACGTTCAAACATAAGAAATGAAATTATTAAAGAACTAAAAAGACAGCTAGATGTATTCAATACATTAAAGAGTAACAGTGAAGTTGATATTGAGAGATTAAATATGATAAATAATATAATTGATGAAAAACTAACCCTTCTTCAAGATAAATCATATCGTCCTGGAAGTATTTTAAAGAGTAATGAGTTTATGAAAGTTTTCAGTCAAAGGATAAACATTCTTGCTGGAACTTGTAATTTTGATTTACCAAGACTCCAGTACTGGCTTAAACAGTCAGAGTTCGAAAAAAGACAAGATTTAATTGATTGGTCATCAGATCTTATGCCAATAAAAGAGTCAAGTTATATATTATTGGAAAACATAAGAAAATCTAGCACCCCTACTCATGAAGATGCTGAATCAGGTTTTTATCATAAACAAATAGGGGTAAATATGTCCTGCCAATTAATACGAGTAAATATAAGTTCTATAAGTCCTTATTATCCAGATATAAGTGGGATTAAGCATAGATTCACAATAAGATTTATGGAAGACGTTGATTCTAATACTAACCCAACACAAACACATAATGATGTTCACTTTGAGCTTTACTGCTGTATTTTATAAATTGGAAATACTTTTTCATAAAAAGAAAAAATATAAATTTTGAAGATTTATTGAATTCTTCTTAATTAGGGTAATGCATGAATTGCACTTATCGTCGCAATTCCATATGCGCCATGTTCTTCTGCCATACTTAAATCAATCGGAGATATCCCTCCAAGAGCATACACTGGGAAATTAGCCTTTTTTGCAAGATTTTTGAAATTATTCCAACCTAGTGGTGTTTCTATTGGATGGCTGTTTGTATTCAAAACAGGTGATATAAATGCATAATTAACATTTAATTTCTTTGCTTGGATAAGTTCTTTTTCGTTATGGCATGAAGCACCTAATATATAGTTTCCGCTGATTGGTCTACTAGTATAATTTA
>Ga0209089_10005320_pt1 | contig 10551 bp, 10 predicted proteins | sample ArcticOcean_MG_C_FD_187431 | JGI IMG/M metagenome (GOLD analysis project Ga0209089, IMG submission 187431) | Marine microbial communities from western Arctic Ocean - ArcticOcean_MG_CB2_150 (SPAdes) (version 2) | ecosystem: Environmental > Aquatic > Marine > Oceanic | place: Arctic Ocean: Canada...
ATAGTTTTAGAAGTTGTGGCACCTATCCTTATAATAGTTGGCTACCAGGTTAAAATTTCTGCTGCTTTGTTAAGTCTGTTTTGTATTGTTACAGCAGTTATTTTTCATAATGATTTCTCAAACCAGGTGCAGTTTATAGCCTTTTTTAAAAATATCGGCCTTGCGGGTGGATTTTTATTCTTAGTAATTAATGGCTCAAAAGGTTTTAGCTTAGATAAAAAGTTTAAATAAATTTAATGAAAAGTATTGAAGTAAGTAAAATTATTGACCCTATCCCAGCTTCTGATGGCGCGGGTGTTAAATTAAAGAGAAGTATTGGTGTTGAACCTAATTATTTTGATCCCTTTTTAATGTTAGATGAATTTGGGTCAGAAAATAAAGATGATTATATTGGAGGCTTTCCGCCTCATCCTCATAGGGGAATTGAAACTGTTACCTATATGCTTGCTGGAGAATTTGAGCATGAGGATAGCACTGGCGCAAAAGGAAGGATGTCTGCGGGTGATGTACAGTGGATGAAAACAGGAGGTGGCATAATTCACTCAGAAATGCCCGCAATGACTGAAGGTAAACTTCATGGTTTTCAATTATGGGTAAATATGCCAGCTAAACTAAAAATGAATAAACCTGAGTACATCTACATAGAATCTAAACAAATGCAAATTCACAAAGATTCAGATAAAAAAATAAAAACTATTGCTGGAAAATTTGGTGATGTTGAAGGTCCTGTTAAGAGTCATAACGTAGAGCCTGTATATTTTGATGTCGAGCTTGAAAAAAATAAGGAATTTAATTTTAATCTCCCCTCTACTCATAATTCTTTTGTTTATCTAATTGAGGGAGAAATAAAAATTGGTGATAAAAATCATGATAAAGTTAATGGTTCTACTTTAATACTTCTTACAAAAGGTGAAAAACTAAAAGTTAAAGCTATCACTAAGGCAAAATTTTTACTAATATCTGGTAAACCAATTGGTGAGCCAATAGCTAGAGGTGGGCCTTTCGTTATGAATACTAAACAAGAAATTCTTCAAGCGGTTGAAGATTATCATAGTGGAAACTTTGTACAAAAATGACAAGAATTGTAAAAATTGTAAAAACTGGTGGGCCAGAAGTTTTAAAATTAGAAACAGTTAATTTAGAAAAACCAAGTCCAGAAGAAGTAACCATTGAACATAAAGCTATAGGTTTAAATTTTATAGATACCTATCATCGCTCAGGTTTATATCCTCTTGAATTGCCTTCTGGAATAGGTGCTGAAGGAGCAGGCATAATAAAAAAAATTGGAGCAAAAGTAGAAGGTTTTTCAGTTGGTGATAAAGTTGCTTACGCCGGAACTCCGCTAGGAGCATATTCATCAGAAAGGAATTATCCTACAAAAAATTTAATAAAAATTCCTGATGAAATTAGTTTCGAAGTTGCGGCCACTCTTATGACAAAGGGTTTAACAGCATACTATCTACTTTTTAAAACCTATGCTGTCTCATCAAACGAAACTTTATTATTCCATGCTGCGGCTGGAGGCGTTGGGCAAATTTTTTGTCAATGGGCAAAAAGCTTAGGTTGTAAAGTTATAGGAACAGTTGGATCAGATGAAAAAATAAGTATAGCAAAAAAAAATGGTTGTGATTTTGTAATCAATTATTCAAAAGATGATTTTGCAAAAAAAGTTTTAGAATTTACTAAAAACATAGGTGTTTCTGTAGTTTATGATGGTGTGGGGAAAAATACATTTCATAAATCAATCGAATGTTTAAAAACAAGGGGAATGATGGTTTCTTTTGGAAATGCTTCAGGCTCTCTCGATAATATTGATGTTAAAAAAAGCATACAACCAAAAGGACTTTATTTCACAAGACCAGCTATGTGGCACTATTTAAGTACAAATGACGAAATACAAGAAGGAGCAAATAAAATTTTTGAAAAAATTAAATTAGGAAAAATTAAATTAGAAATATTTAAAAAATACAGGTTAGATGAAGTAGTGCAAGCCCATAAAGATTTGGAATCAAGAAAAATTACAGGTTCAGCAATTATAATCCCCTAATCTAAATCAATATTCTTACGAATCACATTGATTATCGATTCACCATTTGTTATTTACAAATCAAATATCAAATGAAAGAAATAAAAAATTTCATCGAACTAACCAGGTTAAGTAAGCCAATAGGTATTATGCTTTTGTTCTGGCCTTGTGCATGGGGCCTTACTATTGCATACTATTTTAATCAAGACGTTTCTTTATATTTTAAAAACTTAATATTATTTTTTTTAGGCGCTGTTTTAATGAGAAGTGCTGGATGTATTTTTAATGACATTGTTGACAGAGATTTAGATAAAAAAGTAAAAAGAACTAAACTAAGACCAATTGCTTCAAAAAGAGTCTCTGTACTAAAAGCTTTTATTTATATAATTTTACTTTGTTTATTAGCTTTTATAATACTTTTGCAATTTAACCATCTAACTATAGTACTTGGAATGAGTTCAATGATTTTAGCATTTGCTTATCCATTTATGAAAAGAGTTACTCATTGGCCACAATTATTTTTAGGATTAACATTTAATTGGGGAATTATAATAGGCTGGACTTCTATAGAAAATAATATTTCAATAGAGCCAATACTTCTATACTTATCGGCCATATTTTGGACATTAGGATATGACACAATTTATGGACTTCAGGACATGCGAGATGATGAAATTATTGGAGTTAAATCAACATCAATTAAATTTAAAAATAGTGTAAAATTATTTGTTGGAACCTGCTATACCTTATGTGTTTTATTCATTCTGTTATTATGTTTTATGATAAATTTAAATAAATACTTTATATTATTATCAATTTTTTTTATTTTTCCCTTAATATACCAGGTAAGATTTTTTAAAGTTAATAATGCCAAATCATGTCTTTCTGCTTTTAGATCAAACAATTTAATAGGAGCTATAATTTTTTTATTTATATTTTTATTTAATTTTTCATGAAACTTCCTATTTTAAAAAAAATTTTATTAAGACTGTATAACTTTTACATAAAAGATCATTTGGGTAAAATACTGATTGCGCTTTTACTATCTTTTGGAGTTGCTGGAGGTACAGCTGCTATTGCTTGGTTGCTAGACCCCGCAGTAAAGAAAATTTTTATAGAACAAGACAAAACAATGATATTATTAATACCTGCTGCTATTGTAATTTCTTTTACTATTAAAGGTGCATCATTGTATTTTTCTAGACTGGCACTAATTCAAGTAAGTCAAGAAATTTGTAGAAAGCTCTCAGTTGAGATGACCTCGAGCGTTTTAAATTCTGATACTCATACATTGGAGTCAAAACATTCAGGTAAATATATTTCTCATTTTCTTTATGATGTAGGAATGATAGCAAATTTAGTTGGTACTGGAGTTTTAAATTTAATGAAAGACACTTTAACTTTAATTGTTTTAGTTTCTTTAATGTTTTATCAAAATTGGAAGCTAGCTTGTTTTGCTATTATAATGATGCCCTTAGCTGCTATTGTCGCAAAATCCATGGGGAAAAGACTTGGCAAAGTAACTACAGAAAGTGCAGAAATTTCTGGCAGATTATCCACATTTTTAAGTGAAATGATAAAAGGCTCCAGAATGATAAAAATCTATCAACAAGAAAAATTTGAATACGATAGATCGAATAAAATACTTACTTTATTTATGCAAAAACAAATTAAAATTGCCTCTGTTATAATTAGAGCAACTCCAATTATGGAAGTTTTAACTGGATTAATAATAGCAGGATTTATTTATTATACCGGGGTAATGGCATCAAGAGGGGAAATTGAAATAAGTAGTTTTTTTTCTTTTTTAACTGCGATGATGTTGTCTTACCAACCCATTCGTTCACTAGCTACAATAAATATGCTCTTTTACCAAGGTGCGGCTGCAGCTGAAAGAGTGTTTGGTGTTATAGATACTAAAATAAAAATAAAAGAAATTGATAATTTGCCAAATTTAAAAATTGATAAAGCAAATATTGAATTTAAAAATACAAGTTTTTCATATCCCAAAACTAATGAAGCTGCTATTAAAAATGTAAATTTTTTACTAAATGGTGGAAGCACCGCTGCAGTTGTTGGACATAGTGGCGCTGGTAAAAGCACTATAATGAATTTAATTCCAAGGTTTTATGATCCAAGTGAAGGAAAAATTTACATTGATGGACAAAATATAACTGAAATAACGTTATCGTCTTTAAGACAAAATATATCTTTGGTAAGTCAAGATATAATATTGTTTGATGATACAATACGTGCAAACATAGCTTATGCAAATTTAGCTGCCTCTAATGAAGAAATTAAAAAGGCTTGTGATTTTGCAGCAGCAACTGATTTTATTGAAAAATTACCTCAATCATACGAAACTCTTATTGGTGAAAATGGCATTAGGCTATCAGGTGGACAAAAACAAAGAATTTCTATTGCTAGAGCAATATTAAAAGATGCGCCAATAATTTTATTAGACGAAGCTACCTCTTCTTTAGATTCGGAATCTGAAGAAAAAGTTCAAAACGCTATTATGAATTTAACTAAAAATAAAACTACGTTGGTAATAGCTCATAGACTTTCTACAATTATTAGAGCAGAAAAAATCATTGTTTTGAAGGAAGGAAAAATTGTCGAAACTGGAACGCATACAGAACTACTTAATAATTCAAAAATCTATAAAAATCTTTATAGCAAACAATTAAGTTCAAATTAAAATATGTATTTTTGGTATAAATTACTTACATACCTTTTTTATCCATTTGCAAATATTTATTTAATTTTAAGAAAATTAAAAAAAAAAGAACATCCAGTTAGATATAAAGAAAAGCTTTCTAAAATAACTTTAGAAAAAGAAAAAGGAATTTTAATTTGGTTTCATGTAGCTAGTGTAGGTGAAGGATTAAGTATCTTGCCTTTAATTGAAATTTTAGAAAAAGAAGAAAAAATTAAATCTATTCTTATAACCTCGATAACATTAAGCTCATCAGAAGTTTTGAAAAAAAAAATTGGTCAAAGTAAAAAAACAATTCATCAATTTCTACCGCTAGATATTCCAATATTTGTTAATAAATTTTTAAATCATTGGCAGCCTGATTTAAGCATATTTATTGATTCTGAAATCTGGCCAAATTTAATTTTAAAGATAAAAATAAAAAATATTCCTTTGATTCTTATTAATGCAAGAATTACAAAAAAAACTTTTTTAAAATGGAGCTCCGTTAGTTCTTTTGCTGAAAAAATATTTAAAAAATTTGATTTGTTTATTGTTGCAAATAAAGAGACTGAAAAATATCTAAAAGATTTGGGAGGTAAAAATATAAAAAATTATGGAAATTTAAAATTTGCTAAAAGTGGGTTTAGTATAGATGAAAAATTACATAACGGTAATTTAAAAAAAATTACGGATAGAAAAATATGGTGTGCGGCTAGTACACATCCATCAGAAGAAATTTTTTGTGCAAACGCACATTCTCTACTTAAAAAAAAATATCACAATATATTAACAATAATTATTCCGCGACATACAAGTAGAGTGAAAGAAATAGAAATTGAATTAAACAAACTAAATCTAACAACTTGTTTATATAGCAAGTTTGAAGAAATAAATAATAACACCGATATACTATTGGTTGATGCTTATGGAGAAACTGCAAAAATCTTTCAAGTAGCAAAATATGTTTTTCTTGGAGGGTCTTTAATAAACCATGGGGGACATAATCCTATTGAACCATCGAGATTGGGTTGTAAGATTTTTCATGGACCAAGTATAGAAAATTTTACAGAAATTTATAAATTTTTAAAATCCTTAAAAATCACAAAACAAATTCAAAACAATGAAGATCTTAACCAATCACTAGTTGAAGAGTTTGAATCTAACAAAACTTACAGTAAGCAAATTATTGAACAAATAGATAGTTATGGACAAAATGTACTTAATAATGTGATGAATGAAATAAAAAAATATATAAATATTTAAAGATGAAATTTTTAAAGCCTAAGTTTTGGGATAACAATCAAATTTCAATATATTTAATTTTTCTATTTCCATTTTCGCTAATAGTTAAAATATTTAATTTTATTAAATCTCACACAAGCAAGAGTTATAAATCTTCAATACCGGTAATCTGTGTTGGAAATATCTATTTAGGAGGAACTGGAAAAACTCCACTTTGCGCCGAACTTTTTTTTATTATTAAAAATCTAAATAAAGAGCCTGTTTTTATAAAAAAAGAATATAAAAACTTCCAAGATGAAACAAAAATTCTAAAAGAGATTGGCACCACTTATGAAAGCCCTAAAAGAATAAACGCTTTAAAAAAAGCTATTCAAAATAACTTTCAAGTTGCTATTCTTGATGATGGTTTTCAAGACTTTACATTAAAAAAAGATCTATCAATCATATGTTTTAATGAAAGACAGTGGATTGGCAACGGTCTCGTAATTCCTTCGGGGCCTTTAAGGGAAAGTTTATCCGCTTTAAATAGAGCAAATTTTGTTGTTATCAATGGAAAAAGAAATATTAACATTGAGAATAAAATACTAAAAAATAACAAATTAATAAAAATATTTTATTCAACATATAGCCCAGAAAATATTGATAGCTTTAAAAATAAAAAAATAATATGCTTTGCTGGAATTGGCAATCCCTCTAATTTTTTTGATTTATTACATGAAAATAAAATTAATGTTTTTAAACAAATAAGCTTTCCTGATCATTATAATTATTCTCCAACTGAACTAAATAGTTTAATCAAAGAAGCAAATGAAAATAATGCTACTTTGTTAACCACAGAAAAAGATTACTTTAGGATCGATGAAGAAAGTAAAAAAAATATTAAATATTTAAAAATAAAATTAGAGCTAGAAAATAAAAAACAATTTATTGAAGAAATAAAAAAATTTATATGAAGATTATAAAATATTTTTTTGAATTTATAAGCGTAATTTCTTTGTTTGCTATTTTTAAAATATTAGGATTAAAAAATTCATCAAACCTAGGAAGTTTTTTGGGAAGATTTCTTGGGCCTTTTTTTAGGCCCGCAAGTATAATTAAGCAAAATATTAAAATAGGGCTAGGAAACATAAGTAAGGAAAAGCAAAATCAAATAATTAATGAAATGTGGTCAAATATTGGAAGGACTTTTGCAGAATATATTTTTCTTAAAGACTTTAAATTTAATACAACTAAATTTAATCATATGAAAATTAATGGAAAAAAATATTTAGACCAAATAAAAGAAAGTAATGAACCTGTAATTTTTTATTCAGGTCATTTCGGTAATTTTGAATTAATGGCAATGGAAATTGATAAATTTGGAATTAAAACTGCAGCAATATACAGACCCTTAAATAATTTTTTTTTAAACCCTGTTATGGAATATTTAAGAATGAAATATATATGTGGAAATCAAATACCTAAAGGTAGAGCTGGCACTAGACAAATTATTAATAAATTAAAAGATAACTACAGCATTGCTTTGATGGTTGACCAACGTGTTGGCGAAGGCGCGTCAATAAACTTTTTTAATAAGCCTTCGCAAACAACAACAATTCCAGCACAAATTGCTTTAAAATATGATTATAAATTAGTTCCAATTTTTTTGGAAAGACAGGGTGGTGTAAATTTTGAAATAACAATTCATGAGCCATATAAAGTTGAAAATACAGGTGATGTAAAAAATGATATAAAAAATATTACACTTAAAATAAACCAAAAAATAGAAAAAATGGTAGTTCAAAACCCAGGCCAATGGCTTTGGTCGCATAATCGTTGGAAGTAATATGGAAATAAAAACAAAAGAAATAAAGCCTCTAAGAACCCGTAAAGGGAGCATATATTCAAGAGGATCTAATACAATATATAGAATTAGTAGATCTAAGTTTAATAATTTCCTTGTATGCAAAAGATGTTTTTACCTTGATAGAGTTAAAGGCTTAAAAGATCCTAGTATGCCAGGCTGGTCATTAAATTCTGCTGTAGATGATTTGTTAAAAAAAGAATTTGATGAGTTTAGAAAAGCAGAAAAACCTCATACCTTTGTCAAAAAAAATAATCTAAATCTTATTCCTTTTAAACATGAACTACTAGATTACTGGAGAAATGCTTTAAGAGGTGGAATTTCTTTTTTAGATGCAAAAACTAATATAGAGATTCATGGTGGAATTGACGATATATGGTTCGACCCTGAAAAAAAAGAATTAGTAGTAGTTGATTATAAAGCTCAATCCAGCAGCTTTCCTGTAGAAACTAAAAGTTATTTAAATAGCATTTATCATCAAGGGTATAAAATACAAATGGATGTTTATGTTCATATTTTAAGAAAAATGAATTTTAAGGTGTCAGATACTTCTTACTTTTATGTTTGCAATGGTGATAGGTTTTATAAAAAATTTGATGGCAAATTAAATTTTACCACGACACTAATTCCGTATCAAACAAACACCAAATGGATTGATGGCAAAATTACTGAAATGAAACAAACTTTAGAATCTTCAATTATTCCTGAAATAAATAAAAGTTGTGAAAAGTGCATGTATTTAAATGCGGGTAAAGATTTTATATAAATTTAATTTTTAATATTAAGAACGGTAGCAGGATCCAAGCGTGTACCAAACCAATTGAGCCTTACATCTAAATGGGCTCCGGTAGCCCTTCCTGTCGATCCAACGGTCCCGATAATATCTCCCTGTTTTACTTTTTGACCTTTTTTAACAAATATCTTTTTCATATGCATATATAATGTTGAAATGCCATGCCCATGATCAAAAATTAAAGTCCCCCCTGTATAAAATAAATCTGATTCTGCTAAAGTTACCGTACCATCCAACATTGCTTTAATTTTAGTGCCTTCATCTGCTGCGAAATCTAATCCATAGTGTGGCCATTTTGGTATACCATTTAAAATTCTTTGACTTCCATAAACTCCTGTAATAATCGCATTTTCCACAGGGGTAATAAATTTTTGCGCAAAATAAATTAAATTACTATCTATATTTCTGGCCTCACCTATCCATTTATTTTCTTTTTTAATTCTTTCATAAACTTCCTCGGGAGGGGTTACTTTCTTTTTTTCTAATCCATCTATTTTTTGAATTTTATATTTTCTCTTTTGCACCTTTTTTACAATTTTTTTTTTATTTATTGTTATTACAACATCATTTTTTCTATCTCGAGCTAAGCCAAAAACAAAATATCCTTCAAGGCTAATTCTTACTTTTTTTTTATCAATAAAAATCACAGACCCGGGCGCTGCTTTTCCAAGAATAAATGAGCCTTGAACAAATGTTCCTTTAAAAATAACAGCATAACTTGAGGTTGTAATTAAAAAAAAAATTATACTAATTAAAACTCTCATTTCTTATTTAATTTTTCATACCTTTGTTGCGCTTCTTTTGGAGAAAAGTAAGCTTCTTGTAGCTCAACATTCCAATAAGTTAATTGATTAAGGGGAATTTTTTTTCCAGAAACTGCACAAATCACAAAATCCCCTTCTTCAATAATTTCAAAATTATTTGGATTAAATTTAAGTTTTGCTTTATTTAAGTTCATATATATTAAATTATTAATTAAAATATAATATATGAATTTAGCAGTTATAGGAAGTGGTGGTCGCGAGCATTCAATTTGTTACAAGCTTAATCAGTCGCCAAAAATAAAAAGATTAATCTGTATACCAGGAAATGCCGGAACCCAAAAAATAGCGGAAAATATAAACGAAGATATTTTAAATTTTACTGCAATTTACGAAATATTAATAAAAAAAAAAATTGATCTTGTTATTGTTGGTCCTGAGCAGCCTCTCGTTGAAGGTCTTGTTGACTATTTGATGAAAAAAAAAATTAACGTTTTTGGGCCTAGCAAATTTGCTTCGCAATTAGAAGGTTCAAAAGCGTTTATGAAAAATTTATGTAAAAAAAATAAAATTCCAACTGCCAATTTTGGTATTTTTAATAACTTTAATGATGCTTCAGATTTCATAAAAAAAAACGAAGTTCCAATAGTTGTTAAGGCTGATGGTTTGGCCTCTGGAAAAGGAGTGACTGTATGTACATCTGTAGATGAAGCATTAAAAAATACAAAAGAAATATTAGATGGAAAATTTAAATCTTCTAATAAGGTTATATTAGAAGAATTTTTAGAAGGCGAAGAATTAAGTTATTTTGTAATAGTTGATGAAAATTCCTACCGTTTCTTTGGGTCTGCACAAGATCATAAAAGAGTTGGTGAAGGCGATAGTGGGCCAAATACAGGTGGAATGGGAGCTTACTCTCCCTCTCCTTTACTTACACATAATCTTGAAAAAAAAATTAAAGAAAAAATTATAGAACCTACTTTAAGCGCTATGAAAAACTTAGGACATCCATATAAAGGTTTTTTGTATGCAGGTTTAATGATTTTAAAAAATGAACCGTACTTAATAGAATATAATATTAGGATGGGAGATCCCGAATGCCAGGTTTTAATGATGAGGTTAGAATCAGACTTATTAGAAATAATTAATAATGCTACCAAAAATAAACTGAGTAATTTAAAAATT
>Ga0209089_10005321_pt1 | contig 10550 bp, 9 predicted proteins | sample ArcticOcean_MG_C_FD_187431 | JGI IMG/M metagenome (GOLD analysis project Ga0209089, IMG submission 187431) | Marine microbial communities from western Arctic Ocean - ArcticOcean_MG_CB2_150 (SPAdes) (version 2) | ecosystem: Environmental > Aquatic > Marine > Oceanic | place: Arctic Ocean: Canada...
TGCATATGAGCGACATGCGTCTTCGAGTCTGCGGTCCACGCGCCCATCGAATGGGGATGCTTCTTCGCGTATTCCTTCACCGGTCCGGCTACGCGTCGGTCAGAATTGCCTTCTCTCAGGACCGGGTTCACGGCACTGCCGAGAATACGGGCGTAGCGTGTTCGCAGTTCTTTCTCCGCATCCGTTTCGGGTTCTTCCGGGAAGTCCGGGATGTCGTAGCCGTGCGCCTGCAGTTCCCTGATCGCAGCAGTCAACTGCGGAATGGACGCACTGATATTGGGAAGTTTGATGATGTTGGCTTCAGGCGTCCTGGCTAACTCACCCAGTTCGGCGAGCGCATCGGGCCGCTTCTGGTCGTCCGTCAGGCGGTCGGGAAAACTGGCAAGGATTCTGCCTGCCAGGGAGATGTCACGTTTCTCAACGACAATGCCACAGGCCTGTGTAAACGCTCTGATGATCGGCAGCAGAGAATACGTTGCCAGTGCCGGAGCTTCGTCAGTTTGCGTGTAGATGATCTTTACTGATGGGAGAGTCACGTTCTTCCTTAGTGATCAAGACAGCGTTGGCAGACGCCCCGACGAAGGTGCGGAGCAGGTATAAACAAGTCTGGCTCGAGCCCGGCCAGTGGCATTCCGGTCGCGACTCGATTGCGGAATCGTATCAGCTTCGACTTTCAACGCACGCGGAGACGGTGGTGCGTTTTGTCCTCATATTCCAAGGCCAAAAGGAATGTCGCCACAGTTTTCGGATCAAGGGGATGACTCGTGTGTGCGAGTCAGAACCAGCAGCGATCCACGCCGACGCGCATCGATACGCTCGGGTAGAGATGCCGCGCCGCCTTCGATCGCGATTTCAGCCAGCCTCTGCCATTCACGGAACCCCATGCGTTGCTGCGGCCAGTCCTGGCTCTGCCAGATCCGACGCAGTGCTTCACGCACCAGAACGGTCGGTTGATCGCGAAACACGTCGCAGTCAATCCGCAAAGAGTCCGGAGTTGCGATCAGTTTAATATCATTGACGAGTGCAGCCGCATGTTTGCCCACGAAGTCTGCAAGTTCACCTGCCTGAATCGCGAGCGTGCCAAGGACGCGGTGAATCTGTGGATTGAACTCACTGGCGAGGAGAGGGAGCAGCGAGTGGCGGATGCGGTTTCTGGTCAGCGTCGTGTCGGAATTGCTCGCATCGATCCGTGTCTCCTGGTCAATCGTGCTGAGCCACGCTTCAACCTCTGTGCGTGACACATCAAGCATCGGTCGAATGAGGCGCACGCCGTCGCTGAGCCGCCGGGTTCGAGGCATGCCCTGGAGTCCGGTGATGCCCGTTCCACGAACGAGATGGTGCAGAATGGTCTCGGCCTGATCATCGGCCGTATGGGCGACAGCGATCGCTGAGCAGTCTGCGTCTTCGGCTGCTGCTGTCAGCAGGTCGTACCGCATGCGTCGAGCAGATTCTTCCAGCGATTCTCCGGAGTCGCTTCCGGGAATAACCTCGACTGTTCGGATATCGCAGGGAACATCGAGCGTCTGGCTCAAGTGGCTCACCCATTGGGCGTCGGCATCAGAACTGCGTTCGCGCAGTCGGTGATTGACATGTCCAACGCACAATTGGATGCCTGTGGTCTCGCGTATTGCGAGCAGTGCTCGGAGCAGGGCGACGCTGTCAGGGCCACCAGACACAGCAACCAGAACTCTGGTGTTTTTTACGCCGCATGCGGCGAGGCCAGAGCCGACCTGATCGAGGAATCGGTTCGGTCTGTCGGACGTGCGGGAACTCACTGGCTATGTTCTCCGCATCTGCTGATCCAGACGAAACGCACTCGTCTGGGACACGACGAAGTCGGTCGGATCCTTCAGAAGTCGCGCATGCTGGAACCGTTGGGCCACCCACCCGCTGCCGAACAGAACTGCGGTCGCCGCCAGACACCAGCCTTCTGACTGACCGGCGACGAACAGGCCGCCCGCCCCGGCGATGCTCAGAACGACACAGATGCCCCCGACCAGCAGGTCGGTCAGCCAAGCCCAAGACGGAAACGGAGTCGCGACATTGAGCTGCACAGCGAGAAACCACCACTGATGAAGTGCCGCAAACGCGAGTGCGACTTTCGCACCGATGTAAATGCTCATGACAAACTCGGGCCGCCCGGTCAGGCCGAATGTCATCATCACGGTCACACCGATCGCGAACGGCAAAAGACAGAAGGCCCGAATGACCCCCAGAACCATCGCCAGTCGCTCGACTTCCGACTGGCTGACGGGCAAAAGAGCCATGCTGGGACACACATGCCCGTCAGATGATTTCCAGATCGCCGCCTTCCATGTTCCGGACATCGTTGCGACCAACCCGAAGAACGCGACGTGTCCGCCCATCGCGATCAGCCGGAACTGAAACGCCTGGTCGGCCAGCAACAGCAGCATGACAATCGCCAGTGAGACCGTGGTGGAAATCATCAGAGATTTTGTCCATGACGGTCGGCCGCCGGTCATCACTTCCACAGCCTGCCGCTCGCGTTCAGTCAGAATCGAGGCCACAAGGCGTTCCAGAAAGCCAGCCGAGGTCCACGCGTCACGCTCAAGAAAATCCGCGGCGTGGACACGGTCGCGTGCTTCCGCCGGGCTGAGTTCAGCATCCTCGTCTCCGCGAGATAACCGACGCGGCAGCCAGGCGAGCGGAGATTCTGCCGCTTCGGCTGCGGCATCTTCCTCTTCCGGTGACTTGAGCAGTCGCCAATTCCTGTCGCCGACAGCAACGCCCAGCATTCCGTTCTCGATCGTCACCTCGCGAACCACGTAGCGGCGTTCAAGCCAGGCATAACTCGCCAGCGCCGCCAGTACGGTGAGCCCGGTCGGCACGGCGAACCACCAGGCTCCCGGCTGCGGTTGCAGGACCCCGTCGAGCATCATTCGTAGCGGCCAGCCCGTCGGCGTGGCGGCAAGCAGGATTCCCAGAACAACCTCACCCGCAGGCAGTTGCGCTATTCCCAACAGCCATACAATGACTCCGCCCCCCAACAACACGAGAGCCAGCAGAAGCATGCCGCCGACGACTTCTTCCCGAGCCACCTGAGGCAACCACACGGGGAGCAGAACGGTCAGTGAAGCAACCATCACCCATTCGACGACCCCCAGACCGATAAGCGCTCCCATTTCCGCCGGTCCGAGCTTCAACGACAACAGTGTCCCGCCGACGTATGAAAGGCAGACAAACAGAAAGACGAGTGTCATACCGATCGACAGGGTCGCCCGGTTGCGCAGGTAGCGACGGTCCGAAAACGGAAGCTGACCCAGCAGAGCGACGCTGACAGAGCGAGTCAATTCCCGTCGCAGCCAGCTTCCATGAATCAAGGCAGCCACGGCGGCAACAAAAGCCGCGATGGTAATGGTGCCCAGTCCTGACACTCGGTCACGACACTGAGTCAACTGCCAGCCACCCACGGCGGGCACAATCGTGAGCAGAACAGGAATGAGCAGCAGTGCGAAACCGGCGACCATTTTCAGCGCATAGAATCGCCAACCACCGCGTGCCAGACGGTACTGCCGCATGAGCGACGGTGAGCTGCGGATCCGCGCCAAAGCCAGTTTGCGTATCGGCTTTTGAGCGGAACTTGAGGCCAGCATGAAGTGTCCTGAATTTCACAACGCGATTCTCAAATCGACGCGCAACTTAACCAGAGTTTGGGCCATTGGACCAGTTCGAGGCAATTCTCGCATCATGTCGGCCAGACGCGATGCGGTCCGTCATCTGGCCACCACGATGCGTATCAGAAAAAGGAGACGAGAGCCGTCGGGCCACATGCGCCAATGCGGCCATTTCGCTTGCGAAATCCCCTGGTCCTTGACTTTTTTCGATCTCGGGTTACGTTAGGCACGGAATTAGCTCGCGGCTGGTTTGGCCGGTCGCTTCAGGAGGTGGTTATGCTGGTCCTGTCGAGGAAGAAAAACGAGAGCATCGTCATCGCGGATTCTATCGTCGTGACGGTCGTCGACGTGCGAGGCGACAAAGTGCGTCTTGGCATCGAAGCTCCCCGAGAGATTCCCGTGCATCGCAGCGAGGTCCATGCAGCGATTGCTGCTCGTGTCAACGAGCCGAAGGCGGAAGAAAAAGCCGTGGAGTAGTTCGCTTCCGAGCCGTCATGCCTGACGGTGAGATTCCGATTGTCCGTTTTCGCAGTCGATTTTGTGTGAAGCATTGACAGGGCCGTGACGAAAATTACTTTACGCGCACTTGCGAGCGGCCCCATCGTCTAGTGGCCTAGGACTCCGGACTTTCGCTCCGGCAACAGGGGTTCAAATCCCCTTGGGGTCAGTTTCAGTAAGAATGCTCGAGTCAACCGGCTCGGGCATTTTTTTTTGAATCCGGTTCGTGCGCAGGCATTAGTCGATACACGCCCAGCCCAGCCTGACCGAAGGAGCAGACATGGATCCTGCCGTCGCCTGGAGATCGCTGTTCGAAGGCTGGCCCGACGCTATTCCTCGCGCCGGCATGATTGTCACCGGTTTCGGCGAGGCGATTCCGTTCAACGGATTCATGGTTTCCGGCGGATTACTCGTGGTCGAGCGTGAAACGCCGGACCAGTTCGGCACTCGGAAGGTCATCCTGCCATACGGACAGGTCGCGGCCGTTCGTCTTTCCACAACAATCGAGCTGACTCGCTTCGCCGCAATGGGATTCCAGCCACCGATGTAGCCGGCCATCTCTGCACCGGGAGCGGGCTGTCGTCTGAATTTAATCTCGCAGCGAGTCAGCTCGTCGGCGGAAACACGCCCAGGCTGGTCAACTTCCACCGATGAGCGACCTGCTCGGGCTGATTGATGCGGAGCAGATCTATCGTGGCGCGACCCCGAGTTGTCCGACCAGTGAGTTCTGGCCCGTTCCACTCGAAGTGCTCGGACCAGACGTCAACTCGCGGATTGAAGAGCGGGACCAGTTTATCCGTTTCGGGATCGTAGGCCGACTGATCACTGCCCTTGAAGGAATTGCACGCGAGGCAGCTCCAGCAGAGGTTCGGCAGCTCGGTCGGCCCGTGGTGCTTCTCGGCCCGGATGTGGTCGAGCTGGAAGGGTCGAACGTCGAATTCCTGCGGCATGCGGCAGTACTCGCAGACGTCGCCTGCCCGCTGCCGCACCTGATTGCGAATCGCCTTCGCCATGATTCAGTGGGAACCACCGGCGGACTGCTGCAGGGACAGCCGGGCCTTGGCCTGCAGGAGATTGATAAAGCTGCCGACTCGCACATACCGCTCCAGTTCGTCGCGCCCCTGTGGCGTGATCTGTCCCTGCTGGTTCTGCTCGGCCAGTCGACCCATATGGTCTGCGGCCTTGTCGCTGAACTTCCAGCCGAGCACTGAGCGAGCGAACTCGGGCGGGAAATCACCCTGCTCCGGGGCGATGACGTCCGCGAGGATGTCGGCTTCGGTGGTAGTGGGTTGTGGGCTAACCATGTTCCCAGTCTACCACAGGTCTGCCGTGGGACACCAGGTCCGTCCGTGTCATCCTGACACAGCCGTAGCCCGAGTTCTCCGAAATCGGGACCAGACGACGTCGCGACCTGCTGCCACATCGAACGCCGACCTGTCTTCCCAGGTCCAGGGCAGCGGATTTCGGAGAAATCCGCCTACCGCTCTGTTCCGCGCCAAACGTTTGGCGACGCGAAGCCCGGAATCTTGGAACACACTAACTTTGACCAGCGAGTTCACGGATTGCGGCCTGGATGCCATTGCTGTCGATGCCCTGGTAGCCCATCTGCTGCCACAGTCCGCCGGAGCCTTCTTTGCAAGTGCCGATGTGGTTGTAGGCGCCCTTGAAGCCCCGCTTCAGGAGCTGCGTCCCGAAACGCGATCCGAGTCCTGTATTCACATTGAAGGATTCGGTCACCAGTACCAGCGGCGCTTTGGCGAGTTTCCCCATCATGTCCTCGTCGTAAGCATTCAGCGTTGCTTTGCAGACGAGTCCGACGTCCAAACCGTTTTCTTTCAGATTGATCACCGCATCCAGCGCCCGATGCAACGATTCGCCGAACGACACAACATAACCCGCAGTGCCCTCGCGAATCAGATCGTCCTTGCCGGACACGAACTCGTAGCCATCGCCGTAAACTGGTTGCTCATTGTCGTCCAGAATGTCCGGTACAGCGGAGCGGGTCGAGAAGATAAACCGCAGTCCGGAGTCACCAAAAATGCGTTCGAGGCAAGCCTTGAACTGATGCTGATCCGCCGGGAAATACAGTCGGGTCGAGTCATCGTCGGGCAGGTTGTTGGCCGCGAACATGTTGTTCAGACCGAAGTGACAAGTGTTGTCGGCCATGTCGTCGCAGCCAGCGTGAGAGAAGTGGCACAGCACGTTGGATTTGTTCAAGCGGGCCATCGTGATCTCAGACACGATCATTTCGAGAAACGCTGAAAACGTTGCAAAGATGCCCTGTTTGCCAGCCTCGAAGCCGAAACCTGCTGCGGCTGAGAAGTTGCCTCGTTCCATGATGCCACCGCGGACGAATACTTCGGGGTGCTCCTTGCGGATGCTGTCGAGGCCGCACGAACCTTCCAGATCACTGTCGAAGACGCGCACGGCCGCGATGCGTTCCTCTTCCGACATCTGATCCAGCAGTCCGTTCACAATGGTGCCGAACGCCGACCGGTTCTTGCCCGCTCCCGCGGAACCACGGAGTGCCGGCTTGCCAGGACCTTTGGATACGGATTTCAGGTAGTCAGCCGCCTCTGTTCGACCTCGCGATTCCAGGTACTCGATCGCGGTGGCGGTCTTGATGACGTCGTGTCCGTGATTCGAACCTTCCAGTCCAGCGATGCCCGGACACATCTTGCGTTTGTTGATCAAGGCAATGGGGCCGTCGCAGGTCACTGCTTTGCACATGCGGGCGTAGAGTTCGTCGAGGTCCTCGCCGTCGCCGGTGTCGCATGTAACCCCGTGACCTTCCAGCGTTTTCGCGACGTCATAGCCGGGCAGGTAGTCGGACGGAAATCCCGCGATGGTGACATCGTTGTCATCAATCACGAGCTTGATATTCAGATGCTGAGCGACACAAAGCCGCGCCGCTTCCGCATCATTCCCTTCCATCTGCGACCCGTCGGAGCCGAGCATGAAGACGGCCTTATCCGGATTCGCGATTGCCACGCCGTTGACCATTGGCCACATATGACCGAGACGGCCTGATGAGAATTTCACACCTGGGGTGAAGTCACGTTCGGGATGTCCCGGCAGGTGCGACTCGAATTCACGGTAGTGCAGCAGGCGTTCAACAGGCAGATTGCCTTCAACCACTGCCATCAGATACTGAGTCGCGACGCGATGTCCGGCCTCGTCGAAAAACACTGGCAGTACATCGGGACTTCCGCCCTGTTGGGCGTTCAGCATGAAGCTGTAAGCGATCATGACTTCCGGCACGGTGTCGTATGGCCCGCCGGTGTGTCCGCCGAGACCTTTCGCATCAGCGACCGCCGTGAAGAAGATGATCGCATCACGACACAGTTGGATATTGAACTGCAGCGCTTCCCGCTGCTCGTCCGCCAGCGTTGGCTGCGTGGGATCGAGTGGAAGGACTCTCAGCTCGGCCAGATTGATTGGAAAGTCTGCGGTGGTGGTGTCAGTCGTCATGGCAATTTCGAACTGTGTCTGGAAGTGCTGGATCGGAGAGGCCCAATGGCAAAGAAGCCCGGCCTGTGAAACAGCCGGGCTTCAGAAGTGCATGAGGCCAGTTTTTAGCCAATCGCGTGCTGACACGAAAGCTACTCACCCGCGCGGATCGATCTCTACTGATGCGTTGCCGCGACGATTCGCCGCACGCGGTCAGCGTCCACCGCCGCCAACACGTTTCCTTTTTTTTTGGCTGATGTGCCCACAATGAAGCCCGAGGCACTCTGCGCGAGTTCGGCGGCATTGTCTGCGTTGACGCCACTCCCGACGAACACGGGAGTGCCATTGGCCGCCTCTGCCACGCAACGAAGATGCTCGATATCAACCGGCAACCCGGTCCCGTCGCCAGATACGATCAGGGCATCCGCATGTCCGCGATGAATCAGGTCGCGGACCTCGGATTCCAGCGGTCGGGCGGCCAGCGGCGCCGAGTGTTTGACGTCCACATCTGCGAGCACCGCTATGTGATCCGCCTTTAGTTGGGCCCGCAGTCGCATGAGTTCGTGAGCGATTCCCTCGACGATCCCCTGATCAGTCAACCTGGCTCCACACAGCACATTCACGCGAATGAACTGCCCGTTTGCCGCATGTGCAACTGCCAGGGCACTGCAGCCGTCGTTTCGTAACACGTTGACTCCGAGACTGACGTCCGGGAACTCCGATACGACATCGTGAGCGAGGACAGCCATGTGCGAGACCGTCGTTGCCGGGACCGCACCTGGAAAGAACGGTGTGTCACCGAAATTCTCGAGCATCAGGAATCGCACACCGCCGGTCACCCAGGCCTCGGCGTCACGCAGAACGGCGTCACGCAGAACGGCAGTGCGAATGTCGGCCAGCGAGTTTCCGCAGAGCGGGCTTCCAGGCAGAGCTGGAGCGTGCAGCATCCCAATGACAACAGGTCGCTCAGACGAGATCAGCGAACGGTCAGGCATGTCGTTCTCAGATGACACTCACAGGCTTCAGGGCATTGTGACCAGGCAGTACAACGCACACGCACTATGCCCCGGGCACGTCGATCCGTCCAATGGTCAAGAGAGGTAGCACAATGACTCAATCGCTGACGGCCGGCTCTGCTGGTGTGACATTGGATTCCGTGAGGACAGGTCTGCTGACCGCAATTGGCAGCGGTCGGGTTGGCGAGCCCGTCAATGTTCGACTCCACTGGCAAACTGGAAAGTCCACGACAGACCTGACGGAGACTGCGATCGTGGCCGCGAGTCTTACCGACGTCATTCTGAGTCTGGAGAACCCCGTCTGGCGCGTCCGCACAGGAGCGGGCGGCCAGTTGCTGCACATCCTGGCTCGCGATGACCGCGGACGAACCGCGTTGATCTCAATCGGCGCCGGCGACAGATCAACGCTGGCAGTAACGGTGTATGGAAACCACGGCGTCGTCCGGCTGGAAGACAGTTCGGTCAGCGAACAGGTACTGCGGGAATCCGCGAACGAAGCGTGGGGTGCAAACCTGAAACAGGCCATTCAGGCTGCCTCAGCTTGAGACGACCGGCCATGTCGGCAACGGCAGAATCAGCCAGAGCACGAAAGCCACGGGGCCGGCGAAGATGACGCTGTCGATCAGATCGAGCAGGCCGCCAAATCCGGGCATTAGCACTGCCGAGTCCTTTTTCTGAACATCGCGTTTGATCAGTGATTCGGCGAGGTCGCCAATCAGGCCGACGACACCAAGGATCGCACCATACAGCAGCGACCAGCCAGCGGAACACGGCTCGGCGTTGTCAAAGAACAGTCCCGGCGCCCAGTGCAGCCATGCCCACGTCCCCAGACTTGAGCCGACCAGCGCGCCGACACCACCCATCCATGTTTTGCCTGGGCTGAGCGTCGGGACCATCTTCCGTTTTCCCCATAGTCGCCCGAACGTGTACGCCATCGTGTCCCCGGACTTCACGGCAATGACCAGCGATGCCAGAACGAGATAACCGGCCTGGTCTCCGCTGATCCAGCGAAGCTGACATGTCACGGTCAACAAACATCCGACATAGGCGACGCCAAGAACCTCTGCCCCGGCCGTCTCCATCGTCCTGCCTGGCTCTCGATAACGGATCGCTCCCCGCAGGAAGATTGCCAGGACGGATAGAGCAAAGACCAGCATCGACATTGCCAGCCCGGCAGTCATGACGATGGCACGTGCAGACGCGGCACCGACCGTCAGGTCCGACTCCAACTGATCCGTGACAGTCAGGTTGAAGCGACAGCTCCAGGCTGCCACGACGATTGCCGTCGAGCAACACGCAATCATGAGGAACGACGGTTCGAATGATCGCGTCTTCAGAAGATCCGCGAATTCAAAACTCGCTCGCCAGATGAGCAGCAGAACCAGGCCCAGCAGATAAGGGGCAGACGCTCCCGCACGGTGGTCAAGGACAAACACCCCAATGAGTGCCGGGATCAGAATCGCAGAAAAAAGAAGCCGCCAGCCCAGCATAAAGCGTCAGCCTTTCAGTCCGCCGAAGCGTCGGTCGCGGGATGCAAAGTCGTGTAAGGCTTCGATCAGATCAGACTTCTGGAATTCCGGCCAGCATTTATCCGTCACCCAGAGTTCCGCATAGCTGATCTGCCACAAGAGGTAGTTGCTAAGCCGCATCTCACCAGCGGTCCGGATCAGAAGGTCGGGGTCTGGCATACCGGCCGTATAGAGGTGAGCGGCCACCGTGTCTTCATTGATCTCATTGGCTGCCAGTTCACCGGCGACCACACGAGCGGCAATCAACCGGGCGGCATCAGCAATTTCACTACGAGCACCGTAGTTCAATGCCAGACACAACCGCATCCCAGTGTTGGACCGACTGACTTCGCACGAGCGTTCGATCTCGCGGATCACCCCATCGGTCAGGCCTTCGCGCCGGCCGATGGTCGCAAACTGCAGTCCCTGTCGCATGATTTCCG
>Ga0209089_10005324_pt1 | contig 10550 bp, 3 predicted proteins | sample ArcticOcean_MG_C_FD_187431 | JGI IMG/M metagenome (GOLD analysis project Ga0209089, IMG submission 187431) | Marine microbial communities from western Arctic Ocean - ArcticOcean_MG_CB2_150 (SPAdes) (version 2) | ecosystem: Environmental > Aquatic > Marine > Oceanic | place: Arctic Ocean: Canada...
CCCCGTCGCCTTCGCCTCGAGTGCCCCATTCGCTGACGAACACGCCTTCAGAAGTGAACCTCTGGATGCGGTTATTGTCCGTGTCCGTAACGTAGACGCTACCGTCTGATGCCACCGCTACGCCATTCGGGTTGTCAAACTCCCCGTCGCCAGTGCCCAGCGTGCCCCATTGGCTGACGAACACGCCATCTGCGTCGAACTTCCGGATGCGGTTGTTGTTCGTGTCTGCAACGTAGACGCTGCCGTCGGATGCCACCGCTACGCCTTTCGGGATATATAACTCAGTGCCACGCGTGCCCCATTTTCTGACGAACACGCCTTCGGAATTGAACTTCTGGATGCGGTCGTTCAAAGCATCTGCAACGTAGACGCTACCGTCTGATGCCACCGCTACGCCTCTCGGGTACATGAACTCCCCGTCGCCCGAGCCCAAAGAACCCCATTGGCTAACGAACGCGCCATCTGCGTCGAACTTCTGGATGCGGTTGTTGTTCGTGTCTGCAACGTAGACGCTACCGTCTGGTGCCACCGCGACGTCACCCGGGAACACGAACTCCCCATCGCCCGAGCCCAAAGAACCCCATTGGCTAACGAAATCGCCGTCGGGGGTGAACTTCTGGATGCGGTGGTTTTCTTTATCTGCAACGTAGACGCTACCGTCTGATGCCACCGCTACGCCCATCGGCTGGCTGAACTCCCCGTCGCCCGTGCCCTGCGTGCCCCACTGGCTAACGAACACAGCGCTAGGAGCCACATCAGGTGTCGGTGTAGGCTCGGGCGTGGGTGTAGGAACAACGGTGTTTGGTCCCACTGAGAACTTCTGGATTCGGTGGTTGTTACTGTCTGCAATGTAGACGCTACCGTCGGATCCCACCGCTACGCCAGTCGGGTTAGCGAACTCCCCGTCGCCAGCGCCCGGAGTGCCCCATGTGCTGACGAACACGCCTTCGGAGGTGAACTTCTGGATGCGGTTCTGTGTGTCTGGAACGTAGACGCTACCGTCTGGTGCCATCGCTACGCCCTGCGGGTACATGAACTCCCCGTCGCCCGAGCCGAAAGCACCCCATTGGCTAACGAAATCGCCTTGGGAGGTGAACTTCTGGATGCGGTGGTTGCCATGGTCTGCAACGTAGACGCTACCGTCGGATGCCACCGCGATGCCAACCGGCCGGCGGAACTCCCCGTCGCCCGAGCCATACGTGCCCCAATCGCTAACGAACACGCCTTCAGGGGTGAACTTCTGGATGCGGTCGTTGCCTGTGTCTGTAACGTAGACGCTGCCGTCGGATGCCACCGCTACGCCATTCGGGTAGAGGAACTCCCCGTCGCCAGCGCCCTCCGTGCCCCATTTTCTGACGAACACGCCTTCGGAGGTGAACTTCTGGATGCGGTCGTTCTCTGAGTCTGCAACGTAGACGCTGCCGTCGGGTGCCACCGCTACGCCATTCGGTCCGTCGAAGTCCCCGTCGCCCGCGCCCCAACTGCCCCATTTACCATCGAACACGCCTTCGGAGGTGAACTTCTGGATGCGGTCGTTCGAAGCATCTGCAACGTAGACGCTGCCGTCTGATCCCACCGCTACGCCACCCGGGTACAGGAACTCCCCGTCGCCCGCACCCGCCGTGCCCCATTTGGTGACGAACACAGCGCTCGGAGCCACATCAGGCGTCGGTGTTGGCTCGGGCGTGGGGGTAGGAGCAACGGTGCTTGGTCCCACCGAGAACTTCTGGATGCGATTGTTGTCTGTATCTGCAATATAGACGCTACCGTCGGATGCCACCGCGACGCCATTCGGTTGTATGAACTCCCCGTCGCCCGTGCCCGAAGCACCCCATTGGCTAACGAACACGCCTTCGGAGGTGAACTTCTGGATGCGGTTGTTGCCCATGTCTGGAACGTAGACGCTACCGTCTGGTGCCATCGCTACGCCCTGCGGGTACATGAACTCCCCGTCGCCCGAGTCCAAAGCACCCCATTGGCTAACGAAATCGCCTTCGGAGGTGAACTTCTGGATGCGGTCGTTGTTACCGTCTGCAATGTAGACGCTACCGTCGGATCCCACCGCTACGCCAGCGGGGTAGTTGAACTGCCCGTCGCCCGAGCAACACATGCCCCATTTGCTAACGAACACGCCTTCGGAGGTGAACTTCTGGATTCGGTGGTTAGAAGTGTCTGCAACGTAGACGCTACCGTCGGATGCCACCGCGATGCCAACCGGCTGGCGGAACTCCCCGTCGCCAGCGCCCTCCGTGCCCCATTTTCTGACGAACACGCCTTCGGAGGTGAACTTCTGGATGCGGTCGTTCTCTGAGTCTGCAACGTAGACGCTACCGTCTGATCCCACCGCGACGTCATACGGGAAAATGAACTCCCCGTCGCCAGCGCCCTCCGTCCCCCATTGGCTAACGAACACGCCTTCGGAGGTGAACTTCTGGATTCGGTGGTTAGAAGTGTCTGCAACGTAGACGCTACCGTCGGATGCCACCGCGATGCCAACCGGCTGGCGGAACTCCCCGTCGCCCGCACCCGCCGTGCCCCATTTGGTGACGAACACAGCGCTCGGAGCCACATCAGGCGTCGGTGTCGGCTCGGGCGTGGGGGTAGGAGCAACGGTGTTTGGTCCCACCGAGAACTTCTGGATGCGATTGTTGCTTGTGTCTGCAACATAGACGCTACCGTCGGATGCCACTGCGACACCATACGGATACTGGAACTGCCCGTCACCATAGCCACGCGTGCCCCACTTGCTAACGAACACGCCTTCGGAGGTGAACTTCTGGATACGGGTGTTCTCTGAGTCTGCAACCAAGACGCTACCGTCTGGTGCTACCGCGACGCCGTTCGGTCCGGTGAACTCCCCGTCGCCCGCGCCCTGAGTGCCCCATTTGTTAATGAACACGCCTTCGGAGGTGAACCTCTGGATGCGGTGGTTGCCTGTGTCTGAAACGTAGACGCTACCGTCTGTTGCCAACGCGACGCCCTTCGGGTGGGAGAACTCCCCGTCGCCAGCGCCATACGCCCCCCATTTGCTGACGAACTCGCCGTTGGAATTGAACTTCTGGATGCGGTGGTTTTCTTTATCTGCAACGTAGACGCTACCGTCTGATCCCACCGCGACGCCATTCGGGTAGAGGAACTCCCCGTCGCCAGAGCCCGGAGTGCCCCATTTTCTGACAAAATCGCCTTCGGAGGTGAACTTCTGGATGCGGTGGTTGCCAGCCTCTGCAACGTAGACGCTGCCGTCGGATGCCACCGCTACGCCAGCCGGGTAATTGAACTCCCCGTCGCCCGAGCCCAAAGCACCCCATTGGCTAACGAAATCGCCGTTGGAGGTGAACTTCTGGATGCGGTGGTTGCCCCAGTCTGCAACGTAGACGCTGCCGTCGGATGCCACCGCTATGCCACGTGGGTCTATGAACTCCCCGTCGCCTGTGCCACTCGTGCCCCATTTGCTGACGAGGGCTGCACTCGGCGTCGGGTAGTCGTTCGAAATCTGCTGGTCTATTTCTAGCAACGCCTCATCGACGTTTTGCAGGTCGAGACCGTCCGCCTCCATACCGGATCGAATTTCATTCAGTCGTCCGAATATCTCGTTGAAGTCCTCGGCCGAGGCCCTTTCTAACTCGGCGTCCACCTCTTCGTCACTCTGCGTAAGGAGATATTCGAGGTCAGATAAAATTATCTCTAGGAGTTCACCGACGATCAGGTCGCTGTTGTCCAGGGCGGCCTGAATGGATACTTGGATTCCCTCCAACTGCGACGACTCTTCTGACAACCTGTCTTGAATCTCTTCGCTGGCTGTAATCGACAGTTCTTCGGTCAGTATCGCCAACCTGGCAGAGTACTCACTGTTGTCTTCTATCAGAGCTAAAAGGTTGTTGTTCTCTTCGTTGAATGTAGCCATGTTCGTAGAAAATATGGAGAGCTGGTCTTCAAGATGCTCCATATCAGCTACATTACGGCCCGTCGCACTACCGCTCAGGCCGTCTCCGCAGGCCATTAACAAAAAGAGAATTAGGCAGAGCGCAGGCAGGACAACAAACGACGGTCGTGACAAAACGTACCTCAAAAGCACATCCGATGTGGCGCTATGCCTGCCTTGACTTCGTCAGGGAGTAAAATCGGCATAGAATGCTTGTGGAGTCTAACAAACATATTGACTAGTTCAATAACTGATTCCAGGCTTAGTCTGTAACAGGCTGCCCATCGTAGCAGTCCATGCTTCGCTATTGGCCGACACCATACGGCGAGTTGCCACATAGCGAAAACCAGACAAAATCGAAGCGAGACCATTCCTGGTCAGATTTTTTAGTACAGGACCCTCTCTTTTCTTTCGCCACAAAAGGGCGCGTCAGAGACTTTCTGAGAATATCCAATTAAGTTCGCGTGCCTCTGATGCAATTAACGAACATTCAAATCAGTATGCAACCCGGCGGATTTCTCCAAATCATACCCTATCAAACGACTCAGATAATGTGACCGCCATCACAGTTGGATATTTTGGGCTAACCGATTTTGATTTGCCTCCGAGGTACCGGAATGTTGGCAACCAGCAAAAGTGGGACACTTTCGTTAAGGAGAGATCAGGGGGAAATGGCAGTGCTCTGGGACTCCCTTAACAGGCGGTTGTAGCGTTTGCGGCTAGTTAGGGTCTGAGCTTTCACCTCCCTTCTTCGAGTCAAGATGGTTTCCCGCCTTCCATGGAGCACGTCATCCGGCGTCACGTTGCCGAGGGCTTTGTGATAGCGGCGGTGGTTGTAGTAGTCCACAAAGCCGGCGATGGCCACTTCTAGATCACCAGGGACCTCATACGGGACCTGGTTCACCTCCTGCTTGATGCTCTGGTGGTACCGCTCCAGTTTCCCGTTGGTTTGGGGATGGTAAGGCGCCGCTCGGATGTGACGGATCCCCACCAGGTTCAGGTAATCGCGAAAAGCCCTGGAGACGTAGCCCGATCCGTTGTCGCTCAGCAGTCTGGTGCGGTCTTCCAAGGGCACTTCGGTCATCCCCGTAGCGTGTCAATAGCCAACTGGACCACTTCGATCAGGGAATCAGCCGTCATGTCCTCTTGCAGCTTCCAGGCCAAGATGGACCAGGTGTAGTCGTCCATCACGGTCACCATGTAGTAATAGCCCCACCCCGTCACACGGAAATACGAGGCGTCGGTAGCCCACATCTGATGCGGACCACTGGTCTTGCGTTGGTATTCTTTGCCAGCTATCAGCTGCATCACGGGCGGTTTGACCAGCCCTTCCTTCTTCAAGAGGCGGTACACCGTGGATTCACCGACCGATAAGCCCAGGTGGTCGGTGATCCAGGTGGCCAGTTGCCGGCTACTCCATTCCGGAGACTCCCTGGCCGCCGTTAAGACTGCGGCTTCTTCCGGTAGGCTAAGCCTGTTCCAGGGGATCCGGGTACTGACGGCAGAGCGATTCTGCTTCCCGTCCAGTTCACGGGCCCGCCACCGGTAGTAAGTGCTCCTGGGCACTCGCAGCTCGGCGAGCAGCCTCCGTTTTCCCCACCGGGTCTGTTCCACCTGGGTCAGGACTTCCGACTTCTCTTGGGCACTCATGCGCCCACGGCCTCTTCTAAGGCTGGGATGGCCGTTTTTTTGAAGCGGTGGACCTCCAGCGAAAGATCGGCAACCAGTTGTTTCAGGTCGTTATTCTCTCGTTTGAGGTGCTCGATCTCCTGACGAGTGGCGTCTCTTACCGTGTCTCGGGTAAGACGCTCTTTACCCGCTTCCATGAATTCCTTGGTCCAGGCATAGAAGACACACGGCTTGATCCCTTCCCGCCGGCAGAGGTCACTGACGGTCACCTCCCTGCGGAATCCTTCCAAGACGATACGGATCTTGTCTTCCGGGGCGTACTTCCTGCGGGTCTTGGCCCGGATCTGCCGGATGAAAGTCTTGGTTTCTTGGGTCGGGGTCTCTGCTACTTGGGTTTGACCGCTGTTGTCTTGGGACACTTCTGGCTCCTTCCTAGGTGGGGTAAAGCTATACCCTGCACCAGGAGTCCTAACACCCCACCACTCTCATGTTTCTCTCCCCTTAAATGTGTCCCATTGCCGCTGAACGCCTACAATATCGAGCCATACAGCAGGCTGCTCTATCAGCGTCCAATTCCGGATACTGGAAGAGGACCGAAGCAAGTTAAGCACACCTATCTGAACTCCTGGATGCGGTTGTTGTTCATGTCTGCAACGTAGACGCTGCCGTTGGATGCCACCGCTACGCCGGCCGGGCGCTGTAACTCCCCGTCGTATCCACCCTGCGTGCCCCATTTGCTGACGAACTCGCCTCCGGAGGTGAACTTCTGGATGCGGTTGTTGTGCGTGTCTACAACGTAGACGCTGTCGTCTGATGCCACCGCGATGCCCCACGGTTGGAAGAACTCCCCGTCGCCCGAGCCGGAAGTGCCCCATTTCCTGACGAACACGCCTGCGGAGGTGAACTTCTGGATGCGGTCGTTGTTTTGGTCTACAACGTAGACGCTGCCGTCTTCGGGTGCCACCGCTACGCCGTACGGCATGTAGAACTCCCCGTCACCCGAGCCCTGCGTGCCCCATTTGCTAACGAAATCGCCATCTGAGTCGAATTTCTGGATGCGGTGGTTGTCCATGTCTGCAACGTAGACGCTACCGTCCGATGCCACCGCTACGCCGGACGGGAAGAGGAACTCCCCGTCGCCCGAGCCGGAAGTGCCCCATTTCCTGACGAACACGCCTGCGGAGGTGAACTTCTGGATGCGGTTGTTGTCCATGTCTACAACGTAGACGCTGCCGTCTTCGGGTGCCACCGCTACGCCGTACGGCATGTAGAACTCCCCGTCACCCGAGCCCTGCGTGCCCCATTTGCTAACGAAATCGCCATCTGAGTCAAATTTCTGGATGCGGTCGTTGTTAGCGCCTGAAACGTAGACGCTACCGTCGGCTGCCACCGCGATGCCTGTCGGCCAGTCGAACTCCCCTTCGCCCGAGCCGGAAGTGCCCCATTCGCTAAGGAACACGCCGTTGGAGTCAAATATCTGGATGCGATTATTCCCGCTGTCAGCAACGTAGACGTTCCCATTAGTCGCTACCGCGACGTCTTCCGGACGTCTGAATTGCCCATCGCCCGAGCCGACCTCCCCAATTGTCAAGGCGAACACCAACGGTTCCGGACTGGTGACCGGCGTTACTATCTCAAAGTTAGCCGTCACACTCTTGTTCGAATCCATGTAGACGTTGCATACCTCGGTCCCGGAGCAAGCGTCTTCCCAGCCAGTGAAGGTGTAACCGCTGTCAGGGGTAGCGGTCACATTTACCGATGTAGTTGCAGGGTGGTCACCAGTCGTCGGCAAGATGTTACCTCCGATGGCTGGGTAGGGGGTCGTAGTTAGTGTCCACGTCAGGGGTATCACGGGTGCCACATCAAAAATGGCCGTCACGGTCTTGTTGGCATCCATCCGTACGGAACATGTCCCGACGAAGGTGGTGGCGTCAAACGTTGTGCTTTCGCAGTCACCGGGAGCTACCGACCAGTTGGCGTCAGCGAATATGTAGCCCGCGCTGGGAGTCGCGGTCACAGTAACCGACGTACCAGGAGCATAGTTTCCGCCCCCTGTCAGGGTACCTCCGGAGGCGGGGGAAAAGCCGGTGTCGAGGTTGAACTCGGTGACCGGTTCGTCTTCCTCGAATTTGAACACCTGGATGCGGTTGTTGTACGTGTCTGCAACGTAGACGCTACCGTCGGGTGCCACCGCGACTCCAGTCGGTCCATAGAACTTCCCGTCGCCCGAGGTTTCTGGTTCCACAAGAATGTCCAGTAGCGTGCCCCATTTGCTAACGAACACGCCTTCAGAGGTGAACTTCTGGATGCGGTGTTTGTTTTGATCTGAAACGTAGACGCTACCGTCGGATGCCACCGCGACGCCGATCGGTCGCGCGAACAAGAGGCCACCCGAGCTATCAAAGACCCATTCACTATCGAACATGCGTTCAGAGGTGAACTTCTGGATGCGGTTGTTGTCCATGTCTACAACGTAGACGCTGCCGTCCGGTGCCACCGCTACGCCAGTCGGGGTCTTGAACTCCCTGTCGCCCGTGCCGAAAGCACCCCATTCTCTAACGAACACGCCTTGGGGAGTGAACTCCTGGATGCGGTCGTTGTCTTTGTCTGTAACGTAGACGCTACCGTCTGATGTCACCGCTACGCTATTCGGGAAGAGGAACTCTCCGTCACCCGAGCCAAGCTTGCCCCATTGGCTAAGGAACACGCCATCTGGTCCGAACTTCTGGATGCGGTGGTTCTGTGTGTCTGTAACGTAGACGCTGTCGTCTTCGGGTGCCACCGCTACGCCGTACGGCATGTAGAACTGCCCGTTGCCCGAGCCCTGCGTGCCCCATTTGCTAACGAAATCGCCATCTGAGTCGAACTTCTGGATGCGGTGGTTCCGTGTGTCTGCAACGTAGACGCTACCGTCTGATGCCACCGCTACGCCCCTCGGTTCAGAGAACTCCCCATCGCTATCGCCCGAAGTTCTAATCTCCCTAAGGAAAGCCGGTGCATCCGGACTGGTGACCGATCCTTCTCTTAAGAAGCTAGCAGTAACCGACTTGTTCGAATCATTCGCGCCAACGGTACCGGATGATTGGGACAAGATGGTGCATGAACCAGAGCCGGTACAGTCTCCAGACCAACCATCGAAGATGTAACCAACGTTAGGAGTAGCCTCCACCGTGACAATGCAGGGTGCGCTGTCGGTGCTGACAGCGCACTGACCCTGCCAGGAATTTGTATCCTGCACGAACGTTTGCCACAGCGCCGATACGGCCGATACGATGACGGTGCCCCCTTCCGGAGGGTCGGTATCGGCCGACATGGAGATAACCCCCGTTAGAGACGCTTCCGGGAGTATCGTTCTCCATGTCGATGGCTGAGTGCCATTGGCCATACCATAAGTTAACCTGGTATCCTCGATCCCGTCGACTCCGATGATCCAGATGTCAGTGTTGCCGCTTGTTGTGTCCTGATAGATTATCTTAGTGCCGTCCGGCGACCACACCGGCCAATCAGCGTTGTTTCGAGATGCAGTCACCTTCGACTGGTTTCCGCCGTCAGCATCCATGGTATAGATGCTCGTCACATTGTCGCGATGGGATGTGAAAGCGATCATGGATCCATCATGGTTCCATGACGGATTATAATTTCTGGTGACGGAAGTCAATTGGTTCGGGTTGCCGCCATCAAAGTCGATAACCCGGATCTGGTTTTCACTACCACCGGTGTGGTAAACGATCTTATTGCCGTCAGGCGACACCGATGGGCGATATTCATGGATATTTGAGGTATCAGTGATGCGAGTTTGGTCCGAACCGTCGGTGTTCATGGAGTAGATCTCGTAATTCCCGTCGCGGCGTGACGAGAAGAATATCTTCGACCCGTCGGGGGACCACGAAGGATGGTCATCGGTACTCTCGGTTTGACCCGGCGATAACGTGTTCGCCAGATGGGTCTGATTAGAACCGTCTGAGTCCATGATGAAGATATCGAAGTTGTACGTGTCTGGCTCAAAGTGGGCGAACGCTATCTTAGATCCGTCCGGTGACAAAGAAGGGGAGTTATCGTTGCCGGGGAAAGTGGTCAGGCGCGTTTGATTAGAGCCATCGTAGTCCATAACGTAGATCTCCATGTCACCACTACGGTCGGAAGCGAAAGCTATCTTATCGGTTACTGCTTCGGCTGCCTGTGCAGAGAAGTTAGCTATCACCGACTTGTTCGAATCCATGTAGACGTTGCACTCCCCGGTCCCGGAGCAGGAGCCGCCTTCCCAGCCAGCGAAGATGTAATCTCTGTTAGCGGTAGCGGTCACATTTACCGATATAGTTGCAGGGTGGTCACCAGTCGCCGGAGAGATGCTACCTCCGACAGCTGGGTCGGCGGTCGTAGTTAGTGTCAACGTTACCGGCGGCTGAACGAAGTTGGCCGTCACCGTCTTATCTCGGTCCATGATGACGGTGCAGGTCGGAGCCATGCCGGAACAATCGCCAGACCAGTCCTTGAATGTGTAGCCGGCGTTAGCGCTTTGGGTAATAGACGCAGTATCAGAAGTCTGGACACCGCCACCGGTCACAGTCCCACCGGCTGCCGGGTTAGCGTTGGCGATGAGGTTGAAGTCTTGGGAGAAGTTGGCCGTCACCGTCTTATCTCCATCCATGTCTACGGTGCAGGTCGGAGCAGTGCCGGAACAATCGCCAGACCAGTCCTGGAATGTGTAGCCGGCGTTAGCGCTTTGGGTAATAGACGCAGTGCCAGAAGTCTGGACACCGCCACCGGTCACAGTCCCACCGGCTAGCGGGTTAGCGTTGGCGATGAGGTTGAAGTCTTGGGAGAAGTTGGCCGTCGCCGTCTTATCTTGGTCCATGGTGACCGTGCACGTCAGAACAGTGCCGGAACAATCGCCAGACCAGTCCGTGAAGGTGTAGCCGGGGTTAGCGCTTGCAGTAATAGACGCAGATATGCCAGAAGCCTGGACACCGCCACCGGTCACAGTCCCACCGGCTAGCGG
>Ga0209089_10005330_pt1 | contig 10546 bp, 13 predicted proteins | sample ArcticOcean_MG_C_FD_187431 | JGI IMG/M metagenome (GOLD analysis project Ga0209089, IMG submission 187431) | Marine microbial communities from western Arctic Ocean - ArcticOcean_MG_CB2_150 (SPAdes) (version 2) | ecosystem: Environmental > Aquatic > Marine > Oceanic | place: Arctic Ocean: Canada...
CTTTTTTAGGATTAAACCACTTAACAATACCTACAGGCATATTCTTTTCCTTATCTTATAATTTAGGAGATCAAAATTGTAAATTCTTACATTCGACTGGTGTTAAACTCCATAAATAAACTACAATGTAGTCTTCTTCAAAAAAAACCGTAATAAATTACAGCGCGGATTGGCCTCCCAGTTGGCCCACTAAAATTCCGCTGGGAGATTATACATAAATAATTTATTGCTGGCAAATTATTAGTTATAATTATAAATATTATTTATTATATTTACGAGTCAATAATACTTGATCTTGCTCTAAAATTGATATTTGATTGAGATTTACTTGCCTATTTATTGACTCTTTGACCATTTGTTGTGCTACCAGTGGCTTTTCTATAATACCTTTTAAAAACTCTTTAGAGGCTATCAGAGGATCATCTGTAATTTTCTCACATAATCCCCATTCAATTAATGTCTTTGTGTCTAGTTTTTTACAAGCTAAAGCAAATAATTTTGCTCGAGCAGGACCAACTAAAGATACTAATTTTGGAATTGAACCCCATGAATATGTAATCCCTAATTCAACCTCTGGAGCATAAAAATATGCATCTGGTGAACAAAACCTAAAATCACATGATAATGCCAATGAAACTCCACCTCCAATACATGCACCTTGAATTGCAGATACTGAAACTTGAGGCATATTTGTCCAAGCATCACACATTCTTAAACCTAGCCTATTTTTTTGCCTTGCTTCTGCTAAACCTAGACCTTCACCAAAAGAATTTTTATCTTTTGTATCATTGCCAGATGAAAAATTTCCATTTTCACCTGAAAGTATTACAGCTTTAACATCAGTATTATCTCTTAGATCTAAGGCAATACTTTCTAATTCTAATTTGATGTTATCAGAAAGGGCATTTCGTTTATTATGGTTTTTTATAATTACAGATAAAATTCCAGGTTCTATTATTTCCTTAGAAACAAGCACCTTACTCATCTTTTATATCCTTCATGGACACCTTACCTTTAGCTTCAGGAAAGATCCATAATCCTATTACCATAAGGAACTGTACTAAAAAAATTATGGGAACATTTATATATTTACTAATTAATAAAGACCTTGATAATAAATAATAATCATAAAGAAAAAGCGCTCTAGATAAATCTGGTTTATCATATAGAATTACTGCTGTACCTATAATTAATATCAGCAGCGTTAGTAAAATTTTGTATCTTTTTGGCATATACCTACCTTTTATATTTTTCATTATAGCCGTTAAAAAGATGTCCTAATAACCCTCTTTTTAAATCTGATGTTTTAAATAACCAATCCGCTATTGGAAAAGTTAGATTCATATTAATCTTTGTCATAACTCCTTGGTCATGATGAGCAGCATGATGACGACGCAAAGTATTTACAAATGGTAAATTACGTAAAATAAAATTATCACCTATATGGCAACAGAAATGCATAGATTCATATATTAAGTACATAGCAGTTGTTGTAACAATAAATAGCCAGCCAACATTAGAAGAAAAGCACCAAGATAAAATTATGAAACCTGGTATAGACATAAAGGTAAACACAACTAATGCATAAGGGGGGAAAAAAGTTACCCTCCAGTCATGTGCTCCTGCAAAACGCATTTCATCTTTACTAAAAAATTGGTGGTGCTGTTGCGTGTGTCGAGAATAAATTGCTCTAGCTCCAGGAAAATTTTGAGGTATATGCATAACGTATTTATGCAAAGCCCATTCAAAAAAATTACAAATAAGAAAAGTAATTGGAATTATAATAAGTTCCCAACCTATTAAGTTATTTATATGTCTAATATAATAAGATAATAATAAACCACCTATTGAATATATTATTGCTACATGTAAAGAACCATTATACCATCCATCTATTTGATCTCGGTAGGCTTTTCTAAATTTAATTAATCGTTTATCTGGTTTAATATCTTCTAATTCCATTAATACCTCCCAACATCATAATATATGTATTAGTATCTAATTATGCATATTTTGCTTCATAATAATATATATGATTAAAATTAAATAAATAAATGGTTTTATAAAAAATAATGTTATCAAAAATAAAAATATTGATTATTGGAGGAAATGGCTTTTTAGGACAAGGGATACTGAAGGTTATTCCTAACGATAAATATGAAATATCTATATTAGACCCATATTTAGATCATAAAAAACTTAAAAAATATAAAATAAAGCATTTATTTAATTGCAGTACACTTAATGATAAAGAGATAAATAGTGCATTAAATTCAGAAGAATGGGATTATATTGTTCATTTAGCTGCTTTTGGTGGTAATGGTAATGGTCTTTTAAAAGCCGCAAATGAAAACTTCAATAAAGCAGTAAATATTAATGTTACTGGGTTTGCAAATTTATTAGATAAATTAAAAAATAAAAAAGCTAAAATAATATGGTCTAGTTCTACAGTAGTTTTTGGAGAAGAAAAATCTTATAAAAACAAAACTGTCAAAGAACACTCTATCTTAAAACCTTTGACGAATTATGGACTTACTAAATTGATGGCTGAAGAAGTAGCAAATTATTATATTAAAAATTATAAAATGAATATTACAGGTATTAGACTTCCTATTATAATAGGGCCAGGTTTAAATTATAGAGGAGTTGCCGCAGGTATTTCAGAAATGGCACTTGCCACTAAAACAAAATCTAAATGTATAATTGAAACACCTCCCTCATCACTTGATATAATTTATATTAAAGATGCTGCTAATTTATTTATTAAAATGATTAACTCCAAAACTAAATTAAAAAACATTTATAACTGCGCATCTATAAGAACTAGTGCAATAAAATTAGCAGATAATTTTAATAAAATTTCTAAGAAAAAATATATAAAAATAAATAATATTGGCATGGGAGCCACATATCCAATTATGGATTATAATATGCTAAAAAAAGATATTAATTTTTCTATGAAGTATACTATTAATAAGTTAATAAAAGATTGGCTTATAGAAATTTAAGTTGAAGAAAAATGACAATCTACTTTACCTAATTCATAAAAATCCATAACTATATTATCACCTTCAGCCACCGTAATAGGTTTAATACACGTACCTGTTAAAATGGTCTGCCCTGAATAAAGTGTTATATTATAGCTATTTAATTCATTAACTAGCCAAGATAATGCTATAATTGGATCTTCTAAAACATTACTTCCTATACCGTGGCCTACAAGTTGATTATTTTTATAACATCCTACTTTAAAATTTTTTAAATTTATATGTTTCCACGACTTAGTAGGGTTATTTCCTATAACATATTCTCCAGCACATGCATTATCTGCAATCAATAAATCCTTTCCAATTTTATCAAAATTTAAAAATCTAGAATCTGGAATTTCAATTGCTGGACATATATGTTCTATACAATCTAAAACTTCTTCATATGTATATGGTATATTTTTTTTAGGTATATCTGTATTTAATTTAAAGGAAAACTCAGCCTCTGCTACTTTCATTTGATTACTTATGAGTGAAACATTATCTCCTGATTTATATAAGCGTTCTTTAATTAACCTTCCCGCAATAGGGGAATGTACCCCTATATGCTCTTGCCCTTCAATACTTGTTGCAGCTATCTTCCATCCAAATAAATCATATTTACTATATGCCTGATAATTAGACTGAAGTTTATATGCTTCTTCTGTATTTTTTGGGATAAATAAATTTTGTAGATTTTTATGAATTAATTTATTAGCCCAAGCATTTATGTAATCATTGTCTTTTAACATATTTATGTCCTATTATTATTTTTTTATTATATTTTAGAATTATTAGAACCTAATGAAATAGATCTAATATGATCAGAATCTTTTGGCTCAGCACCAACATTTTTAATAAGAGTATCTTTTCCTTCAATTACTGTATTTTGTAAAAAACCTAAACCCTCTACTTCTACTTTTACTATAGAATTAGGCTCCAATGGCCGAGAATTTGAAGGAGTTCCAGTCAAAATCAAATCTCCCTTATTAAAAGTAATAGATCTAGAAAGATCTGTTAATAAATATTCAGGGGACCATATCATATCATTTGTGTTAGATTCTTGAACCATTTCATTATTAACAAATGTTTTAATATTCTTATTTCTGTAATCCCAACCCATTACTAAATCAGGTCCAATAGGGCCTAAAGTATCAGTTCCTTTTACTCTCACCATACTATTTTCATCAGTATCCCTAAAATCATGTAAACCAAAATCATTAGCTATAGTATATCCTAAAATATATTCATGTGCCTTTTCTAATTCTATATTTTTTGTTTTTTTACCTACCACTAATGCAATCTCACCTTCATAATTTAAAAATTTACACCCAGCAGGACGAACAACATCGCCTAAATGACTATTAAGGCATGATACAGGCTTAAGAAAATATGTTGGAGCTTCAGGCTGAACCCTTTTAAGCTCATTTAATCTACTTCTATAATTTAAATGTACACAAACTATAACTTTTGGATCAACTGGAGATAAAAAAGTATAATTAGATAATGAAATATCATTTTTATTTTCAAGATAAATACAATTCTTGCCAAACAACGTTTCTATTTTGTTATTTGAAATTATTCTTCTTAAAGTTTTCATTATAAATTTTTCCAAAATAAAATTACTATGATTATGCTAATATACTATATAAAACCTATACAGGTAAAAAAAATCTATTTATTATATTTTTATAAATTTAAATATAACTTAAAGGAACTTAAATGAAATTTTTAGTAATTGTACTTAGCTTAATATTATTTAATGCATGTTCTACTTATGAAAGAATAAAAGAAAATGCTAATGATGCCTATGATTGGTCAAAAGAAACAGCAAAGGATACAGTTGATGGTGTTAAAGAAGTTATTTCGGAATAAAAAATAAGGAAAAAATATGAGTAGCCATGCAACTGGTGATGGAAACATACCAACAAGAGATGCAAAGAAAAAGGGATTAAAAAGAATCATGACTGTAGGAGGTGTTTATGGAACACGTAACTATACAGTTAAGGATCTTAGAGACCAAAAAGGTAATAATATATTAACTGAGACTGTTCCATTTTCTATTGAAGAGGCTACCGCTGCCGAAGAGGCTGGAATAGATACTATGAAAGTTAGGTTTGATCCTAAAAATCCTGATTTAGCAATAGCAATTAGAAAAGCTGCACCTAATACATTTATGGCATTTTCTTGTCCATTAATTGCTGCGGCTACGAAAGATGAGGCTGTTAGAATTGGTTATAAAGCAATGGAAATTGGAGCTGATGCAGTGATGACACAATGGAGTCCAAGTTTTATTGAAGCCGCTACTGAAGCTGGCATTCCCGTCCAAGCACATGCTGGTTTAGTTCCTAGAAGAAGCACTTGGACAGGTGGATTAAAGGCTGTTGGGAAATCATTAGAAGAAGCGATTTGGATTTATAATCAGATAAAAATATTTGAAAATGCTGGTGCTTATGCTGTAGAGGTAGAAGTTATTCCTGAAGATCTATTAATAGAAATAAGTAAGAGAACAACTCTATTAACATCCTCTATAGGTGCAGGTAAAGGCGGAGATATACAATTTTTATTTGCAGATGATATACTAGGTAATAATGGACCTCCATATGTAAGACATTCTAAACAGTACCGTAATTTATATAAAATGAAACAAGATATGCAATTAGAAAGAGTGGCTGGTTTTAAAGAATTTATAGATGACGTTAAGAACGGAAATTTTCCAAAAAAAGAGCATGTTATACCTACACCTGATGGGTTAATAGATGAATTTTTAAAAATAATATAAATGATGGCAAAAATATTAAATACAAAAAAAATAAATTTTTTTAAGAATAACGGTTATCTATTTCCTATTAAGGTAATGGAAGAAAAAGAAGCTTTTTTATATAGAACAGCATTAGAAGACTATGAAAAATCTCAAGGTTCAGCTATATCCGGAATTGACAAACATAAATCTCATTTATTATTTAGCTGGGTAAATGAAATTGTCCATAACAAAAATATTTTAGACTCTGTTGAAGATATATTAGGTCCTAATATATTGTGTTGGAGTTCTAGTTTTTTTATAAAAGAAGCAAATGAAAATTCATTTGTGTCATGGCATCAAGATGCTCAATATTGGGGACTTGAACCAGACGATGTACTAACAGCATGGGTTGCTATTTCAGATGCTTCTCTAGAAACAGGCCCCATGGAAGTAATTCCAAAAAGCCATAAATGGCAAAATTTAGAACACAAAGAAACTTTCAATGAAAAAAATTTATTAACTCGGGGTCAAGAATTAAACATAAAAACTTCAGAATATAATACTATTGCTATGCCCTTAAAACCCGGAGAAATTTCTCTGCATCATGTTAAATTAGCTCACTCATCTAGAACAAACAAAACTAATGATAGAAGAATTGGCATTGCAATAAGATACACAACTCCTCAAGTCAAACAAACAAAGGCCGATAAAGAGAAAGATACAGCTTTATTAGTTAGAGGAAAAGATCAATTTATGAACTTTAATCATGAAATTTTACCAAACTTTAATATCAATAAAGAAACTATTCTTAATCATAAAATTACTTCAGCAAACCATCATAAAATTTTGATGAAGTAAGATTCTAACTAGATTTGATATGTACATCTTTTCTTTTATACACATCTTTTTGCAGAGCTAACCCTAAACCGTTTCCTTCTGGAACAGTTATATGACCATTTTTAATTGGAGGAAGGTTGGTAACTAAATCTGAATACCATCCATAATAAAAGGCTCTAACCATTTCTTGAATATAGCAATTAGAATTAGACAAAGCTAAATGAGTACTTGCTGCTAATGTAACAGGACCAGTACAATCATGAAATGCAATGGGAATATGCCAAACTTCTGCCATAGAAGATACTTTATTGGCCTCAGATAACCCTCCACCCCAAGAAATATCCATTATTATTTGAGACAAAGAATTTAATTCCAATAAAGACCTATAGTCTGATCTTCCTCCTCTAGTTTCTCCAACAGCTATTGGTGCTAGAGTAGCGTTACAAACTTCAGCTAAAGTTGATATATGATCCATGAAAACAGGATCTTCAATCCATAACGGGCTATAATTCTCTAACTCTCTACAGATATTAATAGCTTGAGGTTTATTCCACATAGAATGTAATTCAGCCATTATATCCATTTTATCTCCCAAAGCTTTTCTGATTTTATCAAATGGCTCCAGTGATTTTTTCATATCCTCTGAGGAAATATACTGCCCTTGCGACTTTTCTGCAGCAAAATCAAAAGGCCATATTTTCATAGCAGTTATGCCTGAATCAAGAAGAGAATATGCTAAATCTACAGGATTTTTTAAAAAAGCTTCTAAATCTTCATAATTTCCATTATTATTTAATCCAAAATTTTTTGTACCTTGTGTTGGATGCTTTCTAATATAATGAGACCCTGCACAAGTATTGTATGCTCTAATATTATCTCTAACTTTTCCTCCAAGCAGACCATATATAGGTTGTGATGTTGCTTGCCCCCAAATATCCCATAATGCAATATCTACAGCTGATGATCCTCTTCTTTCAGCAGAAGCTCCAACAAAACCTGTATAACCAATGAGGTTTTTTTGATGTTTTTCTATATTTAAAGGATCTTTTCCAATTAAATATGGAGCAATAATTTCATGTATATGTGCTTCTGCAGAAGCTGGGCCATAAAATGTTTCACCTAATCCTATTAATCCTTCATTGGTCTTTACTTCTACAAGTAGTAAGTTAGGAAATTCTTCTATTCTTATTGTATCAATTCCAGAAACTTTCATAATACCTTCCTTCTATAATATAATTAATATAATTTAATATAAATAAACGTATTTTAAAAATTTTAATTTGGAAAAACTGTATGTTAGATGTTAATGGAATTGCTCATATTGCTTTATCAGTAAAAAATATAGCTAAATCAAAAAAATTTTATAAAGAATTAATGCCATTTTTAGGATTAAAACTATTACATGAAGGTAAGAAATCTATTTATCATGTTGGAGCTAGAACAGGTATTTTAATTCAAGAAATAGATAAAAATATATCTAGTTCAGATTTTAGTCAAAATAATATAGGGCTTCATCATTTTTGTTTTAGAGCTAGAAAAAAAGTACATATTGATATAATAAAAGGGAAGCTTATTGAAATAAATGCTAAAATAATACGAGGCCCATTAGATGGTGCATGGGCACCAGGATACTACTATATTTTATTTGAAGACCCAGATGGAATAAAAATAGAAGTGAATTATGTTCCAGGAGCAGGTCTCTTAGAAAAAGATAAAAAATTTAACTCTAATAAAGATTATTTATAATAAAAATGCTATTATCTAAAAATAATATAAAACATTATAATCTAAATGGATATATAACCCCTTCATGGGAGTTGCCTTTCGGCAAGTTAGATTTACTAAAAATAAATATTGATAGTATAATAAATCAAAATCAAAATATAAGACCCGAGCAATTAGTTTGTCCACATATTAAAGGTGGTTCTATGGGAGAATTAAATAATAAAAATTATAATTACTTTTTAAAATTAGCTCATACAAAAGAAATAATTGAAATGATATCACAAGTATTAGGAGAAAATATAATACTTTGGGGTAGTCAAATTTTTTGCAAACCCGCATTTAATGGAATGCAAGTTCCTATGCACCAAGATTCTCATTATTGGCCAATTACACCTATGTCAACTTGTTCGGTTTGGATAGCCGCTGATAAATCCACAAAAAAAAATGGATGCCTTACTGTTATTCCAGGTTCTCATAAAGGTAACATTTATAGACATGAAATTAATGAGAAAAATACAGCCTTAAATGCAGGCATAAATGAAAAACAAATAGAAGATAAAAATAAGAATTATATTATTTTAAAACCGGGTCAAATGTCACTGCATGATGCAAATTTAGTCCATGGATCAGAGAAAAATAACTCTCCGGATAGAAGGGCAGGAATTGTATATAGGTATATGTCTTCAAAAAGTGTTTTTAATAGACATACAAAAAACCATGAACAAAAAGATGGACATAGTGTAAATTATTCCAAGCGGCCAATATGGTTAGTAAAAGGTAATAAAGGTAATAACATTTTAGTTAATAAATATAATTAAAATTTGCCTTCAGATATAATTTTATTTTTATATAAATTTTCTATTTCTTTTTTAGAATATCCTAAATTTTTTAAAATATTTTTATTATCCATACCCCTAGTAGCTAAATGATTACCAGGGTTACACTCAGTTTTAGAAAATTTCCATGGAAGGCCAGGTATTTTAATCTTACCTCCGTCTCCATCTTCTATATCTCTCATAGCGCCCCAGTGAGAACCCCATTGTCCTTCAGCAAAATCTTTCATACTTCTTAGTTTTCCAACTGCCAGACCTACTTCACCAACTTGCGCTTCAAGATCTTCTAAACTCCTAAAAGTTGATGCCCAATCATTTACCTCCTTCATTAATTTTTTATAATTCTTTCTGCGTAGTTTAGCGGTTTTATAATTAGGATTATCTAACAAATCTAGACGTCTCATCATTTGCGCATACCGTGAAAATACTACTCCTAAAATAGGACTAGCTGCTATAACTACTATTTCTCCGGTAGAAAGTTTTATATAAGGAGAATCAGGTGCTGAAAGAGCAAAAGGTTCATCATCTCTGTCATCCATTCCAGCAAGTTCTGCATGCGCTCTTTCGTTTACCGCTATCATAGTAGCCGCCAAAGAAACATCAACATGTTGACCTTTACCTGTCTTATTTACCTCATGTAAGGCTGCTAAACATGCAACTGCAGCTTCTAAACCTGTATATACATCAGCGTGTGAAAAATCACTTTGCATGTTATTGTAATCATCAATTTTAGTCCCTACATGTTTAAATTTAGTATAGGCTGTTCCACATTCTGCATGTACAGTAGGAGCAAATGCTGCTCGTCCTCTTAATGGACCAGTTTGACCATACCCACTAATAGAAACATAAACTACCTTTTCATTAAATAATTTAATATGCCCATATCCAAGATCAAAAGCATCTAATGTTCCAGGCCTAAAATTTTCTGCAATTATGTCTGCATCTTTACATAACATTTTTATTATATCTCTTCCTTCCTGCTTATTTAAATCCAAAGATAAGCATTTTTTTCCCACATTTTGCTGAGCAAAATAATGAGAAAACTCTCCACTAATAGGAGCCCCTACCCTAGCTAAATCTCCAGTTTCAGGATGTTCTACTTTAATAACTTGAGCTCCCATATCACAAAGCATTTTTGTAAAGTGAGGCCCAGCTAATACTCTTGTAAAATCTAGTACTTTTATACCATCTAATGGGCCAGCCATACCTATTGTCCTTTAAAATTAATATTTTTGCTTTTTCCAGCTAAGTAAAAAATACCTTTTTTAGAATCTTCGGAAGACAAAACTTTTCTAATAGATTTTTTCATTTCTTTATCCGCATCTGCAATACCATTTATAGCAGTAATATTAGCTATTTTTTTAATTTCCTTAAAAGCAATA
>Ga0209089_10005337_pt1 | contig 10541 bp, 8 predicted proteins | sample ArcticOcean_MG_C_FD_187431 | JGI IMG/M metagenome (GOLD analysis project Ga0209089, IMG submission 187431) | Marine microbial communities from western Arctic Ocean - ArcticOcean_MG_CB2_150 (SPAdes) (version 2) | ecosystem: Environmental > Aquatic > Marine > Oceanic | place: Arctic Ocean: Canada...
AAGCGAAGGTGATCTCATGAGTATTTTAATTGTTGCTGAACATGACAATGCTAGTTTGAATGTAGCCACACTGAATTCAGTGACGGCCGGTGTTGCTATTGGTGGTGATATCCATCTGTTAGTCGCAGGGGAGGCATGCTCTGCTGTTGCTGATCAAGCCTCGCAAGTCGCCGGTGTTAGTAAGGTGTTGCTCGCTGATTCTGCGGCCTACACTCATGCGCTTGCAGAAAATGTATCGCTTTTGATCGCTGAGCTAGGTGCTAACTATAGTCACATATTAGCAACGTCGACAAGTAACGCTAAAAACATCTTACCTAGGGCTGCGGCTTTGTTAGATGTGCAGGCTATCTCTGACATTACAGAGGTTATTGATACAGATACCTTTAAGCGGCCTATTTATGCAGGCAATGTTATTGCAACGGTTAAGAGTAGCGACGCTATTAAGGTGTTGATTGTCCGTGGTACTGCTTTTGACGCAGCGGCTGTAGGCGATGGTTCTGCTTCGGTTGAGGCCGTGGCAGGTTCCCATGACGCGGGTAAGTCTAGTTTTGTCTCTGAAGAAGTCGTAAAGTCTGACCGCCCAGAACTAACGGCAGCTGACATTGTTATATCAGGCGGCCGAGGTATGGGTAGCGGAGAGAACTTTGAATTGTTGAATGGCATTGCGGATAAATTAGGTGCAGCTATCGGGGCTTCTCGTGCAGCAGTAGATGCAGGCTTTGTTCCTAATGATATGCAGGTTGGTCAAACGGGCAAGATCGTTGCCCCTGATTTATATATCGCAGTAGGGATCTCAGGCGCGATCCAGCATTTGGCAGGCATGAAAGACAGTAAAGTAATCGTTGCCATTAATAAAGATGAAGAAGCGCCTATTTTCTCGGTAGCGGATTACGGCTTAGTGGCTGATTTATTCGTTGCTCTTCCTGAGTTAGAAGCGGCTTTATAAGTAGATTGGAAGTAATTTTAGTATTTAAAGGGCTCCGTAAGGGGCCTTTTTTTGGCCCTTGAATTAGTTACCTATAATATCTATTGGGCAAGTGTTAGTGTCGCTCACATAAAAACAGGCACAGCGGATAGCACGCTATGGTGCACTGATAACGTTAAGCAGAAGGAGTTCTTTGCATGCTTCAAGATTCGATGAAGGCCATGGTGACTATCGGTAACGGTGGTTATGACCGCTTGGTATATAAAGATGTGCCAATCCCTAAAATTGAGGAAGGAGAAGCGCTAATTAAAGTCTTGGCCGCAGGGGTTAATAATACTGAGGTTAATACTAGGCTGGGATGGTATTCATCTTCTATTAACAGCGCAACTAACGAAATGTCGGACTCAAAAGTCGATTTATTGGATCAAAAAAGTGACGGTGGCTGGAATGACAAAACGCCTTTTCCGATTATTCAGGGAACAGATTGCTGCGGGACGGTTGTTAAGGTAGCCAGTGATATTGACAGTCACTTAATGGGTAAGCGCGTGCTGATTCGTCCGTGTGGACGTGAACACGGCTTTAAGTCCCTAGATAATATATGGATGGGATCTGATTTTGATGGTGCATTTGCGCAATTTTTGAAAATAAGTGCAACTGAAGTGTTCCCAGTGATATGTGACTGGACAGACGCTGAACTTGGAACGGTTCCTTGTGCTTACGGGACCTCTGAAAACATGCTTCATCGAGCGAATTTAAAACCGGGTGAAACAGTACTGATAACTGGGGCTTCAGGCGGCGTGGGATCTGCTGCAGTTCAACTTGCAAAACGCAGGGGTGCAAAAGTTATCGCCATTGCGGGTGAGGATAAGCATAAACAGGTGTCACAAATTGGCGCCGATATACTGTTAGGGCGGTCTGCTGATCTGATAGCGGCGCTTGGGGAGCAATCAGTCGATGTCGTGGTCGATAATGTGGCTGGGAGTGGGTTTCCTACCATGATAAAGCTGTTAAAACGAGGAGGGCGGTTCGTTTCATCCGGCGCGATTGCGGGACCTATCGTTGACCTTGATATGCGTGATATGTACTTAAAAGACATCACATTAATGGGGACGACTGCTTGGGATGAAATGACTTTCCCCAATATTGTGAGATACATAGAGCAGGGCGAAATTCAGCCGGTTTTGGCGGAGACCTTTCCGTTAACGTCGATCGCTGAGGCCCAAAAGAAGTTTCTTGAAAAAAAGCACGTGGGTAAGTTTGTATTAGTACCTTAGTCAGAGAAGTGACTTAATAGGATAAGGTAATCGGATACTTTGCTCAGCTGCTTTAAACGTTTCGTTTTTTTGAGAGCTATTGTTCATATATGTCTAGCCAGTAATAAAAGCCGAGGTCTTCATTTGTGTCGATACTAGCGATAGTGGCAAACTGCTCAGAGTCGCTAATAGCTAATGTTGTATCGGCGTAAGGTGAGGTTTCCATACTCAGTGGCGTGAGCATTATTATGGCCAGCGCTGCGCAAGACGAGCCGAGCACGATCCAAGACCATGTGTTTGAACGTGATCGCTGGCCTCTAAGCGCTTTATTCCTAGCGATAGCTAGCTGGAAACTGTCCTTTACTGAGGTGCCATCTTCAATAGAGAGCAAATCTTCGGTGAGTTTTTTCTGGTCGATATTAGTCATAGTGGTATCCATCTAACTGCTCTCTCAGTTTTTCTAAAGCCCGAGAATAATGCGTTTTCACGCTGCCTTCTGTGCAGCGCATGGCATGGGCCGTTTCACGAGTACTTAAGCCTTCCCAAGAGCGAAGTAAAAAAGCTTCTCTCTGACGGCTTGCTAGTTTTTTCACACCTTCAGCCAACCTGTCAACCCTTCGTTGGCGCATTAACATTTCGTCGGGCTCCTCTGATCGGCGCTCCGCATGGTTGGTTAAGTCTGGTTGAACATAATCATCGTTTTGTTCGTTGTCTAAGCTTTTCCAAATGAAAATTTTATTTTGCACGGCCTGACGTCGATAGTGGTCGGTAATTTTGTTATTTAAAATACGGTAAAACAGAGGCTTCCATTCTTGCACTGGTTTAAAAGCGTATTTTTCCACCATTTTGAACATGGTCTCCTGCACGATATCTAAGGCATCTTCCTGCCGGCTAGTGCTCATTTTAGCCATTTGAAAGGCTCTTTTTTCGATATCTTTTAGAAATTCTTCCATTGTTCCATAGGATAGCGTGACAGAATCTGCAGTCGAGTCGATTTGAGGGGTCTTAGGTCCATTGGACTGTGAGGTATGATTAGCCATCATGGTCATTAGTTAATGTGCCCCTGTAAAAGCGGTCCAGCCCTTAAATTAAAACCCTATTACATTGTTAACGCGAGTGATCTCAATGGGTTGACAGTCTCTCTGCTAATCGTAGCCTATAATGCAAAGTCTGCCCAGATAGGGCAGTGATCCGAGGGCTTTTCAAAAGCGCGAGCCTCTGTGTCGATGCCTGTGTCGATGAGGCTCTCCACTGCGGCATGTGACGCCAGAATGAGGTCAATACGAAGACCTCGCTTGGGGTCTTGATCAAATCCTCGGCTGCGATAATCAAACCAGCTATAGGAACGATCATCGTCAGGGTGCATAGACCTATAAGTATCAATTAGGCCGCAGTCAAGCAGGGCGCTTAGCCATTCGCGTTCTTCCGGAAGGAAGCAACAAATGCCACGCTGTAGCCAACGTTTTGCGTTCTCAGGTGCTATTCCAATATCAATATCAGCACCTGCAATATTCATATCTCCCATCACAATTAGTCTGTCTTCATTGCAAAATTGCCCTTTAATATAAACGTTTAGATCTGCGTAAAATTTTTCTTTCGCTGGAAATTTAGTAGGGTGCTTACGGCTTTCACCTTGAGGAAAATAACCATTGATAACGTGCAGAGTCTTGCCATTGAAGGCGTACTCGCCATGGATCATCCGGCGTTGAGAATCTTCCGCATCAGTTGGATAACCACGTGTGATATTCGTCGCAGGTATTTTGCTGAGCAACGCGACGCCGTAATGGCCTTTTTGACCATAGAAATGGACTTTATATCCCATGGCTGTAATGGCGTCGATTGGGAATTCTTCATCGCTTACCTTAATTTCTTGCAGCCCGATGACATCTGGCCGATGTTGTTCCAATACAGTTTCTAGTTGATGCATTCTGGCTCTAATGCCGTTTACGTTAAAAGACATTACTTTAATTGGAGCTGTCATTAAGGCGTGGCCATGTTAGGTTCAAGTTGGACAATTTGGAGTCTATTGCTTGCAGATATCACACCTATTTGATTGCCGAGTATCTGTCCTGCTTCAAACAGAATGGGATCTGATTCAGCAATGTTATCTTCGTCGATGTTTCTGTCTTCTTTCCAAGACTCTGTGTCACTATTAGGGCTTAACCCCTTAGCCTTCAGTCGTTTATTGTCCAGAGAAAATAGCGCCTTATCCCAGGCCTCACTTCGGGCCCTTCGCTCGGACAGATTTAACGATAATTCAGCGTCAGCACTCCAAGAATCACTTAGGTCGACACGTTCAAAAAGGTGAATGAAGTCAGGATCTTGTTGAATTCGTTGTTGATGCGCATCGGTTAGCGTGTCGAGATAGGGCGTTAAAGTATCATCGATCTTATGGGGGACTCGGTGAATACGATCCCAGGGGAGCACATTGTCCAGCTGGCTTTCGCCTACTTCTTCGGTGTCATAGGCAGAGGGAAACGCGATATCGGGCAGAACGCCACGATGTTGGGTGCTATCACCAGAAACTCGGTAAAACTTTGAAATAGTCATTTTGAGCTGGCCACTGCTCAAGCCTGTGATATCTTGCACCGTCCCTTTGCCAAAACTCTGGCTGCCAACGATCAATGCTCGACCGTAGTCTTGAAGAGCTCCTGCTAAAATCTCTGATGCAGAAGCACTTAGGCGGTTTATTAACACCAGCAGGGGGCCTGAGTAGGCTGCGCGCCTTGAGGCTCGGTGATAGCGGTTTACTCGCCCATTTGCATCGCGGATCTGCACCACAGGTCCATAATCGATAAACAGGTCTGTTAGTGTAGTGGCTTCCTGCAAGGAGCCACCGCCGTTGTTACGTAAATCTAGCACGATGCCGTCAACCTGCTGTTCTTCGAGCTCTCGAAGTAAGCGCAACACATCTCTAGTGGTGCTCTTATAGTCGGGGTCTCTAGCGCGATAGGCTTCAAAGTCCATATAGAAGGCGGGGATATCAATCACGCCGAGTTTATAGGGCTTACCTTCCTGTTCAATCTCCAGAATTTGGCTCTGTGCCGACTTGTTTTCTAGTTTTACTTTGTCACGAACAATTGCGATGGTGGTCGAGTTACTGTTGTCCCCATCTGCTGGTATGACTTCGAGTTTTACCGTGGTACCTTTGGCACCCCGGATAAGAGCTACCACCTCGTCAATTCGCCATCCTATAACATCGACGATCTCGTCCTGACCTTGGCCAACACCGATAATTTTGTCTTCCGCCTCCAAAATCCCTTGCACATCGGCGGGGCCGCCAGGAATAACCTCAATAACCTTTGTGTAGTCATCTTCAGTGGTTAGTTGAGCGCCGATACCCTCCAGGGAGAGGGACATATTAATTTGAAAGTTTTCATTAGTGCGTGGTGTGAAATAACTTGAATGTGGGCCATAAATCGAGGTGAGAGCGTTAGCATAAAGTTGAAAAACATCTTGGCTATCGCGTTGTTCATACTGCTTTATTTGAGTCGTGTAGCGCTTTATCAGTAACTCGCGTGCCTCAGTGGGATCTTTTTCATTAAGAACTAACCGTATCATGGAGTCTTTTATACGCTTTTCCCAATGAAGTGCTGCGGCAGGGGCAGATTCGTGCCAGACCCGTTTGTCAGGGTCTAGTATGACGCTTTCATCGGTGTTGTACTCAATAAGATAGTCGACATCTTCTAGCAAGATTATATTTTGGTTTAACTGATCAATGGCTCGATCACGCAGGCGATTGAACATGGCAAACCCAGGCTTGACGTCACCGCGCTTGGCTAGATCGTCAAGCTTTAGCTTCCATTGACTGAATTCCTCAATGTCTGAGCGCAGAAAGTAGCTCTTTCCAGGGTCTAGCATCTCAATATATTGATCTAGGTACCGCTCTGAAAGTTTGTCATCAATTGATTGGGCACGGTAATGTCGAGCATCTAACCGCTCGATGATCTCTCGATACAGCGCTGACTGACCCGACTCCGGTACTATCGGAAGCGCTGCGCTAGCTTGTGTTGATATCAGAGTCGCTAATACTAAAACAGTGTGGAGAGCTCTAAACGGTAAACGCATACTTGATTCCTTGGTGGTCAGGCAGAGTTTACCAGAACTACCCACTATGGATAGGCAGTAGGTTTGATAATTAGAATCTTTTTTTGACAGCAACAGCATTAGCCGTTGCGGTATACGGAGCCTATAAGTCGAAGTATTCAATGTCTAGCGCAAGTGGTTGCTTGAGGTATTCAAGTGATAGGGGCGGGGCGTATGGACGCAAAGGAATTACCTATGGTGGTAGCTGTGCAGAGTATCCGACATAATAATTGTCTATACGGCGCAGCTGCCACGTTAAATCCGTTAACATTCTTTGCTGATGGCACTATCATAATGAACCATCAGGACTTCAGTCAGCAATGTAATCAATAGGGTTTTGATAAGTAACCGGATGTTTGTCATGCAACGCAACCCCAAGTGTCACGCCTTTATAACAAACTCTTTGATAGCGTCATTGAGGGAAGCGGAGAAATGGTTGCGTTAGTTAAGTTTTTAGTCATCGCAAAGGCAGGGCTGCCAGTCATCTACCTTATGTCCGCTAATGTTAATTAGTGGACATAGCTAGACAAGCCTTATAACAGCTGATACAGTCCATTCTTACTTAAAGTAACTTCTCAGGCAGCATTAACCAATGAGCAAAGTATTTAAAGCCACCCCCTTATTTGACGCCCATAGGTCATTTATTAGATTGCCAATGGGTGCTCGCATGTTGGATGACTATCCCGACTCTAAAGCTTTCTTAGAGCATGTCTGCGATTCAATTCCAGCGGCGATCGAGGATTTCTCCTATACCCAGGCGTTCTTGAAAAGTTACAGTCGCAAAAGTGAAGCCACCTATCGCAGCTACCGCAATGAGGTTGAGCGTTTATTACTGTGGACCTGGACCATCGAAGGCAAAAGCGTGATAGCCCTTAAGCGCCAAAATCTAGAGTCTTACTTTGACTTTGTCCATAACCCACCAGCCGCCTGGGTGGCGAACTCTGTAGACGATCGTTTTCGCGAAATCGGCGGAGAGTCGCGTCAAAATAAAGAATGGCGGCCGTTCGTCGCCAAAATTGCCAAACAGGACCGGAAAAACGCCGTCGAAGCCGGCAAATCTATACCGTCAGCTAAAGATGGCCATACGTTGTCTCACGAAGCGATGAAAATCTGTTACTCCGCATTATCTTGTTTCTATGATTATTTGACTGACGAAGGATACGCGTTTGGCAATCCAATACCTGCGATACGTAAGCAGTCGCCGTTCCTAATCAAAGGTGTGACCAGTAAAAGTATTAAAAGGCTCTCAGATTTACAGTGGGATTATGTCCTTGATTGTGCCGCCTTGGCCGCCGACAAAGATCCAGCATACGAGCGAATGCTCTTTACGGTCGCAATGCTCAAGACCCTGTATCTAAGGGTCTCAGAGCTGTCTGATCGGGCAAACTGGCAGCCGGTCTGGAAGCATTTCTGGCAGGACACTGATGGCAATAACTGGCTTAAAGTCTTGGGTAAAGGTAATAAAATACGAGATGTTTCCGTCCCGAATTCGCTCGGGGCCTATATCAAGCGTTACGAGAGCCATCGCCAGTCCTTAAGTGCTAGTTTTGGTGTAAATGCCACCTTAGTGGCTAAGAATCGTGGTGCTGGTGGTATGACGTCACGACAATTACGGCGCATTGTGCAGCAGGCTTTTGATTTGGCCCATGAGAAAATGCGTGTAGAGGGGTTTTCTGATGAAGCGACAGCCCTTAGAGAGGCTACAACCCACTGGTTGCGGCATACAGGTGCCTCGCAAGATATTGCCACGCGCCCTCTTAAGCATATGGCTGACGATCTGGGCCATGCGAGTATGGGAACCACTGACAGGGTGTATATTCAGTCCGACATGAAAGAACGGGCCAGAACAGGCAAGGAAAGAGACGTATAACCTTTAATCGCATATTTCCTTAAAAAGGTAGGCAGGTGCCCTACTTTATAGCCTGATTGAGCTAAACATTTAGCAACAAGTGCTCGCGCTCCCACGATGAAATCACCCTATTGAATTCCTCGAATTCAACTAACTTAATAGAGGTATACAGCTGAATAAACTTCTCACCAAGGATATCGATAATGTCTTGGTCTTCCTGTAGCCCACGTAACGCCTCCTCGAGGGTTCGTGGAAGCTCCACATCCTCCTCATAAGCGTTGCCTTCGAAAGCCTCTGACGGTTGGATTTTGTGCTTCATCCCAAGATAACCGCAGGCTAAGGTGGCCGCTATGGCCAGATAAGGATTGACGTCAGCGCCTGGGAAACGGTTCTCCACCCGGTAGTTCTTAGGTTTGGCGTCAGGGACACGCAGCCCGGTAGTCCGGTTATCGTAACCCCAGTGAAGATTGATTGGAGCTGAAACCTCACGGGTGAACCGACGATATGAGTTGACGTTTGGAGCGAACAGACTCATGACATATGGGGTGTACTTCTGTAAGCCGCCCATGTAGTGGTAAAAGGTCTCACTGTACTCGCCGTCCTTAGTCGCAAAGACGTTGTCGCCAGTGGATGAACTCAGAAGACTTTGATGTATGTGGGTCGCAGACCCTGGCTCCTCAGCCATTGGTTTTGCCATAAAGGTGGCGTAAATGTCATTTTTAAGCGCAGCTTCTCTTACGGTCCTCTTAAATGTAAATACCTGGTCCGCCAAATCTAGCGGGTCACCGTGAATAAAGTTCACCTCGAGCTGTGCGGCGCCTGATTCATGGATAAGCGTATCGATATCCAGTTCCATCGCTTCGCAATAGTTGTACATCAACTCAACAAATGGCTCAAACTCATTAGCAGCATCGATGCTATATGACTGCCGGGCGGTTTCAGGCCTGCCAGAGCGCCCTATAGGTGGTTTTAATGGTAAGCCGGGGTTTGGGTTCTTTTCTACCAAGTAAAACTCCATTTCAGGCGCGATTACTGGCGTTAGCCCTTCTTTCTTATACAGGGCCAGTACCCGTTTTAAAACATTACGGCTCGAAAATGGATGCGGCTTCCCGTCTTTGGTGAAGCAGTCGTGAATGATTTGACCCGTAACCTCGTTGGCCCATGGCACTAAACGGGCGGTAGTTGGGTCTGGCTCAAGCAACATGTCGCCATCAACCGTATCCAGAAGCTCCCAAAAGTCATCGGAGTACTCGCCGGTGACCGTTTGCGCCAAGATACCTTCGGGGAGACGACTGTCTTCCTTTAGGAATTTCTTCGCTGGGATGAATTTCCCTCGAGCGTTACCAGTCATATCTGGAACGAGACATTCAACCTCAGTGATCTTGTTTTCCTGAAGCCAGCTTTCGATCGATTTATTACTTGCCATGGAGCACCCTCTACAAGGTTAAAGTTGAATTATTATTCAATTAAAGTTGAATTATTATTCAAAAAGACCATAATGTCAATTAAACCCATGACCCAGAAATATTATATGGACTCTTATTACACCGCTAGCAGCCCTGCTGGGCCTTCGTTTGAGTCTCTTCATGGGGAAGAAGTCGCTGATGTCTGTATCGTTGGCGGCGGCTATACGGGCCTGTCCTCTGCACTACACCTCGCCAAAAAGGGTTATAAAGTAGTGCTCCTTGAGGCTGAGACCGTTGGTTTCGGAGCTTCTGGCCGAAACGGTGGCCATGTCGGTACTGGCATGAATATGGATCAGCAGGATATAGAGCGTAAATTTGGCGGTGAAATTGCACATTCCCTGTGGACGATGAGCCTAGAAGCCGTGGATACGGTCAAGGAGCTTATCTCAGACCACGGCATTGATTGCGATTTAAAGTATGGCGGCGTGCATTTGGCGCACAAACCCGGTTACTGTAAAGAGCTTGAAGGCGAGATAGAGTTTTTACAAAATCGTTATAATTTCAATGATATAGAGTATATACCTAGAAATAGACTTAATGAAATAATAGGTAGTAAGGCTTATTATGGTGCGCAGTGGAACAAGGCATCGTTGCATCTTCATCCGCTGAAGTATGCTTTAGGTCTGTTACAGGCCGCGGTGGATGCAGGCGTTACCATTTACGAGCACTCTAGGGTGTTGTCATACAGTGGAACACCGGTGGTTGTTAAGACGACCAGGGGCCAAATTACTGCTACTGACTTGATTTTAGCGTGCAACGGTTATATTGAAGACCTTGAGCCTAAGATAAACGGTTATATTATGCCGATTAATAACTTTATTGTTGCGACAGAGCCCCTATCAGACGAGGTTGCAGCCTCTTTGATCCCAAAGGACACCGCCATGGAAGATTCGCGGTTTGTCATCAATTATTGGAAATTATCTGCTGATAATAGGCTTATTTTTGGCGGTGGTGAAAACTAT
>Ga0209089_10005339_pt1 | contig 10539 bp, 8 predicted proteins | sample ArcticOcean_MG_C_FD_187431 | JGI IMG/M metagenome (GOLD analysis project Ga0209089, IMG submission 187431) | Marine microbial communities from western Arctic Ocean - ArcticOcean_MG_CB2_150 (SPAdes) (version 2) | ecosystem: Environmental > Aquatic > Marine > Oceanic | place: Arctic Ocean: Canada...
TTTCTCCAATTGTTTTGCCATCTCTCGGAACTTCCTTCATCGTTGCTGGATCCATAATTGTTACACCCTCTGTGTTGGGATATCTTACTCCCTGTCTAGCTTTTATCTCATTTTGTTTTTCCTCTTCTAGTTCATTCCATGATTCGTTCCACACACATTGAGTTACATGTCCATAGGTTTCTGTTAAGCCATAAACATGCATTACTTCAAAACCAAGACTTTTCATTTTTTTAAAAATTATACTTGGCGGTGGAGCTCCAGCAGTTAATACATGAACTTTTTGCTTTAACTTTTTACGATCATTTTCAGGCGCTCCTGTAATCATATTAAGTACGATTGGGGCGCCGCCAAAATGAGTTACATTATGTTTATCAATTAATTCAAAAAATTTCTTAATATCAATGTTTCGAAGACATATTGTTTTTCCATTCAACATAGGAATAGTCCATGGGTAACACCAACCATTGCAATGAAACATCGGTACAACAGTTAAAAAATTTAATCTGCTTGGCATATTCCAAGCTACCGCACTACCTGTTGACATTAAGTATGACCCTCTATGATGATAAACAACTCCTTTTGGATTTCCTGTTGTTCCCGAAGTATAACTTAATGAAATAGCTTGCCACTCATCTTCTGGCATTTTCCAAATATAATTTTCGTCACCTGTGCTTAAAAATTCTTCATACTCTAAATCTCCAATTTTTTGTAATTTTGACTGATCCACAAATTTATCATTTATATCAATGACAATTATTTTTCTTTTTATTATACTTAATGCTTTTTTAACTTCTATATGAAGTTGTCTATCCACTACTAGTACCTTGGCATCACTATGATCTAAAATATAGGCAATGGTTTTTGCATCTAATCTAATATTAATTGTATTTAGTACCCCACCAGTCATAGGAACAGAGTAATGGGCCTCAAAAATTTCTGGAGTGTTAAAAGCTAAAAATGAAACTGTGTCACCTTTGCGAATGCCAATCTTTTCTAATGCGCTAGCAAATTTAATACATCTCTTATAAATTTGAGTCCAGGTATATTTTCGATCTTCATAAACCAACGCCTCATAATCAGGATAAATATCCTTGGCTCTTTCGAGAAAAGATAGAGGTGTTAATGGAACAAAGTTCGCATTATTTTTTTCAAGATTTTTATCGTAATCACTCATATTAAATTAACTTATTTTAGATTCTTTTATAATTTCTGCAATTACTTCTTCCTTTTTATGTCCCATTAAATGAATACCGTTTACACCTTTAATTTCTCTGAAACTTTGAATTAATTCAAGACAAATCTTTTTACTTTCTGATTTTGCATCTTTCGCTTGTTCTAATCTTTTTACTATTACATCAGGCACATCAACACCAAATAAATTTTCATTCATCCATTTAGCACTTTTTGCAGACGCAAATGGTCCAAGTCCAATTAAAAAATAGGTCTTTTCTAAAATTCCAGAATCTTCTAAAACTTTCATATATTCCTTCAATTTAGTTGTTTCAAAAACATATTGGGTTTGAAAAAAATTAACCCCAGTATTAATTTTGTTAATTATTTTTTTAGTATTAGGTAGTCCTTTAGACGGCACTTCAGCACCACCAATAAACAAATTTGGAGAAGGATCTATAGCTCTACCTGATGGAAATTTTTTTTCTTTTTTCATCATTTCGGCAGTAGCAACTAATGTTAGGCTATTAATATCATTAACAGATTTTGTTTCGGGTTGATCTCCTCCTTTTGGGTCATCTCCTGATAAACATAATATATTATGAACTCCTAAAGCTGATGCACCCACTAGATCACCTTGTAAAGCTAATCTATTACGATCTCGAACTGTTAACTGCAAGATTGGCTCAATATTATTTTGTTTTAGAATAATTGATGCAGTAAGGGCTGACATATGCACTTTTGCTCCAGGGCTGTCTGTAACATTAACAGCGTCAGCAACATCTTTTAGGGGTTTAGTTTTTTCTAGTAAAACCTCTTTATTAGAAGCATCTGGAGGTGTGGTCTCTGCTGTAAACACAAATCCACCAGAATGTAATTTTTTATGTAATAAACTTTGATATTCCATTTTAATTAAATCTAAAATTCATTATATTTTTACTACCTGATGTTCCAGATTGATAATGCATGTCAACCCTAGGTAAGACCCTGTTAAAGAAAAATTTTGCAGTTTCTATTTTATCCTCATAAAACTTTTTATTACTGTTTATTTCTTTAAAGCTTATATCTAAAACTTTTAACCAAGAATGTCCTAATGCAACCAAACCTAAAACTTTAAGATAATCGTTACATGCTGCACTAACATCATCTTTAGAATTTTTCATACTCTTTTCTATCCAAGATGTAAAATCTACAAGAATCTTAAGATTTTGATTTAATTTATCAGCAAAAAATCTTACTTCATTATTTTTTTTATTATCCTCAATATCTTTTCTAATTAATTGAATGTAGTTTCCAATAATATTTCCATTTTTATTTATAAGTTTTCTAAAAACTAAATCAATTGCTTGGACGGCATTAGTTCCTTCGTATATTGGTGTTATTCTATTATCCCTATATAACTGTTCTATTCCTTGATCTTTTGTATAACCATAACCTCCAAAGATTTGCATTGCATCGCTTGTGATTTCCATACCCATATCTGTAAATAAAGATTTAACTACTGGTGTCATTAAAGAAACTATATCAGAAGCTTCTTGTTTTATTTTGTTATCGCTATGATGTAAGCTAACCTCTGTTTCTTGGGCGAGCCAAAAACTTAAGGCTCTTTCTCCTTCTATAATTGATTTCATATTTAATAATGTTCTTCTAATATCCGCATGATCAATAATTATATCTGCCCCATTTGTTAATTGGCTGTTATTTGAGTTTCCTTGTTTTCTTTCCTTAGAATAATTTAAAGCATTTTGATATGCTATTTCAGATATTCCCAGCCCTTGAATGCCTACAACAATTCTTTCTAAATTCATCATTGTGAACATTGATGCTAGTCCTTTATTTTTAGGTCCTATCATATATCCTATAGCTTCATCAAAGTTTAGAACGCATGTAGCTGACCCCTTAATTCCCATCTTGCTTTCAATTGAACCAGTTGAAACACCATTCCTTTGACCTAAAGAGCTATCTTCTTTAACTTTTATTTTAGGTACCAAAAATAAACTAATTCCTTTTGTTCCAGCTGGAGCGTCTGGCATTCTTGCAAGAACTAGGTGTATAATATTTTGTGTAAGATCATGATCTCCAGAAGTTATAAATATTTTTTGACCAGTTAATTTGAAAGTTCCATCTGCTTGTTCTATTGCTTTAGTTTTCAATAAACCTAAGTCTGTTCCGCAGACTGGCTCTGTTAGGCACATTGTTCCACTCCAAATTCCACTAACCATATTAGGAAGAAATTTTTTCTTTATAGAGTCTGAGCCATGATGAAGAATACAATTATAAGCGCCAATGCTTAATTCGCTATATAATTTAAAAGATAAACTAGCTGAAGATAGCATTTCATCAAAAAAAGCACTGATTGTTTTTGGCATGCCTTGTCCACCGTATTGAGGATCACATGATAAAGAAGTCCAGCCATCTTCAATAAATTTTTTATAAGCTTCCTTATATCCTGGTGGAGTTCTTACTATACCATTTTCAAAAATTGCAGGCGTTTCGTCTCCCGCTTTAGCTAAAGGTAATATAAGGTTTTCGGTTAATTTGGCAGCTTGTTCCAATATATCTTTTGCAAGATCGGAGTTAACTTCTTTATATATTTCAAGTTCGTTATAATGTGCATTATTTCTCAATTTTTCAAAAAGAAACATCATGTCATCTATTGGAGCGTTGTAGGTTGCCATTAGTTCACCAAAGGTTTTCCTGTTGTAAGAGTATGTTTGATTCTAGCTTGAGTTTTTTCCATCTGGACAAGTTGAATAAATGCTTCTAGTTCTAAAGCGTACATATCGTCTTCAGACAGCTCTTTATCAATAGTTGTATTTCCTCCACTTAGTACAAAAGCTAGTTTTTTTCCGACTTCCATTCCATGTTGCATAATTTTTTTTTCTTTAAAAAGTTTTTCAAGCTTTTGAAACATTTTATCTTTTGCTTGACTGCCTGATAACTTAAAAATTGGATGTTTTGGTGGTTTGTATTTATTTTTTTTTTCATTAATTAGCATTTCAGCAACTGAAAGCAGTTTGTTTCTATTCATAACACTTTTATCTTTATTTAATAAAAATTTTAGTGGCATAGCTTCCACAGGTGAGCTTGCTGTTTTTCCATAGCCTATAATATCAAATACTTTTAGTGATGCAAAATCAGGATCCATTTTAGCATCTTCAGACTGCATCCATCTCCATAATAATTCTTTGGTACCACCACCTGCCGGTATTAGTCCTACAAGTGTTTCAACTAAACCTGTAACTATATTGGTGTGCGACACAACATAATCACTTTGAACTAAAACTTCAAATCCCCCACCCAAAGCTAGGCCTGAAGGTGCAGCAACCACTAAATTATTTGAATATTTTAATTGTTTACATGTCATTTGAAAATGGTGAATAAATTTTTCAATTGCTTTCCAGTTTTTTTCTTTAGCAAATTCCATTACATAGTTTAAATTTACACCAGCAGAAAATTGCATGCCTTCATTTATAATTACTAAGTTTTTATCTGAAGCTTTTTGTAGAGCGTCCATCGAATCGTAATCTAAAGTATTAGCTTTAGTGTTAAATTCTACAATTTTATAATCTTTGTGTTCATATGTAAAAGCCGACTTATTATTTTTTTCTACTTTTGCTAATTGCTTTACTTTTCCTAAAGTTTCTAAATCTGTATAAATTTGTCTTTTGCCATAAAAACTATCTACTTTTTTATCATAAAGTTTTTTTATAAAACTATTTGGTACAAGTTTATTGTCTTTTTCTACAAAGAACTTTGGTCCAAGATCCTCAAGCATTTCAAAGGGACCTTTAGTCCAATTAAATCCAAGCCTCATTGCTTCATCAATATTATTATAATCTTTTGTTACATTTGGAATTAAAGAAGATGCATAAAGAATGATTTTTGAAACTACAGACCAAGCATATTTACCATATTTATCATCTCTTGAAACAAACTCTTTCAGGCCAACCTGATCAGCAAGATCAATTTTTTTTGATGGAAAGTATTTGGCATTTTTTAAATTTATTGCTTCCAAAATATTTTTGCCACCATCTTTATTCATACGATAAAATCCACCTTTACCTTTTCTTCCTGTGTATCCATTTTCAATCAATTTTTTTATTAGTGGAATCTCTTTTGCTACCTCATGGAAAACATCAGATGCTGGCAGTTCTTTAATAAAACTTTTTAAAACATCAGCCATTAAATCTATCCCAATTAAGTCATATAATCCAAAAACTCCTGTTTTGGGAACACCCATTGGTCTGCCAAAAATTGCATCTGCTTCTTCTATTTCTAGATCCATTTTAATAGCCTCAGTCATAGCTACCTGCATAGCATAAACACCAACTCTATTACCTAAAAATCCTGGAGTATCTCTGCAGATGATTACACCTTTGCCTAAACTTTCTTCACAAAAAATTTTTAGAAGATTAATTTTTTTATCATCATTTATATCTTCGCTAACTATTTCTAATAAACCCATATATCTAACGGGATTAAAAAAATGAGTGATACAAAAATCTTTCTTATCTTTTTCAGACATTTTTAAAGATAAAACTTTAAGTGGGATAGTGGATGTATTAGAAGAAATTATTGAATCTTCTTTTCTTGTCTTTGATATTTTATCATAAAGATTGTGTTTAATATCTATACGCTCAACTACTGCTTCTACAATCCAATCTGCATTTCCAACTAAATCAAAATTATCTTCTATATTTCCTACTTTAATATTATCAATTTTACTTTTATCAATTAATAAAGGTGGTCGAGATTCAAAGATTTTTTTTTTTGCTTTTTCTGAAATTTCTGTTTTAAGATCTAATAATGTTACAGGTATATTGGCATTACAAAGTTGCGCAGCAATTCCACTACCCATAGTTCCTGACCCAATGACAACAACATTTTTTATATTCATCGGGCTAGATACTATTTAAGTTTTGAAATTATTGCATCCCCCATTTGTGTGGTAGATACCTCTTTTTTACCGCTGGATAGAATATCTTGTGTTCTAAGCTCATCATCAAGAACCTTTTGAACTGCCTGGTCCAAATTATCTGCCTCTTTTTCTAAATCTAGCGAATATCTAAGTGCCATAGCAAAACTGAGTATTGTGGCTATTGGATTGGCCTTTCCTTTTCCCGCTATATCTGGAGCTGATCCATGAACCGGTTCATACATTGCTCTCATTTTTCCATTTTTATCTTTTGCTCCTAAAGAAGCTGATGGTAAAAGACCAAGAGAGCCTGTAAGCATTGCCGCTTCATCAGATAAAATATCACCGAATAGATTGTCTGTAACAATTACATCAAACTGCTTTGGGTTTTTTAATAACTGCATAGCACAGTTGTCTGCAAGCATATGATTTAAGTCTATTCCAGAATATTCTTCATCTTTAACTTTTTGAACTTCTTCTCTCCAAAGAATTCCAGCTTCCATTACATTTGATTTGTCACATGATGTAACCTTTTTATTTCTCTTTTGAGCTAATTCAAAAGCTACTTTTGCAACTCGCACTATCTCGCTAGTCGTATATGAGTGTGTATTTATTCCTTTTCTTTCTCCATTTTCTATTGGTTTAATTCCTCTAGGTTCACCAAAATAAATTCCACCAGTAAGTTCTCTAACAATCATTATGTCTAAACCTGAAACAATTTCTGGCTTAAGACTTGAAGCATCTACTAATTGTTTAAAACAAATAGCAGGTCTAAGATTGGCAAATAATTTTAATTCTTTTCTTAATTTTAAAAGTGCTCTTTCTGGCCGTTTTGAAAATTCTAAGTTGTCCCATTTAGGACCACCTACGGCTCCCAATATTACTACTTCTGATTCTAAAGCCTTATAAAATACCTCATCAGTAATAGGCTTCTTATGCTTTTCATAAGCTGCCCCTCCTACTAATCCTTCTTCAATTTGAAAGTCTAAAGATTTTTTTTTATTAAACCATTCGATAATTTTTTTAACTTCATTTACTACCTCTGGGCCAATTCCATCTCCAGGTAATAATAAAATCTTTCTGTTTTTTACTTTAATCATATTAACTTAACCAAGGTTTGTTTTTTTTAATTTGATTTTCATATGAAGATATTTTTTCTGATCTTTCTAAAGACATAGCAATATCATCTAATCCATTTAATAGACATTTTTTTTTAAATTCATCAATTTTAAATTTAATTATTTTATTACCAAATATAATTGCTTGCTCATGCAAATTAATTTCAATTAATTCTTTTCTTTTAGAATACTCAATAAGTTCTTCAATTTTTTTTTTGTCCAGAATTATTGGTAACATTCCATTTTTAAAACAATTATTATAAAAAATATCAGCAAAACTTGGGCTTATAATACATTTGATTCCAAAGTCTAATAATGCCCATGGAGCATGTTCTCTAGAAGAGCCACAACCAAAATTTTTTCCAGTTATTAAAATTGGGGAGCTATCATAAGGTTTTGTGTTTAAAATAAATTCTTCAATGATTTTTCCATCATCTTTATATCGCATTTCAAAAAATAAATTTTTACCAAGTCCTGTCCTTTTTATTGTTTTTAAAAATTGCTTAGGAATAATCATATCTGTATCAACATTCATCATCAATAAATTTGCTGGTATTCCTTTTAAAATATCAAATTTTTTCATAATTAGTTTTGAAACTTTCTAACATCAGTTAAATGGCCATCGATTGCTGCAGCAGCAGCCATTGCTGGACTTAGAAGATGCGTTCTACCTCCTCTTCCTTGCCGTCCTTCGAAATTTCGATTTGATGTGGAGGCACATCTTTCTTTTGGATCTAGTTTATCTGCATTCATGGCTAAACACATGGAACAACCAGGTTCTCTCCAATCGAAACCTGCATCCTTAAAAACTTTGTCTATACCTTCCTCTTCTGCTTGTTTCTTTACTAATCCTGATCCTGGCACAACCATAGCATTTATGTGTTGTGCAATTCTTTTTCCCTTTATAATTTTTGCAGCATCTCTTAAATCTCCTATCCTTCCATTGGTGCAGCTGCCAATGAAAATTCTATCAACTTTAATGTCAGTTATTTTTGTATTAGGTTTAAGTCCCATATATTGTAGTGATCTATTCATAGAAGCTTTTCTATCTTCATCTTTTTCATTTTCTGGGTCGGGGACTTTCCCATTTACTGAAACTACATCTTGAGGAGACGTTCCCCAAGTTACCATTGGGCTAATTTCTTCTCCTTTAATTTCTACTTCTTGATCAAATTTTGCTCCTGTATCTGATTTTAATTTAGACCAATACTCTAAAGCTTTACTCCAGTTATCGTTTTTTGGTGACATTGGTTTATCTTTTAAATAGTTAAAAGTTTTTTCGTCAGGAGCAATTAAACCTGCTCTTGCTCCAGCTTCTATTGACATATTGCAGATAGTCATACGTTGCTCCATGTTTAAATTTTCAATTACTTGCCCAGCATATTCTATGACCATACTAGTTCCTCCTGCAGTTCCTATTTTACCAATTGTTTGTAAAATTACATCTTTAGCAGTTACACCTGTCATTAATTTTCCCGTCACATTAATAAGTAAATTTTTGGATTTTTTTTGTATTAAAGTTTGTGTTGCCAGAACATGTTCAACTTCAGATGTTCCTATCCCAAAAGCCAATGCTCCAAAAGCCCCATGAGTTGCTGTATGACTGTCACCACATACGATTACAGTGCCAGGTTGAGTGAAACCTTGTTCAGGTCCTATGATATGAACAATGCCTTGTCTCAAATCATTCATACCAAAAAGTTTAATACCAAATTCTTTACAATTTTTTTCAAGTTCTTCTACTTGTATTTTAGATTCATTATCATCAATGCCTTTTGATCGATTTGTTGTTGGTACATTATGGTCTGCGACAGCTAAAGTAAGCTTTGGTTTTCTAACCCTCCTATTATTAATTCTTAAGCCTTCAAAAGCTTGTGGGCTAGTTACTTCATGTACAAGATGTCTATCAACATATAATAAAGTTGTGCCATCCTCTTGTTGATGAACTATATGTTCATTCCAAATTTTATCGTAAAGTGTTTGGGGCATTGTAGAAAAAAATTATTTTTTCTCTGTTTTTAATTCTTTTTTTTCAAGTTCAGATTTTCCTGAAATGTCTTTTTCTTTAGAAATATTTTCTTTTTTTGCTTCTTGCTGTTTTTGTTCTGACTCAACCGATTTAGTTTGCGTGATGTCATCAGCATCATTAATTTTCTCAGCAACATCTACACCAATATTTTTTTTAATTTTTTCTGCTATCCTTGCTGATTTACCTTTTCTATCTCTTAAATAATATAACTTTGCTCTTTTTACTTTTCCTGATCTTACAACTTTAATTGACCCTATAATTGGACTAAATAAAGCAAAAGTTCTTTCAACTCCTTCACCAAATGAAATCTTTCTAACCGTAAATGAGGAATTTACATCCCTATTTTTTTTAGCAATGCAAACACCCTCAAAGTATTGAATTCGTTCTCGTTTACCTTCAACTATTCTTACACCAACTTTTAAAGTATCTCCTGCAAAAAAATTAGGAATTTTTTTGTTAGCTAAAATTTTTTTTACAGCTTCTCTATTTATTTCTTCTATATTTTTCATTTATTTTTTTTATACTTTTTCCACAAATCTGCACGTCGGCGTTGTGTTATATCCTCTGATTTGGTTAAACGCCAGTCCTTAATTTTAGCATGATCACCACCTAATAATACATCAGGAACCTCCTTTTCCTCCCATTTTTGTGGTTTTGTATATTGAGGGTATTCAAGAAGGTTTTTTTCGAATGTTTCTTCATTTAAAGAGTTGGAGTTTCCGAGTACACCAGGAATTAATCTAACTACTGCATCAATAAATACGAAAGCTCCCGTCTCCCCTCCTGATAAAATAAAATCTCCAATGCTAACTTCTTCTATGTTTCGAGTTTCCAATAATCTTTCATCAATACCCTCAAACCGTCCACATATAATATTAATATTTTTATTAAAAGATTTCTTTGCATATTTTTGGTCGAACTTTTTTCCTTTAGGAGATAAATAAATAATAGGTTCATCTTTATTTAAAATATTTTTATCCAAAGATTCTGCTAAAACATCTGGTCTCATTACCATTCCACTGCCTCCTCCGAATGGTGTGTCATCAACAGTTTTGTGTTTATCTTTTGCATAGTCTCTAATATTTACTACTTCTAATGACCATATTTTATTATCTATTGCTTTCTTGCACAATCCAACACCAAGAGGTCCTGGAAATACATCGGGATATAAAGTAAATATTCTTGCTACCCACATTTATTATTACTTTGGTTCTTCTTTTTTAGCTTCTGCTTTTGGTTCTTCTTTTTTAGCTTCTGCTTTTGGTTCTTCTTTTTTAGCTTCTGCTTTTGGTTCTTCTTTTTTA
>Ga0209089_10005348_pt1 | contig 10526 bp, 13 predicted proteins | sample ArcticOcean_MG_C_FD_187431 | JGI IMG/M metagenome (GOLD analysis project Ga0209089, IMG submission 187431) | Marine microbial communities from western Arctic Ocean - ArcticOcean_MG_CB2_150 (SPAdes) (version 2) | ecosystem: Environmental > Aquatic > Marine > Oceanic | place: Arctic Ocean: Canada...
GGGTTCTGGCCCGGCCCAATATGACATCTGAAAAATTCGAAAATATTCGCCGCCAACAAGTCGCGGATATTGTAAAGCGGCAACGCGCCGATTTTGTGCTGCGCTCCGGACTGGGACGCCGTCATACCCTGCGCCATGTCGCGCAGCTGATCCGGGCGGTGCGGGGTAGTCCTGGCCACGCCTGGCCGCCCAAGGGCCGGCCCCACCGCCGCCCCAACATCCACCCTAGCCGAAAGCCCATACATGCGCGGAATCGTATTTGACACTGAAACCACGGGCCTTGACCCGGCTGCCGGCCACAGGGTGGTGGAAATCGGCTGTGTGGAATTGCTTAATCACATGCCCACGGGCGTGACCCGGCAATGGTATCTCAACCCGCAGCGCGACATGCCGGAAGAGGCTTTCCGTGTGCATGGCCTGTCCGAGGTTTTCCTAGCCGATAAACCCTTGTTCGCCGCTGTGGTGGAGGACTTCCTCGAATTTGTCGGCGGCGCCGTTCTAATTGCCCATAATGCAAGCTTCGATATGCGTTTTATCAACGCTGAATTGGCCGCGCTTGACCGCCCCAATCTGCCCAAGGACAAAGTACTGGACACCATCGCCTTGGCGCGCCGAAAACTGCCCGGCGGGCAATACAGCCTGGATGCCCTCTGCCGCCGCTTTGACATAGACCTTTCGGTCCGGGAAAAACACGGCGCTCTATTGGATGCCGAACTTTTGGCCGAAGTTTATCTGGAACTTATCGGTGGCCGGCAGCCGGGCCTGGTTCTGGCCAGCAAAAACAAGGGCACGGCCTCGACGGAGGCCGCTGACCGACGGATCCAGACGCCCCGCCCGCATGCGCCCTCGGCCGAGGAAGAGTCCGCGCACCAAGACTTCGTGGCGAAAATGGACGACCCGATTTGGAATAAATAGCGCTTTTAGGCCTCGCCGCCGTTGCTGCCCTCATTGCCATCGATGTCACCAATGCCACTGCCATTACCCGCGGCGATGGCCGGCGTTTCCTGGGCGTTTTCCATTGATTGCAGAAAAAGCTGCGCAAAATCGATGGGATCCAGCAATAGGGGTCGAAAACCGCCATCGCGGGTGGCGTCGGCCACGACCCGGCGGGCAAAGGGGAACAGCAGGCGCGGACATTCGATCAGGCACACCTGTTTCAGGTCGTCTTTGTCCACGTTATGTAGGGTGAAGACCCCGGCATATAATACCTCGATTACAAAGGCCTTTTTCTCCCCCTGCGCCGCATGAGCGGTGATGCGCAACTCCACCTCGAACTGACTGGGGCCGAGGCCGCGGGCGCCCACATCAACCGAAACGTCGATATTTGGCGCCGTGCCTTGTTTGGACAGGCTGTCCGGCGCGCCCGGATTTTCGAACGACAGATCCTTGACGTATTGCGCATGCACCTGGACGTGGGGGGTATCTTGCACGGTGTCCATGGCGTCGGCGTCGGGAACACTAGTGTCGTCGGTCATAATAGATATGTCTCATGCTGAGAATTGATGCCGGCTTGGCTATCACGTCTATCTGCCACCAGCAAGGGACCTCTCCGCCCCCTTTTAATAGTTTTCCCCAGGGTTGCCGCGGCGATCGTTAATGGGGGCCGGGTCATCGGGGGTGATTTCCTCGAAACCGACATCAATGATGTCATTGTCTTTGTGATCGTCGTAGCCTGGGCGCGGCCTACCCGGCGGCGGCTGGACCGGGGACCCGGGGCCACCAAAGGTATGGCCCTGGAATTGCCCGCTGGCGGCAATATGCCGGGCCACCAGACGGCTCAGTAACAGGCGAATGGGTGGCAACAACAATATGGCCCCGGCTAGATCCGTGACGAACCCCGGTGTCAGCAACATGATCCCGGCCACCAGCAGGCAGAGGCCATCGAAAACCTCGCGCAGCGGCATGCGCCCTTCCGCCATTTGTAGCTGGGCCCGACGCAGCGTCGATAAACCTTGGCGGCGCAGCATATAAGTGCCGCCCATCGCAGTTCCAACCACGATGGCCAGGGTCCACCACAGGCCTACAAAACCGCCTACCTCGATGAAGACGGCAATTTCGATCAGGGGTATGGCGATGAACGCCAACAGAATAACAAAGCCCATACTTGTTCCCAGCTATTGCCACGCCTATTTTATACCATATGGAGTGCGGCGCCAGCGCCGTTTGCGGGTTAACATTTGTTAAGGCAAGTTCGCTGGACAGCGCATTGTACGGGCCGTAAGGTAGGCCTCCGCGCCAAGAGGCAGATTGTTTGTTGGCTGGTAGCGGGCGGCTACCCGACGGATCCACCCGTCGGGTAAGGTCACCATTGGTATCTATTGTGTAAACGGCGGTCTGTCTGGATAGGAATTCCAACAGGATCAACAACCCGACAGGACAGAAAAAATTCATGGGCGAGGGTTACTTTCTCGATATCATTTTCCTGGCCATGGTGGCCGGGTTCATATTTTTTCGCCTGCGCAATGTATTGGGGCGGCGTACCGGGAATGAACGCCCGCCGCCAGAGCCCCAAACCGAAAAAGAACGCAGCGAGCAATCGGATGACGGCGAGGCGGAAACCCAGCCTGATGGTGATGATAATGTGGTTGCGCTGCCTGGCCGTGAACGAGCTGATGCCACCGACGATAAAGCCAATAAAAAGCCGGGGGAAGAAGCTGCCCTTTGGGCTGATGATTCCCCGATCGGTGCGGGTTTGACAAAAATTAAGCTGGCGGACCACCGTTTCGAGCCAGGGTCATTTACCAATGGCGCCCGCGGTGCCTACGAGATGGTTGTAGATGCTTTCGCCAATGGTGACCGCGATCCCCTGCGGGCCTTGTTGAATGATGAAGTATTCGAGAATTTCGCCGCTGCCATGGACGACCGCGAAAGCAAGGGACACACCCTTGAAACCAAGATTGTCGCCATCAATGGAACCGAAATCATCGATGCGGAATTGAAGGACAAGGTGGCCGAGGTCACCGTTAAATTCGTTTCGGAAATGGTTTCGGTGACCCGCGATGACGCGGGTGAGTTGCTACCCGGTCAGCCCAGCGGCACCCATGAGGTCACGGATATTTGGACCTTTGCGCGCAATACCCGCAGCCGCGATCCGAATTGGCAGCTAGTCGAAACCCACGGCGAAAATTGACCCGCTAGCTGGCCATGCGCGGTCGTCTCGGCATCATTTGGGCCTGGGCCCTGCTGCTAGGCCTGGGCCTATTGCTGTGGTGGGTGACCCGGCCGGGCCCGCCCGCCGTCCCCAGCGATCAAATGGATTATCGCCCAATGCCCTTCGCGGCCCTGGAAGGCTGGGAACAGGATGATCACGGGGCCGCGTTGGCGGCCTTCTTGCGGAGTTGCGGCCGTATCGGCACCTGGCCGGCCGATCGCCCTTTAAGTGGCCGCGACTGGGTCGCGGGCCGGGCCGGGGACTGGGCCGGGGTCTGCCGCGCCGCCCAGGCCATCGCGCCCGAGAAGCCCGATCTGGCGCGGCGCTTTTTTGAAGACCAATTCCGCGCCGTCGCCGTCCGTTTCGGCGGACAGGCGGCGGGCCTTTTCACCGGCTACTACGAACCGCTACTGCGGGGCAGCCGGGTGCCGGGAGGGCCCTATACGGTTCCTCTGCATGGGCTGCCGGATGACCTGGTCAACGTCAATTTGGGTGATTTCAGCGACAGCCTGCAAGGCCGGCATATCGTAGGCCGGGTTCAGGGCCGGCGGCTGCGGCCCTACTATGAAAGACAGCAGATTGCCGCCGGCGCACTGGCCGCGCAGGGCCTAGAAATTGTCTACGTGGATGACCTGATTGATGCCTTTTTTCTGCAGATCCAGGGCTCCGGCCGGGTACGGTTCGCGAATGGCGAAGAAATACGCCTGGGCTATTCGGGCGGTAATGGCCGGCGCTATTTTGCGATTGGCCGGGAATTGATCCAACGGGGCATCCTGAGCCCGGAAAATGTTTCCATGCAGAGCATTCGGGCTTGGTTGAGCGCCCATCCCGGGCAGGCCCGAGAGGTCATGGATATGAACCCATCCTATGTCTTCTTCCGTGAGCTGCGGGGGCCGGGACCCATTGGCGCCCTGGGTGTGGCGCTCAGCCCGGGCCGCTCCATCGCCGTGGATCGTCGGCTGATCCCCCTGGGCATCCCGATCTGGCTCCAGGCCAGCCATCCAGCCGCCAATTCCGACCTGGGCGACCAGCCATTGCGCCGGCTGATGCTGGCCCAGGATACTGGCGGCGCCATTACGGGCGGGGTGCGGGGCGATGTATTCTGGGGCCATGGCGCCCGCGCCGCCGCCATCGCCGGACGCATGAAAAATGCGGGGGAATGGTTTCTGCTGTTACCCCGCGCCCTGGCCGAACGGCTGTAAGCGTAGGGTGCTTTACTAATCAGGCCGCCCTCCTCATATTAGACCCTCCTCTTCGGCGTCTGCCTCAATGGCATCGTCCTCGTTAATCGGAAAACAAAACTCGAGAACGACGCCAAAGGTGTTTGAGAACTTGTCGCGCTTTTCCTGCGTCCAGCCCCGCCAATGCTTGAGGCAGCCCTGACGATCGGCTTGTTTGCGAATGTTTTTTTTCGAGGAGCTTGCTTCTTTGTTACGGGTTTTTTAGGCGCCCGGGTCTGGCCGCGCTGTCGTGGTTGGGCTTGTTTTTCGGGCCGGACCCCAGCAGCGGCATATAAGCCGAGGAAAAGTGTGGCTATACGTGACTGCTGGGCAAACGGGTTGTAACTGCGGAACGCATCGCGAATCGCCGTTTCATCGTCTTTTGCTGGATCGACATAGGAGAGGACGTCTGCGTAGGCGATATCCAGCTGCGCCTAATACAAAGATCGTACAGTGGCTGGTTGGCCGTGGCACTGAAGGGCGCGGAATTGCGGATTGGGTAGAAAAATATAGAAAGGCGCGAAGCTGGCCAGTGCGCGGCTAACTTAGGAGACACCCACCGCCTAATTAGTACAGCACCAAGCGTAGCCCGCATGCGCCCCGGAGTGCTATAAGGCCAGACAAGGCGCCGCTTCGCGCCGCGGACGGATGGGTCAAGCATGGCAAACGAAAATTCCAAGGCGCCGATAAACGTCGGTTTGTTCGCCACCTGTCTGGTGGATTTGTTCCGGCCCACGGTCGGCTTTGCGGCAGCCCAATTGATCGAGGCGGCGGGCTGTACCGTGCATGTCCCGGAACAGACCTGCTGCGGTCAGCCGGCGTACAATTCCGGCGACCGCCGACACGCCCAGCAAATCGCCCGCCAGGTTATTGTAACGTTCGGGAGCTATGACTACGTGGTGGTGCCGTCCGGATCTTGCGGCGGCATGATTGCCGTGCACTACCCTGATCTGTTCGCCGATGATCCGGAATGGAGCCAGCGGGCTCGTGCCCTGGCCGCGAAAACGTTCGAGTTGACCACCTTTTTGGCCGATGTCATGAAAACCGGCCCCGTCACCGCCCAATACGATGGTACGGCGACCTATCACGATGCCTGCGCCGGTTTGCGGGAGCTGGGCGTGCGGGAGCAGCCGCGGGACTTGCTGGCAGGCGTTAGCGGCCTCAAACTCGAGGAAATGGCCGAAACCGAAGCCTGCTGCGGCTTTGGCGGCACCTTTTGTGTCAAATACGGGGAAATTTCCACCGATATTGTGACCCGGAAAACGGCCAATATAAGCAATACCGGCGCGGATCTGTTGCTGGCCGGCGATCTGGGTTGCCTTTTGAATATAGCCGGGCGCTTAACGCGGGAAGGTTCTCCGGTGCAGGTGCGCCACGTGGCCGAGGTTCTGGCCGGAATGACCGATCAGGTGCCGTCTATTGGCCAGGCCGATACAACTACGCCGTATAGCGAGGGTTGAGCCATTGGAATTCATGAACCCCACCATTTTCAAGGAAAATGCCCGCGACGCCCTGGCGGACCCGGACTTGCGCAGCGCCATGACCATGCTCAATGCCGGCATGGTGCCCAATCGCCAGGCCGCCGTGGACCGCTTGCCTGAATTCGGGCTGCTCTCGCAACGGGGCCGGGAACTAAAGGATCATGTCCTGGGCAATCTGGATTTCTATCTGGAACGCTTTGAACGCAATTGCCAGGCCGCCGGCGGGCAGGTGCACTGGTGCGCGAGCCCGGAAGATGCCCGTAACGCGGTGCTGGCGATCTGCCGCTCGGTCGATGCCAAGACCGTGACCAAGGGCAAGTCCATGATCGCCGAGGAAATTCATCTGAATGAATTTCTGGATACCCATGGCATTACGCCGGTGGAAACCGACCTGGGCGAATATATCATCCAGCTGGCCCAGGAACCGCCCTCGCATATCATCGGCCCGGCGATCCACAAGACAAAGGATCAGGTCTCCGACTTGTTTTTGGAGCATCATGCCAAACTGGGCCGTACTGAACGCCAGACCGAACCGCCAAAATTGGTCAACGAGGCCCGGGAAATTCTACGGCAGAAATATTTCGACGCCGATGTCGGCATTACCGGGGCCAATTACCTGATCGCGGAAACCGGCAGTTCCATCATCGTCACTAATGAGGGCAATGGCGATCTGACCCAGGCCTTGCCGAAGATCCACATCGTCATCGCCTCGCTGGAAAAGGTGGTGCCGACCCTGGAAGACGCCACCACATTTTTGCGTATCCTGGCCCGTTCGGCCACGGGTCAGGAGTTTTCCGCCTATACCACGATCTCCACAGGGCCCCGGCGCCCGGACGATGTGGACGGGCCTGGCGAATATCACGTCATCCTGCTGGACAACGGACGCTCCGCCATGTTGGGCAGCGAGGTACAGGATATGTTGCGTTGTATCCGTTGCGGCGCCTGCATGAACCATTGCCCGGTCTATCAATCGGTGGGCGGTCATACCTACGGCACGGTTTATGTGGGCCCTATGGGCGCGGTGCTATCACCGGCCCTGTTGGGGGTATCGGACACCCGGCATCTGCCTTGCGCTTCGACGCTGTGCGGGCGCTGCGAGGAAGTCTGCCCCGTTTCCATACCCCTGCCGCGTTTGTTACGGCAATGGCGCGAAAGGTCATTCGAAGCGGGCTATGTGCCAAGCCTGGAACGTTGGGGCCTCTCCGTCTGGGCTTTCTTTGCCAAGCGGCCCCGGCTATATGGCGTGGGCGCACGCTTGGCCGTTCGCGGCTTGCGATTTTTGGGCCGGCGGCAGGGCCGGCTGGCCAAGTTGTGGTTCGCGGGGGGCTGGACCGACGGCCGAGACCTGCCGGCACCAGAGGGCCAGACCTTTCAGGAACGCTGGCACCGGCGGCAACGTAAGCAACGCGGCGGGCCGGCGTAATGAGTGACCCCAAGACTGGAGCCAAATCAACGCTGGCGGCGAAAGCAGGCCGCGAGGCTATTCTGGGAGCTATCCGGCAATCTTTGGGCCGCCCAGCCTTGACGACGGAGGCACGGCGGGAACTGAACGATCATATTGCCAAACACCGGGCCAATCTGGTGCCGGCCCGCGGCAAGGGCGAACATGGGGCTCTGGTGGAGCGGTTTCAGGAGATGGCCCTGGCCGCCTCATGCACGGTGGCCGTGGTCACCAACGAGGCTGCGGTCCCTGACGCCGTGGCCGAGTACCTGCGGGCCAACAATTTGCCGACCCGGGTGACCCTGGCGCCGGATGAATGGCTGTGCAGCTTGGGTTGGGATAGCCAAAGCCTGCTGGAAACCCGACAGGGTGCCGCCGGCATCGACGACATGGTCTCGGTTACGCCGGCCTTCGCGGGAGTGGCGGAAACCGGCACATTGGTTGCTTTGTCGGGGGCGAACCACCCAGTGACCCTGAATTTCGTGCCCGATTATCACGTTGTCGCCCTGCGGACTAGCCAAGTCGTGGGCGCCTATGAAGAGGTTTGGGCCCGCCTGCGCAAGGCCAACAAGCAAGGTGGGGGCTTTACCATGCCGCGCACGGTCAACATGATCACCGGCCCCTCGCGCACCGCCGATATCGCCCTGACCATCGAATTGGGTGCCCATGGCCCGCGCAGCCTGCATATTGTTCTGATCGATGACGAAACCGGGAAAGACTAAGGGTCCAACCGACGGCGATGCGCTTTTCGAGGCTGCCATGCGTGATGCCCGACCCCTGAAGCGACGGCCCTCTCGCCCACCGCGGACAACGGCAAAAGCGCCCAATACAGCGGGCAAAACCGCCCCTGTGGCGGCGCCGGAAGCGAAAGCCCGCGCCGGGGCCAGACCGCGCCCGGGTCCCCGTCCGCCCGCGCCCCTGATCGTGGCGAAAGCAACTGGCGGCCTGGACAAGCGCAGCGCGGAAAGATTGCGTCGGGGGCAAATGGCGATCGAGGGACGCCTGGATCTGCACGGCCATACCCAGGCCGATGCCCACCGTGCCCTAGATGCATTTATTGCCGCCAGCTATCGAACGGGCCGGCGCTGCGTGCTGGTTATCACTGGCAAGGGTGGCGCTAGGGACGATGTGGACAGGGGCTTCATGCCGGACCGGGACAGCGGCGTACTGCGCCGTAATCTACCGCGTTGGCTGGGGGAAGGGCCGGTACGACAAATGGTCTTGCGTATCGAGGCCGCCCGGCCGCAACATGGTGGTGAAGGCGCCTACTATGTCTTGCTGCGGCGCAAGCGTTAGGGGGCTTAATAGTTGGCCCGGTGACTCGATGAAGATTGACACCTGATGTGGAGGGCTTGAGATGTTATTGCAAGGCTCGTGTCATTGCGGCGCCGTCAGCTTTACGGTGAACAGCTCTAGCCCACAACCCTATCAGCGCTGCTATTGCTCTATCTGCCGCAAGGCCGGCGGCGCGGGCGGCTTCGCCATCAACATCATGGCCGACAACGAAACCATGCAGGTCACCGGTCAGGACCAGGTAGCGGAATACCGCGCGGTGACGGGCGGTCAGCCCTCCCATCATCGGCGCTATTTCTGCCGGCAATGCGGCAGTCATCTTTGGGCCTGGAACGAAAGCTGGCCCGGACTGGTGCATCCGCTCGCCTCGGTCGTCGATACGCCCTTGCCTAAACCGTCGCATTTTGTCGATATCATGCTGGACAGCGCGGCGCCCTGGGTCGAACTGCATGCAGGCGATCACATCGAAAGGTTCGCCGACTATCCCGACCAATCCATCGAGGCCTGGCACCGGCGCCACGGCCTGTGGCTGGATTAGGTCATGCCAGCCGGACTGACTCCTTTTGGCGTCAGGATCCGCGAGCTGCGTCGGCAACGGCGCGTCAGTCAGAAACAGATGGCGGCCCACCTGCAGATTTCGGCGGCCTACCTGTCCGCCTTGGAGCGGGGCCAACGGGGCCGGCCGTCGCTGATTTTGGTGGATCAGATCTGCGGCTATTTCAACATCATCTGGGACGAAGCGGATGCCATGCGCCGCCTGGCTAGACTAAGTCATCCACGGGTCGTGATTGACACCACGGAAGCGGGACCGGAGGCAACCGAATTAGCCAATCGTCTGGCGGAAGGGATCAACGATCTGCCCGTGGCCCGCGTCAGGCAAATGCTAGCCGTGATGACGGCGGATAATTAGGAACACAACTGTGGTGGATAAAGTCTTCGGTGACTATGGTCAGGCCGGTCTCGATGCAGAGTATGATAATCGCGCTAAAGTTCCCGACAGCGTGGAATTACTGCGGCGGTCCGCGGATTTGAGCCGGAAATGGCGGCAGCGGTAGACCGGCGAATTGAACACTCCATTTGGTCCTCGCGTGGATGAGGTGCTGAATATATTTCCGGCCAAGGCCGGCCCGGCCCCGATCCAAGTGTTTATCCACGGTGGATATTGGAGAATGATGTCCAAGGGTGATTACTCCTATGTCGCGTGCGCCCTTACGCCAGAGTGGTGGTCAACTATGGTCTGATCCCCACCATTGACATGGACGAGTTGGTCCGCCAATGCCGGTCCGCCGTGGCCTGCGTCTATCGTAATGCCGCCAGTTTTGGCGGCGATCCGGAGCGCATCTTTATCTCTGGCCATTCCGCCGATGGCCATGCTGATGGCAACGGACTGGCCGGGTTTCGGTAGCCAACCGCCCGAGGCGCGGCCGCGCCTGCCCCTTAATCTGGTCCAGGGCGGCTGCGGCATATCGGGGCTGTATGATCTGGAGCCGATCCACCGGTGTTTCCTCAATGACGAACTTAAACTCAACGTCGAAGAGGCGGCCCGCAACAGCCCCTTGCATCTGGCCCCCGGTGGGACAAGGCCGCTGTTATTGGCGGTGGGCGGAGATGAGGGGCCAGAATATCTACGCCAGAGCGAGGCTCTGGCCGCGGCCTGGCGCCGCCATGGCATCGATGTCGAGGTAATCGTAATGCCGGGACAAAACCATCTCACGATGGTTGATCAACTATCCGACCCGGACGCCGAACTTAGCCGGTTAATACGGCGCCAATTGGGGCTGTAATTCGCCGCCTTTTAATATCCTTGAAATATCAGTTTACAAAGCCAACGTATTAGACGTAACATGCCCGCGCCGGCATATATCGGAATGTAATAGTATAAATCAAAAAAATGAGAGATGAAGCAAAAGGTAGAGTGGAGACAATTGTTGGTTGAGGCG
>Ga0209089_10005353_pt1 | contig 10520 bp, 7 predicted proteins | sample ArcticOcean_MG_C_FD_187431 | JGI IMG/M metagenome (GOLD analysis project Ga0209089, IMG submission 187431) | Marine microbial communities from western Arctic Ocean - ArcticOcean_MG_CB2_150 (SPAdes) (version 2) | ecosystem: Environmental > Aquatic > Marine > Oceanic | place: Arctic Ocean: Canada...
TTTTCAATCATCTTGAGTTTCGACATCTGATGGCTTGCCAGTCAGTGTATCTCGTAGTCTTGCATTATCGCTTTGTAGGGCATCAAAAATATCGTACTTACAACCTAATTCTTCAGCTAGAACTCTCAGTGCATTAGAGTCCTTGGGTAGGCACTTGCCGCCAAAACCACGGTGGAGCCCAAAGATAGGATTGAGATGGGTTGGACCAATGGGTTGTGCCTGCTCGGCAGTGATGATGTCAGCCACGGTGGACCAGTCTTCCTCTAACCCTTGACATATGTCGTACATTTGGTTGGCGAAAATAACTTTCATCGCGTAAAATGTATTTTTTGTGTACTTTACTAACTCTGCTTGGGTTGGTGTAACTTGGAAGGTTTGCTCTCTCTTTAGAACACCAGATTCTCGGTGTTGTTGGAAAACTCGCTCAGCCACATCAGCATGGTGGGTACCACAAACTAAGATGTCTTGATTTCCAAAGTCTTCTAGGTGCCTACGCTCAACCAAAAATTCAGGGCTGTAAGCAATTTTCAGGTGCGGATATTGTTCGTGATAGCGTTGAGTAGTACCAGGGACCACTGTACTCTTGATGACGGCTGTAAAACCATCTGGGAGGGCATCAAGGGTCGCATCAACGATACTAGTGTCACAAGAGCCATCCGTTTCACTCATAGGGGTTGGAACGGCGATGTATGCCATGTCTACATGTTCTGTCACATCTGCTAGAGTAGTACCCCTTACAGGGTCGTGAATGAATAATTCATGCGCTTCAGAAAACCAGTGTTCAATGGCTCCGCCAACAATCCCTGCACCGATGATTCCGACCTTCATGAGGTGGCCGAAACGCCACTTCCACAAAAGCCTACTTCAATTGCGAATTTTGATAATCAGAATCGGAAATAGATGAAATCTACAGTTTCTGCAGGTCGCAAATGGAATGTCAAGGTCAGGAGTATGCCAATTATCAAACCCCATACCAACACATTTTGTCGTGAAATCCATTCTTTCAAGCCACCCACTTTCCAACTTATGAAATGGCCAATAAAGAATAACAAACCAATCGCTAGAGTGAGGTATTTGATTTCGGGGAGAATCTCATACATTTCTCCTCTATTCCAGTGTGCCCCTAAGCCTACATAGGTCTTTAAAGATTGAATTAACATTGATGTATCTTCTACTCTGAATACTAACCACGTCATGAAAATGAAATACTGTGTAGTCGCCCATCCACAAACGCGTGCTAACTTTGGCAGCCGTTCAAAGAATTTTACAACTAATTTTACATTCTTCAATGAACGATGGATGATGAGTAATAATCCGTGGAGTAACCCCCAAAGTACGAAGTTCCACGCCGCACCATGCCACAACCCTCCCAACAACATAGTTGCCATCAATGCCATCAACATGACACGTTTTCCGTGTCTGCTACCACCTAGAGAGATGTACAGATAATCACGTAACCAGGTTGAGAGGGAGATGTGCCAGCGACGCCAAAAATCTTGAGGAGAATTCGCTGCATAAGGGGATTTAAAGTTCTCAGGAAGACGAATTCCCAAAAGGTATGCGGAACCAATTGCAATATCAGTATAGGCAGAGAAATCACAATAAATTTGGATTCCAAATGCCAATGCCCCCCACCATATAAGTCCGATGTTTTGCAAATGTTCCCCATCAATGAAAATTGAATCAACATGAATTGCCACGTTGTCAGCGATGACTAGTTTCTTTGCTAGACCGTAAACAATCAGAGTTAATCCAAGGCGAATCCGAGCAGAATTAGGAGTGAGGGTGTTCTCAATTTCTTTTCGGAAGTGGTCGGCTCTCACAATCGGGCCTGCTACGAGCTGAGGGAAGAATGCAGCATAGCAAGCAAATGAGAGTAAGTCATCGTAAGGGTCATTTTTCTTACGATATACATCAATCGTGTATGACATTGTCTGGAAGGTATAGAATGAAATTCCAACAGGTAGTAGAAGTCCGAAAGTGCCAATCTCAGGTGCGCCAGGTACTCTCAATGATGCCCAATTCCAGCTCTCAATAAAGAAATCAAGATACTTGAAAATGGCCAATAGACCAAGGTTTACAGTTAGAGATGCAATTAACCAACGCTTCCGAATTACAGGATCATCACTCGCGAAGATACGTTTTGCAGCGTTCCAATCTACCATTGTTGAAATTAGTAGTAGCATGATATGCCAACCGGATGCAAACCAGAAAAACACATACGAACTAACAAGCAAGATTCCAATTTGTCGCCTTCGCTTTTTGTTGCCTATAGTAAAAGTACAGAGAAATACAATTGGTAGGAACCAGTAGTAGTATTCAGGAGTAACAAAATCCACACTTCCACCTCTAATCTAATCTTGTTGAAATGATTGAATCAATTACGGGTGTTACTCGTTCACAGAAAATCTCTCTACCATCACTATCAAAGTGGTTACGATCTGAAAACGCTTCGGTGGGCCATTCATCCCAGTACATCTGTAACGGCGTAACCCCCTCAAACTGGCTATAGTGTGCATAGGTTTCGTTCATCCCATCTAGTTGGCCCGGCTCAAGATAACCATTAACCCAAGGATGGTGAGGGGTACCAATCAAGACGACATCAATTGAAGCATTCAGTAATTCATGGATAGTGTAATCAAGAGCCATGTGGTTTTGTGTTCCTCCAGATTTTGGGTTGTAGACCCCTTGTTGTGATTTACTTGGCATTACCTCATCAAGATACTCTCGTATTTCCTCGGGAGTTTTTTCATCAAATTTACTTGTACGCCAGTTTGGTTTACTTAGGTAAGTATCCCATTCATCAGAACCGATTGGTGGTACGTAAGAATGTGATGTTGCCCCCATAGCATTTGAGACATCGTCAATTTCTCGGCTGAGATATTCTTCAATTGCATCTCGAGTGTATTCGCTCCAAGCATCCATTTTTTCAGATTGGTTTACATCAATAAAAATTCTGTCTTCGGGTTCAAGTATGTAGTACCAATCATCCATATGGTGGGGTGACATAGTCATTGACATGAGTTGGAATCTAAATTCATTATATTCTGCACCCCCAGTCCAAATATCTCCAGTCCAGCCCCATAGGCTATTAGGTCCAATTTCAATCAGCACAACATCCGGTTCCGCTTCAATTAACGCTGGAATTTGAACCATTTCAGTATAGGGATAAGAACCATCCATTGCAAAATTATAGAATCTTATATTTTCAGCAGATGATTTTCCTCCCATGCATTGTCCATCCATTGCTTCCATTAGAATTGATGAACCAATAGCAACAACAGTAACTGCATTATCATCTGCTACAGTTTCATAACCATCATAGGTCATAGCAAACCGTCCATTACTAATTAGAGAACCATCTAACAGAGCAGGTTTGATGAGTGCTGGCACGGTATTCGTTGAAAGGTATAGTAAAACAAACGAAGCTACGAGAATAGACAGAATCAGATCCTGACCTGGTTTGGAAGCCTCCGCATTGCCATCCTGTGGTGTGCCTTGCATACCCATCAATCGGTTCCTGCTCATAGTCAGGTGAAATAATCTACCTATCCTTTTCATTGTATTTCCCGTCAATTGATTATATTTCCGAGTATCGAGATATTACTCAGTATAGGCAAGCCAAATGTGATGGGCTACCATTGTATTCATAGAACCGGCGTAGGCTGTGAGATGTGTGAAGCAAGTTGGCCTAGCATTCTAGGGTTGATGATGATGGTTGATTGGAAGTTTTGGCGGCGCGGTCAAATTGACCATAAAGCAAAGGCTCTCCTCCGCGTTTTATTCATAATAAATGGGCGAAGGGTTAGTCAACTGAACTGCCCCCCCTCCAAAGGAGGGTGTCCCAATGGTTTCTGAAAGAGCAAAACAGAAGCGGATTGCTCGTCTTGAAAGGAAGATTGACCGATTGGAAAAATCAGTATCGATAAGGTTAGGTTCACATATTGTCAAGGCAATGCGCCATCCGTGGCGCGCCCCGCTTTTGGTCCTGACATTACCTTTCTTAATGTTGAAGTGTGGTTTTGAAATGCTTGGTAAGTTACCCGCACCAACTACAGATTTTCAACCTAACATGATTGCACCAGATGAACTAAACAATACAGTTGTTATGTTTCCAACCAATGGTGTGGGTTTTGGACATTTCACAAGGATGCTGGCTTTGGCCAAGAGAATGAAAAATCAAGACCCAAATCTTGAAGTTATTTTCTTCACAACGATGCCGACTCTACATTTGCTTAAATCACATGAGATTCCATGTCACCACATATCGGGCCCAAAAAAATTCAAGAACCTAGAATCCACAGATTGGAATGAGCTACTTGAAGAAGAACTGACACTTTGTTTCGAAATTCATAAACCAAAGATGTTTATTTTTGATGGTGCATTCCCATATAGAGGGATGTTAAGAGCAATAGGTACTAACAGAACACTACAGAAGATTTGGATGCGACGAGGAACATTTAGAACAGGATCAAGTATTCCGGTGGATAGTATTTCCCATTTCAATCTTATAATTCATCCAGCAGATAGTGTTGAATCCTCCAATGATATACTTGATCATGATGTTGAAACGCTTCGTTCCCCCCCAATAGTACTCTTAGATGAAGATGAATTACTAGATAGAAAAACTGCTAGGAATCGGTTGATGCTTCCCGAAGAAGCAAGGGTGGTTTACGTTCAATTAGGGGCAGGTCAGATAAATCAAATCAATAGTGAAGTCCGCTTAACAGTTGAATCACTCACAGCATATCCGGATGTTCACGTTGTTCTTGGTGAATCCTTACTAGGTGACCGATTAATGATTGATTTACCGAGAGTACACTTGTTAAGGGACTACCCTAATTCAATGTATTTCCGAGCATTCGATGCAACTGTTCAAGCGGGCGGTTACAATTCGTATCATGAAACTAGACGATTTGGATTACCTACGCTTTTTTATCCCAATATGAATACTGGCATGGATGACCAATTTTCAAGATGTAAAGCAGCCGAATCAGAGAAATGGGGCGAAGTAATACTGAATCGAGATGAAGAATCCATATCACGTGGGATTTCTAATTTGTTAGGTCGAATTGGAAATAAAATTGGGATAAATCTTGATGAAAATGGCGCGGACAAACTAGCGACTGACCTCAAGTGGTATATGGAAACAGGGAAATCTTTCAACCAAGGTTGGATGCTTCCATCCGAAACATTGGATTGGATAGATAAGAAAATCCCAAAAGGTTCGAAGATATTGGAATTTGGAAGCGGACACGGAAGCCATATTCTCTCTAAGAATTACCAATTGTGGTCTATTGAACATGATGAGGATTGGATTGGAATTTCCGATTCAAACTATATCTTGGCTAAGATATGTGACAACCCTATATCCACAGAAAACGGGGAAGTTGGTTGGTATGACCCAAAATTCCTTGAAGAAATACCTAGTGAGTTTGAACTGATAATTATTGATGGCCCTCCAGGAAACATTGGTAGAACCGGAATCTTGCATTTCCTCAAAGATTTACCCACCACTAAGTGGATAATGATTGATGATAGTGACAGACAAGTTGAGACAAAGCTAGTGAGTAAATTTGAGGATTTTTATTCCCCAACTACAATAGATGAGATTGTGAGTGAATTCTCTCCACGCGTTGGTGGTGCAAAGAGAACATCTACGGTAATGAAAGTGGGGTGAAAAAAATGGATGAATCTATTGAGGACCTAATCCCTCCAATCATTGGTAAAGGAAATGATTGGACTCCATTTGAAAATGAAGTAAAATCTCGTTTTCTCAAACGTACGCCTGAAAATTACACACTGCCGGTTTCAGTAGTTATTCCAGTATACAACAGAATTGACAAACTTAGCAAAACGATTGCTGCTTTGACCCATCAAACTTATCCACATGAGTTGATTGAAGTGGTCATTGCCGATGATGGTAGTTCAGATAATCCTGAATCATTAATCCCAATATTTGCTGAACATTTTCAAATGAAATATGTTTTCCAAGAAGATAGGGGATATCGATTATCTGAAATAAGAAACAAGGGAGTTTCCACTGCTTTAAATGATAACATTATCATCTTGGATTGTGACATGCTTCCTGAACCTACGCTTGTTGAAGCATTTATGCAATATGCCCACGTAAGTAACCGATGCGTAATGATTGGAGGCCGACGATATGTCAACACAGACGAATTAACTATGGATGATGTAATCGCCAATATTGATTGCGTACTAGAACTTCCAGGTTTGAGAACAGATACGGGTTTGGTTCCTGAAGGTGATGAACCTCCATCAGAAGATTGGAGATACAAGATTTATCGAAAAACAGAAAATTTAAAGACAGAAAAACACCCATTTCGTGCTTTTTGTGGTGGAAACGTTTGTTTTCATCGTTCATTACTAGATACAGTCGGTGGTTTTGATGAGACATTCACGGCTTGGGGTGCAGAAGATACAGAATTTGGATTCCGCGTGTATAATCATGGTTATTGGTTCATTCCTGTGGAAGGGGCTGGGGCTTTACACCAGGAGCCACCACAGGGCTCAAACGAAACTGATCGAGATGCAGGCAAATCAATTACACAACCCATTCTGATTGAGAAGTGCCCTGCATTTTATCGAAAGATGGTGAAAGATCGCGTATACGAAGTTCCCAAGGTATCAATTTACATGCCCGCATATAATTGTCAAGATTTTGTTCAGGAGGCTATTGATAGCGCCCTCAATCAAACATACACTGATCTTGAGGTTGTGGTTGTCAATGATGGTTCAACCGATAACACGGGCGAAATTATTGAAGAGTTGTATGGGGAGAATCCAAGAGTTGTAATCATTCACCAAGAAAATTTAGGAATCTCTTCAGCATCTAATACTGCAATAGTAAATTGTCGGGGAGAATATGTTTTACAACTCGATTCTGATGATGCCATATTGCCAATCGCCGTCGAGATATTGGTAACAGTTCTCGAGCAAAACGATGTTGGCTTTGTTTATGGTGACGCTTATTTAACTGATACATCGAGTCGAGCATATGATAGGGCCTATTCTTGGTCTGTTTTTAGTAGAAGTAAACTATTGCAGGGAATGATGGTTCATCACCCGCGCATGTTCCGAATGAGAGATTATAGAAGAATCACAGGGTTTGATGAAAGTTTGAGTAATGCAGTAGATTATGATTTGTTTCTGAAATTATCTGAAGTAACAGAAGGCTACCACCTTCAAACACCATTGTACCTTTACAGGCAACATAAAACAAATACATCTATAGTGAATACAGGCGAACAAGATTCGAATACATATCGTACAATTCTAATGGCGGTTGAAAGGATTGGATTAAATGAACGCATCCGAGTACTACCAGACCCTCAACATAATCGTCGAATATTGATGTCATTAATCGAAGAACCGATAGATCATAGGCTGAACGTGTCTATTGCTTATAGCCGCATGGGTATTGACCATCCAGTAAAAACGAAGATGCATATTTGGGAGATAGAGAAAATTGTATCACCTGGATCATTATCTAGGCAGAATGTGATGAATTATGGCTTGAATCGAATAATCAGAGTAGGATCTTTTGGGTCAGTAAATGTCGCGAATTCGGTAGCGGAAAGGATATACAATGAGTTGGGAAGAGAGACAGAAATTAGGTCAGTAAGGCAAGCGAACAAAGCCTCCTATTTTATTGAAGTGAAAGCATCTACCAACGACCGGCAGTCGGTTGAATTACGCAGACGCTTACAGGAAGAATATGGGTGGTCTAGTGAGATTGTTTCGAAGCATGGGCCCAGCCCAATACGGGCGAGAAATCAAGACACACGTGAGGTATTGAAGGATTATGAAAGCAGCCTTGGTACTACAGCTCAAGTTGCAGAAGCCATTGAAGAACCGAATCAAGTAGAGTCAACCTATTCTGTGTCAGAGTACTGGCAATTAGATGAAAATAGGCTACTATTTAGTTGGGAAGATGAGGAAGTATTCTTTGACATGCCATCTGATTGGAAGTTTGATGAAACTCATGAGGATTTGTTTAGATTGGCACATTATGTTCTTACAGGGCCGTGGGATAAATCGTCCATTGAGAATTGGAATCCAACGAGGAAACCAGGTTGGCGACCCGGACTCGCTTTTTCTGGAGGTGTAGATTCAGCCGCCGCAATGGAATTAATGCCATCTTCCACTGTTCTTGTTTACAATGAAAGAGATGGGATTGAAGGGATATTGAACCACACCAACGCACATCGGTTTTTCGAAGAGATTTTGTCTAGAATGGGAAGAAATGTGATTAGAATCCCATCCAATCATGAAAAAATTCGGATGAGAGAAGGTAAACTCCCTGGATTCAGCACTGACTATGCATGTGCGGTTCAGGTGATTTTGCTTGCCGATTATTACGGATTCGATAGTATTGGAACAGGAATGCCACTAGAGAATAGTTTCCTATGGCATGGGTATCGATATCGAGATTTCACACAATCATGGTTCTGGAAACATCATGCTCCATTATTCGCCAGCGTGGGTCTTGAATTATATCAACCAGTGGTAGGTTGTTCAGAAATTATTAACATGAAAATTGTGAACGATACGGGATGGGAAGGGTGGGCCCAATCTTGTTTAAGATCAAAGAGGCCCGGAAAAGTATGTGGAAGATGCTGGAAGTGTTTCAGGAAGAACACTCTGCTTGGCCTCCCGTTTGAGTATGCGGGAGAAATTGAGAAATTCCTCGGAAAAAGACCCCTAAAGCAAGGTGCTAGTACTCTTTATTCGATTCAAAGGGGTGGTGTTTCGAAAGAAGGTGTCGTGATTGCAGATAAGTTTCCTGATCTGAAACCACTGTTGAAACTTGACCTTGATTTCTTGAATCGATATATTCCTGCATCACTTGATCTATTGCCTGCTAGATATCGAAGATTTACGGAAAAAAAATTATCCGAATACTGTGAAAGGATGACCCTTAAAGATTTGGAGCTATTGAGCCAAATTGATTTCTCCGAGGAGGAATAAATTTGCGATTTGAATTCTGGACAACTCCTGGTCAAACCCACATACAAGCAATTCTTGAAGGTGGAGACAGTCAAATAGGAATAAGAGAGGAAGGCAGTGGGACACAAATTGAATTGAAAGAGACTAAAATAACTTTTGATTATGAAGTTTCAGAAATTCATCCTGATATATTGGGTCTAATTTGTATGATTAATTTTTATCCATTCATTGGCGATAAGGTGACATTCCCTATACCTGTATCAAATAGGTTAAAGCAAGCTTTTTCCATCCCGTGGTTCAAATCAGACAAAGAAATATCATTCATGAACGTGGATGAAGAATTACCGCGATATAGTGGGAAAAACATGGTACTTTCATTTGGGGGGGGGATTGATTCAACAGCAGTACACACAATGTTTCCAGAGGCATATATCATTCACGAATCCCATCTCAAAGATGGTGTATTGATTGAATCAGCTATTCATGAACACGTCGATAGTTTGGGAATAGATAAGGGAAGGGTGGTGGTGACTAACCAGAGATATATGTCTAAGCCGGGGGGATGGCATTCTTGGCCATGTTCAACAGCCACGAGTCTATTGCTGGCTACTGATATGGATTTTGGAATAATTCTGATTGGGGCCCCTCTTGGTGCAACCCAGTTATGGAAGAATGGTTTACGCTATTGGGATCGTCACCGTTCACGAAAGTGGCATGGTGCTTCCGGAAGTCATTGGCAATCAACATTCCATGCCATAGGGATTCCAATGTTTTCACCAATAATGGGCACCACGGAAATCCAGTCAATGTATATTTCTCTACCCGCATTGAAACGGAATAATGTGGTCTATTGTACTGCAAATGAGGGTGAACATTGTTTTCGTTGTAAGAAGTGCCTTCGTCGTGATATCATTCGGTTGATTGTTGATGATAAATACTCACCGGATTGGGAAAAATATGATGTTGAATTAATCCATATTTTTCTTGAAAATAGGCCACTCTTCATGGGTCATATTTTCGCTTACGCTTTGGCATCAATCGATTTACCTGAATGGCTTACATGTAGGTTACAGGATATTTCTCCAATTAACAGTGAATGGCCAAATCGAGTATTTGGGCAGTCATTTGAATTCTGTCCAGAACCATGGCGCCAGCGTCTGCAATCAAGGGTTTTTGAATATGTACAGCCCATGACTAATTCAGAGGTAAATGAGTTAAAGAAATATCATCTAATGAAAGGGGAAGTAACTTTGATTTCTAGAATAAAACGGTTAGTAAAACCAGATCAATTTATCAGGTAGGTTTGTAATATGAGATTCAACTATTGGACGACACCTGGACAAACCCACATACAAGCAATTCTTGAGGATGGCGAGGATGGTTATGGAAAGCGCGAAGAAGGTGCTGGAACGCTTCTACATCTGGAAGAGACAACAGCCACATTTGATTATGAAGTAAAGGAAATACACCCCGATGTTCTTGGTTTACTTTGTATGGTGCTTTTCTACCCCTTTATCGGCGATAGTGTTGAATTTCCAAAACCAGTA
>Ga0209089_10005361_pt1 | contig 10505 bp, 13 predicted proteins | sample ArcticOcean_MG_C_FD_187431 | JGI IMG/M metagenome (GOLD analysis project Ga0209089, IMG submission 187431) | Marine microbial communities from western Arctic Ocean - ArcticOcean_MG_CB2_150 (SPAdes) (version 2) | ecosystem: Environmental > Aquatic > Marine > Oceanic | place: Arctic Ocean: Canada...
CATAAAAAATAAAAGCCGCAATCATACATCCTGTCAATACTTCCATAATTGGGGTAGCTCTAATCATGATGCTTGAGATTTTAATATTTTTATTTAACATTTCTGTAATTATATTTGATGCATTTTGATTTTCAATTTTTTCTTTCTGATAAATTTTAATCATTCTTGAAGCTTTAAAAATTTCTGAAAGGTAAGCCAGCATTCTCCCTGAAATTTCTCCGGCCTCACTAGTTGCTTTCCCAATTCTCTTACCAAGACTTTTTGAAATTATTGCTGCCAATGGCATCATAATCATAGCAAATAGTGCTAATTTCCAATTTTGATAAAACATTAAAGAAACCAAAGCAATAACTGTAAAACTATCTTTCATTAAATTAAGAACACCAGTACTAACTAAGTGTGTAATTTGACCACAGTCGTAATAAATATTCGATATGTATTTGCCCGAATGTCTATTATCTAAAGTTTGAATGTCCGAAAGCAATATAATATTACTAAGTTTTATTTGGAATTCAGCACCAATTTTTGCACCGACTTCAATTATATTAATTCTTGCAAAATATAACGAAATCCCTTTTGCTGAAAATGCAAATATAATTCCTAAAGGTATAAGCCATGCTAGAGTTTTATCTTTCTCTATAAAAATTTTCTTTACAGCAGGATCTAATAACCATGCAGTTGCTGAAGTACTTCCAGCAACAATTAATGAAAGAGCCAGTGAAAGTAATATTCTTTTAAAATGTTTTTTTATGTATTCTCTATACAAACGTTTAAGTATAAATATCAATTCATGTAGTTTCATAAAAACTCTTTAATTAATTAAAAAAATTCCAAGAAATAATAAAAAACCAGTTAAGTTATTAAACTTAAAAGCCTGCAGGCATTTTCTTGGATTATTTTTTTTAAATTTTATTATTTGATACATTAAACTTAAAATAAAAATTACTACTAAAAGTGTAAAATCATTGAAACCAAATTCATTATAAAATAGGTAAATTATTAAAACAGAACTTAAAAAATAACAAAAACTAACAAATAATTTTATATTTTTCTTAAACTTAATAGACGTCGATTTTATGCCAATTATTTCATCGTCTACAATATCTTGAATTCCATAAATAGTGTCATAGCCCAATGTCCAAAATATGGCTGCAGAATAAAGTATAATAATTTCAATAGAAACATTATTAGTTGTGGCTGTCCAAGCCATTATAACACCCCAATTAAAAGTTAAACCTAAAAATAGTTGAGGCCAGTAAGTTATTCTTTTCATAAACGGATACAAGAACACCAGAACTATAGAGGTAATACCTAGAATAATTGTTAACGTATTAAATTGAATCAAAATAAAAAAAGCTATAGCGCAAAGAATAGCAGTATAAATTAAAGCTAAATTGATAGAAATTAAATCACAAGCAAGAGGTCTGTTCTTTGTTCTTTGAATTTTTTTATCTAAGTTTTTATCTACAATATCATTAACAATACATCCCGCACTTCTCATCAAGACGGAGCCTAAAAAAAATAAAAAACAATAGTATAAAAATTTATTTAGGTTTTGCTCTAGACTGTAAGCATAAGCAAGCCCCCAAACACAAGGCCAAAAAAGAAGCATGATTCCAATAGGTTTGTTTAATCTTGTAAGATTGATAAATATTTTTAAATGAGACATTATGAATAATTACTTGTAAATATCAAACAGGATACACATAATCAAATTGATTCGAAATGAACATAGATTACACTGTTACAGCATTAATGTTTCCAGCCATACCTTTAATCATGGGTGTTTATAGCAACAGGTTTCATACATTAAGTAGTTTAATCAGAAGACTTCATGATGAATTTGTTTTCGAAAAACATATTCCATCTGAATGGGAAAAACAGTTGGTGAATTTAAATCATAGAGTTTTTTTACTTAAATTCACAATCGGTTTTGCCAGTTTTGCTTTTTTATTTAACATGGTTACAGTTTTTGCTCTTTATCTTGAAGTAATATTAGTTGCTAGATTGTTATTTGCTTCTTGCTGTTTATGTATGATTGGCTCGATAATTTTATTTATCAGAGAAATATTTATATCAACGCAAGCTTTGAAATTTCATTTATCTGATATGAAATTTGACGCTAAGAAGTAGTATTATTTTTTTTTAAATTTTTCTTAAATAACGAAATACCGTGAACAGTTTTATGTTTATAAGATTCTTTAAAGGCTTCTAATTGCCAACCAGACATTCTAGTTTCGATTTGTTTTAAATTATTTAACTTCCAATCTTCTTTAGTTTTTTCATCTTTCCACAATTTTTTTTCTTCATTGGTTCTTGCACATCCATAACAACAACCTGTTATTGGGTCGGTTTTACAAATACTTATGCAGGGAGAAATAGTGCTATTCATTAAACTAATAAAATAGCTGAACCATTAATTTTTCTAGACTCTAGATCTAAGTGAGCTTGTTTAGCGTCTATTAAATTATATTCTTTAAATATTTTTATTTTAACTTTTCCAAATTTAATTTGCTTAAACAATTTTTCTGCTCCTTCAAGCACTTCGGTCCTAGTAGTATAGTAGTCTTTCATTGTAGGTCTCGTGAAAAATAAGCTTTTAGATTGAATGTCTTTTGGTACATTTAAAGGGTCAAGCAGACCAGATGAGTTACCAAAAGAAACCATCATCCCTTTAGGTTTCAAACATTCCATCGATCCTTGAAAAGTATTTTTACCAACGCCATCATAAACTACAGATACGCCAGCTCCTTTAGTAATATCTTTTATTTCTTTAACAAAATCTTGCTTTGTATAATTAATTACATGATCGCAACCATTTTCTTTAGCGATAGCAATTTTCTCATCTGATCCAACTGTACCAATTAATTTACAGCCAATACTTCTGGCCCACTGTGAAAAAATTTGTCCAACTCCTCCTGCTGCAGCATGAAAAAGAATCACGTCATGAGAACTTAGTTTATAAGTTTTACATAAAAGATAGTGTACTGTTAATCCTTTAGTCATAATACACGCAGCTATTTTATGAGAAATGCCACTTGGAATTTTAACCGCTAAGTGTGCAGACAGTATTCTCTCTTCTGCATACGCACTAGGAGGACCGCCAGCATAAGCCACATTATCCCCAATATTTAAGTCTTTAACATTAGATCCTTTTTCAATAATTTTTCCAGCTCCTTCAAGTCCTATGCCACTTGGAAGTTCTAAAGGATATAAACCTGATCTATGATAAGTGTCTATATAGTTAAGGCCGATTGCAATATTTTTTACTTTTATTTGATCGGGTTCAGGTGCACCAAGTTTAATATCTGAAACTTCTAAAACTTCTGGTCCACCAGTTTTGTTTATAATTATAGCTTTAGTCATTAATATTTTGCGAACGTTCCGTTATGATAATCTTGTACTGCTTGAAGAACTTCTGCTTTAGTATTCATAACGAAAGGTCCTCCTCTAGCTATAGACTCTCCAATAGGTTTACCAGCAATAAATAAAAATTCACTTTTTTTATTGGCTTTTACAATTAATTTATCACCTTTGTCTAACAGTATTAAATTCGAGTTACCTGTCTTATTATGTTTTTTTTCTCCAATAGTTAACTCTCCAGTTAATAAATAAACAAAAGAATTGTGTCCTACTGGGACATCACATTTAAATTCTTTATTTTTTTCTAAAACCACATGAAAATAAATGGGTTCAACATTGTGACCTTTTTCTGGACCTTCAGCATTTTCAAATTTTCCAGCTATGACTTTAACTATTTTTTCATTGTCTTTATAAACACCAACTTGATTACCTTTAATATATTGGTATTCAGGTTTGTTCATTTTTAACTTCGCTGGCATATTGATCCATAATTGAAACCCTAATAATTTACCCTCTGACATCGCAGGCATTTCTGAGTGAATAATTCCTCTACCTGTTTTCATCCATTGAATGTCTCCTGGAGTCATTCGACCTTTTGCGCCAGTGCTATCCTCATGTTCAAATTCACCTTTTAACATGTAAGTTACTGTTTCAATTCCTCTGTGAGGATGAGGAGGAAAACCAGCAATATAATCATCTTTATTTTCTGATCCGAATTCATCTAACATTAAGAAAGGATCTATATAATCTGCTTCATGCGTACCTATACTTCTTTTTAATTTAACACCAGCTCCATCTGAGGTTTCTAAAGCCTGTACTATTTTTTTGATTTCTATTGTTTGCATCGAAGCTATATATAAATATTAGTTAAATTATATCAAGTAATTGGTTTAAGTTTTTAACTTCATTTTTAGGTTTATAATCCAAATTATCAAAAATATTATTATTTCTATTCACCCATATTGAGTTGTATCCATAATTTCCACCCCCAGAAACATCCCATGTATTGGCACTTAAAAATACCACTTGCTCTTTTTTAATTTTGTATTTTTTAATTGGAAGATCATAAACTTTTGAGTCTGGTTTATAGATTTTAACTTCTTCTATAGAGAAAATATCATCAAAAATATTATCTAAACCATTACTTTTAACTAGTTCATTTAAAAGGGCAGGCGTTCCATTTGAAAGAATAGAAAGTTTATAGTTTTTTTTTTTCAAATTATTTAAAACGTCTTTGACTTCTAAAAAAGGTGATAATTTTTTATAAAGATTTAATAATTCCCCTTTCATAGAAGATTCAATCTTAAAAACTTTCATTGATTTATCTAAAGAATCCTCAGTAACTTGCGAAAAGTCTTTGTGTCTTTTCATTAAATTTCTAAGCCAAGTGTATTCTAATTGAGTGGTTCTCCAGTAATTAGCAAAACCTTCCCATTTATCACCAATTCTTTCTTTACACTTTTCAGCAGCAGAATTGACATCAAACAACGTTCCGTATGCATCAAAAACTATTAATTTTATGTTTGCTAATTTCATAATTAAAAAAAATAATATATTAAAGAAGTATAGCCTGAAAGATCACAAATGAGAAATAAGTTAGTTAGATTGTATTATCCAAAACGTATTACTGAAAACACAAACTCTGTGATTTCAAAAGAACATTCGCATTATTTAAAAAATGTAATGAGACTTAACATTGGCTCTAAGGTAAATTTTTTTAACAAAGAGGGTGAGTGGAGTTGCGAAATTATAAATTTTGAAAAAGATATTGCTGAAGTCAGTTTTTTAAAAAAAGTAAGGAATATTTTGTTTCAGTCGAGTACCGAACTAGCAATTTGCTTAGTTAAAAAAGGACCGATGGAAATTATTTTACAAAAAGCCACTGAGCTTGGAGTTAACAAAATTATTCCAATCATCTCTGAGCGCACTGAGGTTAAAGATTTAAATTTTGATAGAGCAAATAAAATAGTGGTTGAAGCTACAGAGCAGTCTAATCAATTCAATCCACCTGAAATAAGTAAAATTATTAATTTAAAAAATTTTATTGATAATCTAGGTGATAAGAGATTATTTTTTGCTGACATTAACTCTAACCACAAATTAGAATTAAAAGATTTTGAATCAAAAAAGACTATTTGTATTTTAATAGGTCCAGAAGGTGATTTTTCGCCCTTAGAGAGAGAGGTCATATTAAAAAAGACAAACGTTGTTTCTTTTTCTCTTTCTAAAAATATTTTACGTACAGATACCGCTGTAATAAGTGCAATTTCGTTAGTTAATTTTATTAATAACAATCATTAATTATCGCATTAATTGAAATTGTTAAACGATTTAAAAAATATATATAAATTCGTACTTTTATAATTTTTAATTTTATTAAATCACTAATGGTTATTTTTTTTACAATCCCTCAAGATTTATTAGTTATTTATTAATATTATAATCTGTGCTAGTATTAAATAGGAATTTAAATTATGAACTCTGAATACACTGTTTTATCTATTATAATTATAACTATTTTTTCGTTTCTTTATTTTTCTTGGTTCATTAGCTCTTTGCTTTTTAACTATCAAAAGAATCAAGATTTAAATTCTGAAAATATATTTGAAGAAAAATCTTTTTTAAAAAGTTTTGTAGACCCAGATTTGGGCAGTAAAAGTGTTACACTTTTTTTAATTTTAATAAATTTATTTTTAATTTATAAGTTTATTTTTTAACAATAATTAAATTTAATTTTTAACTACTTCCTGCAACAAAATAAAATAATCTTGTAAAAAAAGTATACTTCGCCTCTGCCGCCATCAAAAAAATAAATGTTGCAATTGCAGTCATGGGCCACAATAAAACATTAACAAGCGCATATCGTTCCCAAAACAAATGCATGAAAAAAGCCATAATCAAGCCAGCTTTGGCAAACATGAAAAATAGTATTAGCGACCATCTTAATAAGCCCTGCAATTGATAGTAATCAACCGCATAAGAACAACCACTTAACACAAACAGGAGAGCCCAAATCCATAGATAAATTCCAAGTCCATGTGTTGATACTTTATTATTTTTTATATCTTCAGTCATAATTTTTTAAATTACCATAAATAGAAAAATGCAAAAATGAAAACCCAAACCAAGTCCACAAAGTGCCAATATAAACCTAGAATTTCAATTGCTACATAATTAGATTTCATGCTCGTAAAAAATCCTTTTCTGCCAGTATCAAAATCTCCTCTCCAAGTTTTTCTAGCAAAAATTAAAAGAAAAATTACTCCAATAGAAACGTGTGTTCCATGGAATCCTGTCACCATAAAAAAAAATCCACCAAACTGATTTGCTCCCATTGGGTTACCCCAAGGCCTAACTCCATCATGAAAAATTAATTTTGTCCATTCGAAAGCTTGCATGCCAACAAAAGCAATTCCACCAATTGCAGTAAATAGAATAAATAAAGCACAAAGTTTTCTATTTCTTTCATAGCCAAACTTAACGGCAAGCGCCATGGTCCCACTACTCGTAATTAACACAAAAGTCATAATTGCAATAAGTAAAAGCGGAACATCAACTCCAAACATCGTCAGAGCAAAAACTTCACTAGGATTTGGCCACGGCACAGGTGTCGATGCTCGAACCGTCATGTAAGAAATTAAAAAACAACTGAAAATAAATGTGTCACTAACAAGAAAAATCCACATCATTGCCTTGCCCCAATTTACACCCTTAAAAGTAACTTGATCTGAGGAAAAATCATGTGTTAGTCCTTTGAATTTTTTTGGTAAATTTGAAAGGTTATTGCTCATATTTTCCCATTAACTGTTAACCAAAAGTCCAAATAATACTAGCCAGACTAAAAATAAAAAATGCCAATAAATACCGCATAATTTAACACTGCTTTGTATAGCCAGCGTTCTAGAGTTTTTATCAAAGAGTTTTTGAGTTACTTTTTTCAAAAAAAATAAACCACCAAACAAATGTAAAACATGCAAAGTTGTAAAAAGATAGAAATAAGAATTGGCAATATTAGAATTAAAAAAATAACCTTGTTCCATAAGTTGTTTCCATGCAATTGACTGCCCAATAAAAAAAATAATTGCAAAAAAACCAATTATTAAAAGTAAATTTTTAACTTCTTTAAATTTCTGAAGGTCAGATCTATTTTTTGCCCTATGAAATAAAATACTACTTAAAAAAAGTACAAAAGTATTAAACCATAATAATTTAGGTTCTGGCATTTTTTGCCAATCGTGAAGCAACATTCTATCTGCGTAAGTAACTATAAATAATGAAAAAAAAATTATACTAACTGTTATTATGCCTCTAAGTCCAAGGTGGGCTTTTGTTAAATTTATTGTTTTGCCACTATGAAAGTTATCTTGAGCAGATTGTTCTTTATCCCAAGGTTTTTCGCTTAACAGATCGAATAAATTGTTTTCCTTTTTAACCATTAAGTTTTTTCTACTTTTGCTCCCAAAACCTCACTAGGCGGGACATTTTGTGGAATGTAGTCTTCCTTAGCGCCTGGAACACTGTAGTCATATGCCCATCGATAAACGACAGGCAAATTTTTACCAAAATTACCATGTTGCGGAGGTACATGTTCTGTTTGCCATTCTAACGAACATGCTTGCCAAGGATTTTTGTCAGCAACTTTGCCAAGCCTTATGCTAGTAATTATATTGTATAAGAAAACTAATTGAGCAAAACCAACAACTAGTGCAGCTATAGTTATAAATTGATTTAAACCTTCGGCGGAAGTTGGGATATAGGGACTATTGTACATTTCGTAGTATCTTCTTGGAACTCCTATAAAGCCAAGATAGTGCATTGGGAAATAAATTGCATAAGACCCTAAGAAGGTTACCCAAAAATGAAATTTACCCATAGGTTCATTTAAAAATTTTCCAGTTACTAAAGGGTACCAATGATAAATAGCTCCGAATATAACAAGTATAGGAGCAATTCCCATTACCATATGAAAATGAGCAACCACAAAATATGTATCCGAAAGAGGAACATCAACAATAACATTTCCTAAAAATAGACCAGTGATTCCGCCATTAACAAAAGTTATAATAAAAGCTAGCGCGAATAACATTGGTAAGTTTAGTCTAATATTTCCTCTCCACAATGTTAAAACCCAATTATAAACTTTAATTGCTGTTGGAACCGCAATGATTAAAGTAGTTGTGGCAAAGAAAAAACCAAACCAAGGATTCATTCCACTTACATACATATGGTGAGCCCAAACAAAAAAACTTAAAGCACCTATTATTACAATTGCCCAAACCATCATCCTGTATCCAAAAATATTTTTTCTAGCATGAACAGAAATTAAATCAGAAACGATTCCAAAAGCAGGCAGCGCAACAATATAAACTTCTGGATGTCCAAAAAACCAAAAAAGATGTTGAAATAAAATTGGACTTCCGCCTCCGTATTTTAAATGTTCACCCATTTGAACCATTGCTGGCATAAAGAAGCTCGTTCCAAGCAAACTATCAAGAGTCATCATTATGCAACTAACAATTAAAGCAGGGAAAGCTAACATAGCCAAAATAGTGGCTGTAAAAATTCCCCAAATTGTTAAAGGCATTCTCATCAAGGTCATCCCCCGAGTTCTTGCTTGGAGAATTGTTATAATATAGTTAAGACCTCCCATGGTAAAACCAATTACAAAAAGAGAAAGTGACATGAGCATTAATATTATTCCTCCCTCTGAACCAGGGGTACCAGAAGTAATTGCCTGAGGCGGGTAAAGAGTCCACCCAGCTCCTGTTGGACCTCCAGGAACAAAAAAGCTAGCCACCAAAACTAAGACAGCAATAAAATACATCCAAAAGCTAACCATGTTGACATATGGAAAAACCATATCTCTCGATCCAACCATTAGTGGTATTAAAAAATTTCCAAATCCACCTAAAAATAGTGCAGTTAAAAGGTAAACAACCATGATCATGCCATGCATGGTTACAAATTGATAATAGCCAGCAGGACCCATACTGAAAAAAACATCAGGATATGCAAGTTGCAATCTCATTAGCCACGATAAAACTAAAGCTACCAAGCCAATAGAAATTGCTGTTATTGAATATTGAATACCAATAACTTTTGCGTCTTGGCAAAAAATCCATTTAGTTATGAAACTTTTTGGGTGATATAAATCTTGTTCAGGAATTTCAGATTCAATATGTTCTTCTTCTCGTGATGATGCGTGCTCACCGTCAGATACTTCAGATGACTTGGTTTTAATCCCAAACTCTCGCTCAGAAAAATCATCAGACATTTTTTTCTCCCTTATGTTTATGACCTTTATGTTTATGAAAAGATTTTAAAACATTTTGTTTATAAGACTTTTGTTTATTTAGCCACTCATTGTAATTTTTTTTTTCATCGACAATTACTGTGCCTCTCATGGCATAATGCCCAATTCCGCAGAATTCAGCACACAAAACTTCAAACGTTCCTACTTTAGTTGGCACAAACCAGTAATACGTTACAGACCCAGGCAACATATCCATTTTAGCTCTAAATTGAGGAACATAAAAATTATGTAGAACATCAGTTGATCTTAAAAGAAGTTTTACAGGTTTATTTTTTAAAAGATGAAGAGGCCCATCAGTAATTATAATATCATCAATTCCATTTTTATCTTTTGAACTAATTCCGAGTGGATTTTCATCATTAATATTTTTTATATCTACTTTTCCTAGCTCTCCATCTTTGCCAGGCAGTCTATATGCCCAGCCCCACTGATAAGCCATGACTTCAATTTGAAAAGCGTCTTTTGGAACTGTTACATATTTATTCCAGACTAATAAACCGGGAGCAAGAAGAGCCACAATACCCAACGTTGTAATTACAATAAGCCTAAATTCAAGTTTTTTATCCTCAGGTTTATATTCTGACCTTCTATTTTTTTGATATTTGAATTTCCAAATGCAGTAAACCATAAATAAGCCTACAGCCATAAAAACAAATCCCGTAATCCAAAAAGTTAAAATTATTGTATCATCAATACTCCCCCAATTTGATGCAACAGGAGTCCACCACCATGGTGTTAAAACATGAAAAACGACTGAACCAATTAAAACTAAAAAAAAAACAATAGCTACAATCATTTGAACGTTTGATTAAAATAATTTTTTAAATAT
>Ga0209089_10005377_pt1 | contig 10491 bp, 11 predicted proteins | sample ArcticOcean_MG_C_FD_187431 | JGI IMG/M metagenome (GOLD analysis project Ga0209089, IMG submission 187431) | Marine microbial communities from western Arctic Ocean - ArcticOcean_MG_CB2_150 (SPAdes) (version 2) | ecosystem: Environmental > Aquatic > Marine > Oceanic | place: Arctic Ocean: Canada...
TTGACTCGTCGTACTTGCCGGATTTCGGAGAATTTTGTTTGATTCCGCCGGAATCCGCCGTATTCTGCTTGAAAACAATGTAAAATCTCCTTACCAAGTCGTATATATCCTCGACAACGATGCCGTTTGAATATGGCTCAGAACCAAACCCTGACAATCGCCGCGCTGATCTTCTTGGTCGGCGCAGCTGGCCTCGCCAGCGGTGAAGCCGCCGCTGACGATGAAACGACGAACGCCCTGGACGGATCGGATTCGTCCGATTCTGGAGAATCGAGTGATCCTGCTCGTTACAATTGCCTGACCAAGGAAATGTGGTCCGTCGAGAAGCAAGCATGGTGTGATGAATTTTTTGGATTTGGCGAAGAGCCTGAAATCATCATCTGCATAATGAAACCAGAAATCGAGAAGAAAACCACCCTCGAAAAGGTCGCTGGCTTCCTCTCCGACTTGATCGAAGCTGTCGGTGAAGGCGTCCAAGATATATTCGATTTCGATTCGTACAACATCTACCGCTCTACCAACCAGACCAACAGCATCGGTGATGGTGATGGAGACGAAGATGGAGCTGGTGGAGCTCAGGTATTGGATTACGATTCGTACAATATCTACCGCACTACCAACCAGACCAACAGCATCGGTGATGGTGACGAAGATGGAGCTGGTGGAGCTCAGGTATTGGATTTCGATTCGTACAATATCTACCGCACTACCAACCAGACCAACTGAGATCAATGGTGAGTTATCGAATAAAACTCGAATCTTCGACTGAATGATCAAACGTTTGTTAATGCATTTCTCAAATCGGCGACGATATCATCCGCATCTTCGATTCCAACAGAGAGCCGCACCAATCCGGGAGTGATTCCCGACGCGGCTCGGCCCTCGTCAGAAAGCATTCGATGCGTCATGCTCGCAGGGTGTTGAACCAGCGTGTCTACATTGCCGAGGCTGACCGCGAGCGAGCATAGGCTGAGCCCGCTCATGAACCGACCAGCGGCTGCATAACTGCCCAAGTCGATCGATATCATCGCACCGAAATCACTCATTTGTCGAGCCGCCACATCGTGCTTGGGATGGCTCGGAAGCCCCGGCCAGTATGTTTGCTCAACTTTGGCGTGGTCGTCGAGGAATTCGGCGACCACTCTGGCGTTGATACAGTGTTGGCGCATCCGCAGTGGCAGGGTTTTGAGGCCGATATTGGTGAGCCAGCAATCGAATGCACTCGGTGCTGCGCCGCCCATGAAGCGCAACTTCTTCCCAGGCCCGTTCTCCATGTATTCTGCATCAGCGCTGACCACTGCACCACCGATTACTGTTCCATGCCCGTTGATGAATTTCGTCGTACTGTGAACGACGACATCGGCGCCGAGTGCCAGGGGTTGTTGTAGAATAGGCGAGGCGAAGGTGTTGTCGACAACCAGTTTTGCACCGTGGGCGTGGGCTATGTGGGCAGTCTCTTCGATGTCAATAATCGTCATCGACGGATTTGCCGGGCTTTCGAGATAGACGACTTTTGTGTTTGGATATTTTGCGAGTTCGGCCTCCAGCGCTTCTGCCTCGAGTCCTCGAATTCGACTAATTGTGATATTGTAATTCGGCAGTTGTTCAGTGAATAGATGGTCGCACGAACCATACAGTACCTGTTGCGTTATGATGTGGTCTCCAGCGCTCACGATACCGAGTATGGCTGCGCTAATCGCTCCCATGCCGGAGCTGAAAATCATCGCGCTGACTGCATCTGCATTTTCCATGCCATAGGCTTCCAATGCCGCGATTTTTTGTGCTAGAACTTCGCGAGTCGGGTTATCTCCTCGCGAATATGTATAGGCTTCTCTCTCGCCCCGCCCCCAACTCTCGATGGCTTCGAAGTCCTCGTGAACAAAGGTCGATGTCTGGTAAATCGGATTGACGTGTGAGCCCAATGGGTCGTGGACTTCGCCTGCGTGAATTGCGGTTGTGGCTAATTTGTGCTCAATTGTTTTCTCTTCCTCAGACATCTCAGAACCCCGCCAACCCTAGGCAGCGTCGTCATATTATCTTGCGTCAGTGAAATTTCGAAAATGGCTGTGGCAGATCCTTCCTTCTCGAATCACTCAGATTCATGCTCAATTGAATCATCAAGTGCGATTTGGTCTATCTCATCGAGCATCGCATCTGCCTGCAGTCCCAGGCAGTCTTGACCAGAATGGTAATTCGGTCTTAATCCAGATATCTGAGGTAATAAGACGATGAATCAGTTGATTCCGTGCTAATCCTTGCAATTCGATTAAGATTGGTCGTCAGATTCCCACCACTTCTGGCCTTCTTCTTCCTCTTTTATTCCCAATGTGGAGAATAGCAGTTCGAGTATTGATTCGAACTCAGTTTGAGGATTTTTTCCTTCTAAGAAGAGGACAGCTTTCGGGCCTTGCCCAACCAAATCGACCATGATGTCAATTCCACGATGGGTAGTAGTCCATGTTCTTCCTGATGAATGTTCATCCCCGCTTTCGCGGTGATGAACCACCCTAGTGTTTTTCACAATATCAACTGATATAGGGGACTTCATTTCTGAACGGATGGTCCCAAACCTAGGTCGTTTGATGAATTCCTCAGTTATCTGGTTGGTAGCAGTATCGAACATAATGACTCGCTTTCTAAACATAAATCCAAAACTCATGAAGAAGAGTCCGATGAATAATAAGCCAAAGAATCCCATAATGGAATTGCCTCCCGCCCCCATAAAGCGGATTGATTCGTAGTTTGTAGTAATCACTCCACCATCTTCTGTGTACTGTATTGTAGTAATCCATGATGCCACGTCACCGTGCATTTCATACAATAATTCACCATTAAATGGGGTTGAATTTGTATCATTGAAAACAACATTGGAATTATCGGGGCTCTCCCAACACCATTCTGGATAGGCGTCATCTCCAAAATCAATATATGGAAAAAGGAGGTCGTCAGCAGTCCAGTTCTCCGGCAAGGCTGATGCTCGGATATATGATATGCAGTAGTAGTAATCATCGTCATCATAGTGATATGCGTAAGTGATTGTTCCGTTCTCTTCCGACCATCTGTATTTTTGTTCATCGCCATACATTTCCAAACTGTAATAGTCATCTGCAATTTGATAATTGCTGTATCCATCAGTAAATGTTTCAAATTTACAAAACACTTCACCATCTGACAATGTAATAGCAGTATCTTGATTTGGCCAGCATGGTTCATTGCTATCCTCGTAAATCATCCCGATGACACTGTCTCCTGCGATAACCCAGGCAGATCCGAGAATGAACATGAAGCCTAATCCGAAGAGGAGCATACCGCCGAGGATTCTCATAAAATTACCAGAGAAAGACGAGGAATGGGTGAAAGATATCTTTGATGGCCCAGCATCAATTTTGATAGTGTCGGGGCCGTCAAACCACTGGAAGGGGTGATAATCTTGATTTGTGAACGGAATATGGATGCCAAGTATCTTCATAGATTAAACACCATTTAGATTCATTACCTAATATTTACATTCTATTAAACAATCAGTGACTCAAACCTGGATTCAGATTTGAATCAGTTGATTCCGCCCTTCTCGTAGCGCCGCGTCCACTTGAGGCGGCGTGGATTGCGCTTCAACTTCAGCATGTTCTTGCGCGACTTGCTGTCCTTGAACCAGAGAACAGTCCCATCTCGCCTCACGAACATCATGCCGGTTCCCGGCTCAATCTCCTCGTGGGTGAAATTGCATACTCGGCGCTCGGGCATGATTCTTCACCTCAGCGCGCGTTGAGTCGACGCGCCTCTCGGCCCGTGTCCTTGAGCATCAGAATATCGCCGACCCGGACAGGTCCGACGACGTTGCGAGTGATGATGCGACCGATGTCGCGTGGGTTCGACGCGTCGTTGACGCGGACCTTGACTTGAGTCGCCTCACCGGTCATGCCGGTGCGGCCGACAATCTCGACGACCTCTGCGGGCCATGCTTCGGCTTCTGCCATTTCGATGTCCTCCTAACTCCTAGATTCAATCATTCAAGCGATCAGGGTCTCGTAGTGGCCCTTGACGCCGTTGAAGTGGTCCGCAGCATCCTTGGTGAATTCCATCACGGCGATGGCGGCGGTGCGGGTCCCAGTGGGCATTCCAGCAGCTTCAGCGAGGTAGGCTTGGTCTTCGACGTAGATGAAAGGGATTGACTTCTCCTTGCAGATCATCGGGATGTGGGCCAGAAGTTCGCTTGGATTGACCTTCTCAGCCATCACGACCATCTGAGCAGTACCGCGCTCAGCAGCCTTGGTGACTTCGTTGGCGCCCTTCTTCAGCGTCCCTCGTCCGTCTTTACCGATGGCCTTGACCATCTCGTAAACCTGCTCTTGCACGTCTTGTGGGGTTTCGTATGCGATGTGTACACTCATTGGATTCACTCCTCATGTGGGGTAGTCCGGCGCACGGCGTGGCCGATATAAACGCAGCGTCTGGGTCGCTGATGCTGACCGCTTGGCCCAGATGCTGCGAGAATACGATTTCTGATATTTCTAGGGAACCGGGAATGGTTTGAGACAAGTCCTGAGTGAAGCGTTCTTGGTGATTCCTCAAAGAAATTTGAGACGATCCTAAACAGCCCCTGAGAATGGCATTGCTAGGGCTGACCGCGCTATTATTCTGCAATAGGAAATTTGCCCACCAACCCCTCCGACCTCATCTGAGAAAGATGACTCCAGAGGTCGGATGGGTTGGTGGGCATGACAGGATTTGAACCTGTGACCTCCCGGTTATCAGCCGGGTGCTCCAGCCAAACTAAGCTACACGCCCCTGAGCAGAGCCGGCGAGAGGCATACCCATTTTGAAGGTGTGCATCGTGATTTCAACACCTATCTCAGCGAGAGAAGAAGTCATGAAGGGACAGCCGGTGGCCGAAGCCAACCATGCCCGTTGTGAGCGGTACCTCAGGCCGGGCCGTAGCAGAAGCCCTGTCGCCACATCTCGGGCTCGATTTCGTGCAATTGCAGAGTCGTAGATTCCCGGACGGCGAGGGCTACGTGCGCGTTCCGTCCGAAGCCTTCGATGCGATTCGCGCCGAGCCGGTGGTGCTGGTCTCGAATACATATCCGGACGCAGGTGTCCTCGAAACCATCCTCCTGCTCGAGGCGATCAGGGATGTTCGTCGAGGTGACCTCTCGAATCACAAGGGCGAAGAGCCCCAAAGCCTGCCCGATGTTGGTCCAGGCATTTTCCTCGCCATCCCCTACTTCGGATATTCTCGCCAAGACAAGCGCTTCTCGCCTGGCGAGGCGATCTCCGCGCGGGTGATAGGAGAGATGCTCGCGCGTTGCTGTGATGGCATCGCCATCCTCGACCTGCACGCACCCGAGATCCTCGAGAATCTCGCAGTCCCGGTCGAGTTCGTCAGCGCCATGCCCGAGATCGCCGAACATCTGGCCGAAACGGTCGCGCCCGATTTCATCCTCAGTCCCGATAAGGGCGCCATCGCGCGTGCCACCGAGGTAGCGAAGTTGATGGGCTGCGAATTCAGCTACCTCGAGAAAACCAGAATCGACGCACACACCATCGAGCACCAATCGAAGGACCTCGATGTCAACGGCAAAGTCGTCGCCATCGTCGACGACATGATCAGCACAGGTGGAACCATCTGTCGCGCCAGCGACGCACTGCTCCGCCAGGGCGCAACAGAAGTCCACGCCGCCTGCACTCACGGACTCTTCACAGCAGGCGCGATCAGCCGCCTTGCATCGCACGTAAACGGCGTTCACAGCAGCGATTCGCTGCCGAATCCAAGAGCGGTCGTCAGTTCAGCACCCGCTCTCGCGCGAGGGCTGCAGAATCTGCTCAATCACTGAATATTAGGATCATCGCAGTTATCGTTGAGGGCCAGGTAACTCGGTAGAGTGAGCAACCTCTTCATCGTGCATCGTAGGATCAACTCATCCAAAAACGCGGTAGTGCGAGCTAATTGTTTGACTGGAACGATCAGTGTGTCGGGCAATTCGTACTTCCGCCGCAGAACCGAACGCGTCTGAACGATGACCCCGCGATAGGTCCGCTTGACCTTGACGAATCCCAGCACTTGGCCGAGGTCGATGCCATTGTTGTCCATGACGGCTCGGTCGAGCAACTCGTCAGGCGCCCAGAGCTGTTCGTCGATGCGAATCGTGTTGCGCCACCTGCGCTGCAACTCGCGCATCGATTTCGACAGTTTCACGCCGCCATTCGGCAGGATGCTGTGCACTAATTCCTTCGAAAGAGGCGCGCATTCAGCAGCCTTTCGCATGTACTCATCAGCCACGTCATCAACGACTTCGAGACGCATCGATTGGACGAATTCATCGCGTGGATGGCTGCGTTCACCTGTGATGATTCCAACCAAAGTCTCACCGACGTAGACCTCTCTCTGCAGTAGTTCCTGTATCCGATATTCTTCGCTCATATGTCTCCCTCGAGTTTTGGGTCTGTGCTTCCCCGGTGCTGTTCCCTGCGGCCCCCTTCGATGGATTGGCACTTAATCTATCGCTTAATGAAGACTGATAATCCAATTGAAAAATTAGTCTAAGAACAAAAAAACCAATTAGAAAACTAAAGTGAGTTTGATTTTTGATATGGTTATCAGAAAAGCCAATCTGACAGTGCGGCTACGAAATCCTCCTTCCGGAAACTGGGAATCAGATGACGGAGAACGTTGATGAGCGCGCCCTCCTACCCCTGCTCGTGCCCGACTTCGCTGGACTCTTGGAGAACATTCGCTCGAACTCTGGGACGCCCCGTACCGCCGGCTTGTCGGATTCGGTGATCGCCGATTTCTGCCGGCGGGATTCGAGTCTTGGACGAGCCATCGAGGAAGCCCATTCTGTTCATGTTTCTTTGCGCGACGAGGTCGGCGCTGCCACCTTGCTGCTCGATGAGGCAGACCTCGTCGAGAAGTTGCAAGCGGATTACATCAATTTCTACAAACCTGAGACCGTCAATCCCTACGTTGCCTTGGCGGCGAGAGGCCCATGGATCGTCACCTGTCACGGTCGAGTTCTGCACGATAATGGCGGCTACGGCATGCTCGGGTCCGGTCACGGGCCCGATGCGATCATCGAAGCGATGAGTCAGAATTGGGTGATGGCCAATGTGATGACGCCTTCCTTCAGTCAGAAGCGTCTCGCCGATGCGCTGCGCAAAGAGGTGGGACACACGCGAGGCGGTTGTCCGTTCTCACACTTCGTCTGTTTGAACAGCGGCTCCGAAGCGGTGACCATCGGTATGAGAATCGCTGATGTCAATGCCCACCAGATGACAACAGAAGGAGGCCGACACGAAGGCAAACCGATCAAGCTGCTGTCGCTGAAACAATCCTTCCATGGACGGACCCAAAGGCCGGCGTCGATTTCTGATTCCTGCAAAGGTCCGTACAACGCCAACCTCGCATCCTTCCGCAATCGAGACCACATCCTCACTGTCGAGGCGAACAACATCGCCGCACTGCAAGCCATCTTCGCTCGCGCTGACGACGAGGGTTTCTTCATTGAATTGATGGCGATGGAGCCTATTCAGGGCGAGGGAAGTCCAGGCTCCTGTATCACTCGCGAGTTCTACGACGAGGCTCGCAGGCTGACAAAGGAGCACGGTAGCCTGCTGCTCGTCGACTCGATCCAAGCAGGATTGCGTGGACAAGGCTGCCTTTCCGTCGTCGATTATCGAGGCTTCCAGGACGCCGAGGAACCTGACCTCGAAACCTGGTCTAAAGCACTCAACGCTGGGCAGTTCCCGCTTTCGGTGATTGGGCTGTCGGAGCGTGCTGTCGACCTCTACATCGTCGGAGTCTACGGCAATACCATGACGACGAATCCAAGAGCGCTCGAGACCGCAATCGCCGTGCTCCACCGCGTCACACCTGAGATGCGAGCCAACATCGTGGCGATGGGTGATGAATTCCTCGCTGGACTGAAGGCTCTGCAAGCCGATTATCCAGATTGCATTCCGCTGGTCCAAGGAACGGGACTTCTGCTGTGCGTCGAACTCGACGAAGACCGCTTCCCAGTCGTCGGCTTCGGCAAGGTCGAGGAATGGTGCCGCGAGCGAGGACTCGGCGTCATCCACGGCGGTAAGAACGCGCTGCGATTCACCCCGCACTTCGGTGTCAACTCCGCCGAAATAGACCTGATACTCACGGTCGTGCGCAATTGCCTTGACCATTTCATCGCCCTCGAAGAACAGGCGGCAATCGAAGCCGCTGTCTGAGTCAGAACCAATTGGGCGACCCTGCTCGCAGAATCGAATGGCAACCACCGACAGCGCCAGCGACAGCACAATCGTAAGTGCTGAAGGCAGCAATGCCGAAAACACCGGCAAAGCAGTCCACCTCTTGGGCGAGATCGACAGCGTCTACCACGCCATCGCCGACCGTCTGATCCGAGCCGGAGCCAGTCTCACCGACTCGCGTGAGGTAGCAGAGATCACAGTCGCGATTGGGACGGCCGCCGCCAATTCCGCTGACCCGGCCGCAGACATCGCAGTCATACCACCCGATTCGCAGCCACCCGATTCGAAGATCATCGTCAGAGTCCATGATCTGTTGGTTCCCGAGGGTCTCACAGGTTGGGGAAGCGAGGTCATCCACGAGTGGGTTGAGTGGGTCAAAGAAGGCGCCGAGGGACTCGCACCAGGCGACCTCGAAGCGCGTCACTGGGTCCACATCCGAGATGCTTCAGACGCGATTTCACTCATCATTCTCGCCGATGCCGACGCCATCAGCCAAGGGGTCATCGATCTGGCCGGTCGCCGCGCCTGGTCAGCTGAGGCCGTGCTCGACGAGATGGGCTTGCTCTGGGGTCGTTACACCGATGCGCTGAACCTCAGCCACAGCATCGAGTCGCTTTCTTCGATTCCTAGCCCGGCCGCTGCTCAAATCAAGCGAAGAGTCGCGCGACCGAACCTGACGCCCCTGCACGATGCGCTGAAGTCTGCGGGGCGCGATGAGGGATGGCATCCACTGACAGCAATGAGATTAGGAATAATGGAACTCTTCGCCCATGCTCAGATGAAAGAAGACGCTTGAGCATGAGCTCAGAGTTCATCTCTACTTCTGAGCAATCCTCGCGCTGTGCGCGAGATATTCACTGATTCTTGTCGGCTTGGACCTGCTTGCGCACGTCCTGAGCTGCGGCCTTGATGCTCTGCATCGTCTTGCGGACACGTGTTCCAGCAGCGTTCACACCCTTGTCATGCTTCTCAGCATCCTTCATGGTTTCAGTCAGATTATCTATCATCTCTTGCAACATAGCCTCAACGGACATGGCACCCCGCTGCAAACCGACGACATATAATCACTATCCCAGCATCAGATTGCAATGTTTTCACTGAAACACTGAGTGATAAGCGCGGGGAACGCCTCGCAGTCGAATCGGGTAGGGGGCATCCGAACCGAATTTGGGCCAAAAGTCCGAAATTGAGATTGGTGGGGAATAGCACTGCTTGCTGACTGGCTAATTATGGGACGCACTCGATTCATTCGCCGAAGAGATCTGCGCCGAGGATTGGCAGCAATACGCTTGCGTCTCCCTCGACCGTGACATGGGGCGCATCGGGTCGAATCTTGCCCCATGAAATCGCTTCCTTCAATCGAGCGCCCGAAAGCGAGCCATCGTGCTCGGGCGCAGTCGTGATCCCAACCGCAGAATCGAGTCCATCACGGTACTGGTTCCACCAGATCACGTGATGCTTCGAAATTCCACCGCCGACCATCAGCGCATGAGATTCCTCGGCGGTCCAAGTCAAGTCGGAGAGAATCTGCTCATCGGCCAAGAAATCTACCATGAAATTGGGATTCTTCTGACGGTGCATGAATAATTGAGCGCCGATCGAGCCATCGGAGAGGCCTGGAATGACCATTGGAATCCGGTGTTTGGCGACCCAGTGAAGCAGCGAGGATTCGTCCTCGATTCTATCGCCCATGGCCCAGCAGAGTTCGACCGAGCCAAATCCAAGCCAAGGGTTGTCGGGCTGTGCAGCAGCCCGTTCTTCTTCGATTTCAGACAGCCAAGGCATTACCACATTCTCGAGAATCTCACCGTAGCATTCGTTGGGTACGATGACGTTGCCCAGACGGTTCAGTCCCTCTTCGCCAAGGGCGATGTCGTCGAGGTTGAAGTCGCCGTGGAAGTAGTCCTGGTAGGTCCGAGCGATGTCGTGGTCGAGCGTTCCGCAGGTGGTGATGATGACGTTGAAGGCACGGCGCTTGATCGCCTCAAGGAAGAATCCACGAGTTCCCGTCGCACACAGACAGGCCGGAAATGACAACCAATTCAAAACGCCTTCTTCGCCCGACTTCGCCACACTTTCGCGTAGAATATCGCGCGCGTGGGCGAGCTTCGTTGCGGTGAATCCGCCGGCCGTCGACATCTGGTCGATGAGCGAAGCCACGTCGCTGAGGGCGGAGAAATCGTAGTCTTTGACCGGCGCGGTGAAGTCGTCGCGCGAATATGTCGGCACAAGCCGGTCGGCTCGCTCTTTCGT
>Ga0209089_10005381_pt1 | contig 10488 bp, 11 predicted proteins | sample ArcticOcean_MG_C_FD_187431 | JGI IMG/M metagenome (GOLD analysis project Ga0209089, IMG submission 187431) | Marine microbial communities from western Arctic Ocean - ArcticOcean_MG_CB2_150 (SPAdes) (version 2) | ecosystem: Environmental > Aquatic > Marine > Oceanic | place: Arctic Ocean: Canada...
CAACTGTTGGTGAAGCTGTAAGATATTTTTCAGATGAGAAGAATAGAAAAGAAGCAGAAAGTAAGTTAGATAGTAAAAATCATCAGTATTGGAATTGTATGTGGGCTGAGTTTAAAAGAAATGCTGGAGATCACCACACATTGGGTTGGGAAAATATGACTAAGGAATATTATGATTCTTTAGAACCAATGACAGATGACGAGATACAGTTAGCATTGATAGAAAATCCTGTAGAGTTTTATGGTGGTATTTTAAAACATGGATTTCATAGAGGAGTTGCTATGATGGGTAGAATACTTAATGGTAAGGAGTATATTCCATTTTATATACCTAAACAAACCATATCCAATCCTATATCCAATGTTAATTTTATTGAAATGATGGATATAATGGGATTTTCGAAAGAAGAGTATGCAATATGTAATAGTGCTATCTTAGCAGTTATGGGAGTAGATGCAAGAAAGAACAAGAATGGTGATTTAGATTTAGTATTCAGTAGTAAGTTAAGGAAACAAATCGAAGATGAGAATATAGAGTTACCAAAAGAGATACATCCATTTGGTAAAGATAGTGGTAAGTTTAGATTCTTTGGTTGTAAAGATGATGATGATTTAGTTTATAACTATTCTGTAAATATTAATGGTTATAATTTTGCTGAACCAAGATTTTATTTTAGTAGAATGCATATGGTAAAACCATCAGCACATAGGAGTTTAGAAGAAAATAGGAAGATAAAACAAGAGGGTAAGGTTGGTGTTGATAAGTTTATTGAGATGAAAAGTTATAAAGGATATCCATTTCATTTGATTACTCAAGAACAATGGGGATTCGACTTGATACAGGAAGTAGAATGAACGACATATTTTTAGCATTTGGTGATTCCTTTACTTGGGGCCATGGATTACAATACTATGATTGGATACAAAATAGTAAAATGTCTAAGGAAGAAATAAAAGATTTTTTGTTAGAAGACCAACAATCTCAACATCATCAATGGGTAAATTTTGATTTTAAATGTACGGCTGGAGATTTAGAATCTATGAGGAAGAGAAGATATACAACTTTACTTTCTAAAAAATTAGGTATGGATTATATCAGTAGGATAAACAATGGTGGAAGTAATTTTGCAAATACTAATATGATTGAAACACTTTTAGGTGATGATTACCCTGACAATAAAAGTAGATGGAAGAAAGCTAATCATTCTCTTAATAATGATAAGTTAATTAATAGAAAAATTAAATTTATAATACTACAACTTACTGATTTAGAGAGAGATTATTCTAGCTCAAAAGAATTAAGAGTTCATGCAGGTGAGTTGGAACACGTTAGGTCAATGATTGGTAGTTGGTGGGATACATATGTTTTGAATCAAAATAGTATAGGAATATTTAATCCAAATAATCAATCGACTCAAGGTCTGAAATACTTTCAACGACGTGATAAACTTAAATATTCTCAACTACTTGATAGAGTTACAGAACTTTATGAAATATGTAAAAAGAAAGATATAAAATTATATGTTTGGGCGTGGCCAAGCGATATAGGACAAATTTTTCTTTCCCAACCATATTTTGTTGAAATAGAATATGATAATAAAAAATATGGGAGTTATGATAATTTAACAAATTTCTATCCGAAGTTTAGTCTCGGCAAAAAAGGTGGAGATTTGGAAGAATATGGTGTAACTGACGAACACCCATCAGAACATTTTCACAAACTTATTAGTAAAACATTATTAAATAAAATTAATGGAGAAGCATAGTGTTACATATACTTACATTACATTTAGGTGATAAGTGGATTGATATTCAGAAAAGAGAATTAGCAAGATTTATTTCAGAACCATATAAGGTTTATGCAAGATTGGGGGATGGAGTATATCCCAAAGAGAATTGGAAGTATAAGTATAACAATCAAAAAGCAAAGGTTGAAAATAGCAAGTACAATGATGGTACTATAAGTTATGATAAACACAAACATAAGTTTGATGGTGCTATATCAGGCGCACAACATTGGACTTACTCAATGGGTAAACTCTTAGATTATGTTTTAGAGAACCACGAAGTAAAACCAACTGATAAGATAATGTTAATAGATTCAGATGCTTTTCCAATAGCACCCATCTCTGATTTCTTAGATGAGAAGTTAAAAGAGTACCCATTCGTATCAGCACAAGAACCAATGCATGAGTGGGATAGAAATCCATTATATTTGATACCACATCCAATGTTTATGTTATTTGAAGCTAAACATATTATAGAGGATAACTTAACTGATTATCTTAGAGACGTTGTTAAGGATAAAAATAACAATTGGTGGGGTGGAACTACAGATTGGTTAACAGAACGTGGATATGATTATTATCCATTGACAAGAAGTAATAAGATTGATTTACATCCATTGTATTATGCAATATATGATGAAGTGATTTATCATCATTGGGCAGGTTCAAGAAATATGATTACGAGACCAGATAGAATTAGAGTTGGACAAATTGGACCAGATATCATTCCTACAGAAGCTCAAAAGAAAGCTGTTGAAGATATAGCAAAAGAAAATCATGAGGTTTCAAATCAAGTTTTTGAGAGAATAGAAAGTGAAAAAGATATTGATAATATGATGGCACATTTGAAAGGTGAATATGAAGAATCTTGAGTCAAGTGTAACTAAGCAAGGAAAGTATGTTACTCAGATAATACATTTTAAGGGTGGTTATAGAAAAACCATAAGACACATAGATACAGATTCTATTGAACAAGGTCAGTTTACTAAGTTCTTTACTAAAGAAGGTAGAATGATATTGATACACGATCCAAATGTATTAATGGTTGAAGTATTTCAGGAGAATAATAATGAAGATTAGAGAAACGATGTTACCTGTATTAAAACCTCTTGGTGGAGAAGAAGAAGTACAAGCACTTAGAGAAGTGATTGAAAGTGGTTGGTGGGGAAAAGGTCCTAAAGTAGCTGAATTTGAAGAAAAGTTTGCTAAAATGGTTGGACACAAATACGCTGTAGCAGTTACAAGTGCTTCACATGGACAAGACTTAGTTATGAAAGCTAAAGGATTTAAAGGAATCGATGTTGTTAATCCTACTATGTCTTTTATAGCAACTGCTGTTATTCCACTATGGAATGATTGTTCATCTAATATCGTAGATGTTAGAGAAGAAGATTTAAATATAGATCCAGACGATGTTAAGAAGAGGTTAAAGAGAAATTCAGATTGTCTAATAGCAGTCAATATGGCTGGTGTTCCTGCACCTATAGATGAGATTAGAGAGTTTTATGATGGTTATATTATAGAAGATACCGCTCATAGTTGTTATACAGAGGGAGCAGGGTTAAAAGGTGATGTTGCAGTTTGGTCGTTCCAAGCAGTAAAGACAATGCCTTGTGGTGATGGTGGTATGATTACAACTGATGACTACGATTTATATTGTAAGGTAAAAGATATGACTTGGTTTGGTGTATCTTCTACTTGGAGCAGAGCTCAAGGTCAAAGTGGTAAACCTGGATATTCTTGGGATTATCAAGTAGATATTCTTGGTTATAAATGTTATATGATTGATATTATGGCAGCAATTTGTTTAGTACAGATGAAGAAATTACCTTATCATTTAGGAAGACGTAGATATATTCAATCACAATATAATGAAAGACTACATGAAAGTTTAAAACGACCACCACATTCAGATACAGTTCAGTATTATATTGCTAGAGTGCCAGAATATAGAAGTTTTGCTCCTGATAGGACCGGTGCTGTAACTGCAAGTAGAGACGGATTGATTGATTACCTAAGTAGTAAGAATATCCACACTTCAGTTCACTTTAAACCATTACATAAGTATGGTATCTTGAGACAGACTAACTATAGAGATTATCCTGTAGCAGATAATATTTGGGAGTCTTTAATCAGTCTACCGTGTCATCCTGGTATGACAGATGAAGACATAGACTATGTTATCTATTGGGTTAATCAATACTTTGAGGATTAAATGAGACTATCTAACATAGATACATTATCAGCATATTTCGATAGACTGATAACAGAAAACATAAAGTTGTTTTTCTTTAAGAAAGAGAAAGACTTACAGAAGATACATCACCAAGAAGTAGCAATCGACATGATAAAAGAAAAGATATCATCTCTATTGCAAGAAGTTTATGAATCAGGTGAATATCAGTATGTTGGTGAAAAAAGAACCTTTGACTCAAGTTCAATCGTTGAGGAGTTAGAGGATTTAGTTACCAATGACATTCATATTGGTGAATCAGATAGAGCTAGACTAAAAGTTGTACTGATGGAAGAGAAAAGATTAAGAAAATCAAATGAGGGTAGAGCTAAGAATAAGAATCAAATAGACATTTTATTTAAGGATATGGTTGAAGTAAAAAAATGAGAATCTTAGTTACAGGAGCTAAATCAGGATTAGGCAAGTATTTATCAGAACAACTTGAGTCAGATACTTTTAACAGACATGGCGGAACTCATATTGCTTATAATGATTATAGATATGGTGAAGAGTATGATTTGATAATACATTGTGCAAATAATGGTGATTATCAAACTTGGGGTGCTGCTGACTATAAATTTTATAATGATAATATTTTCCTTACAAGAGATATTGCTAGAATACCACATAAAAAATTCATACATATTTCTACCTATGATATAGAAGAAAACACACCATACTCAGCTTGTAAAAGAATTTCAGAAACAATTGTATCTGACATTTCTAAAAACTATTTAATTATAAGACCGACAAGTTTACTTGGTAAAGATATGAAAGAAAATACTTTTACTAAAATCTTAGCTGGAAAACCAGTTTATTTAACAGAAGATAGTGTAATGAATTATATTACTCACAAAGATGTTCTTAATGTTATAGAAAAAGAATATCCATTAATCTTTCATGATAAACTTTATGATGGGGTAGTATATTTATGTGCTAATAAAAATATAAAGTTAGGTGAAATCGCAGATTTGGTTGGTAAGAAAATTGAATATGGTGATTATAGATGTGAACAAAAAAGTATTTTTACTGATTACAATACTGGCAGAAACTCTTTGGATAACGTAATTAAGTTTATAGAGGAAGCGAAATGAATGTTTTAATAACAGGGGTAGCAGGTTTACTTGGTTCAAGATTAGCAGATTGGATACTAAATAATACAGAATGTGATGTTATTGGTATAGATGATTTGAGTGGTGGATATAAAGAAAATGTTCCAGATAAAGTAAAGTTTTATCATGAAAATCTATCAACAGCTAATTTAGATAGTATCTTTGAAGAACATAATGTAGATGTTATATATCATTTTGCAGCATATGCTGCTGAAGGTTTGAGCCCGTTCATAAGAAAATATAACTATCAGAATAATCTATTAGCATCTACAAATTTAATTAATCACGCAATCACACATAATATTCAGAGATTTGTATTTGCAAGTTCCATGTCAGTATATGGTAATATCTATGAACCACCATTTTCAGAAGACTTAACACCAAGACCAATCGATCCTTATGGTATCGCAAAGTTTGCAGTTGAACAAGATTTAAGAGTGGCATATGAACAACACAAACTACCTTACACAATAGTAAGACCACACAACTTTTATGGTAGAAACCAAAACATATGGGACAAATACAGAAATGTTTTAGGTATATGGATGTGGCAAATAATAAATGGTTATTCACCTACAATATTTGGTGATGGTTCTCAAGTTAGAGCATTCAGTTATGTTGATGATTCATTAGAACCATTTTGGAATGCAAGTCAAAAGGATGAGTGTGTTGGTGAGATAATAAACTTAGGTGGTATCCATGAAGTCAGTATTCAAGAGGCATGTGATACGTTACTAAAGGTTACAGAAACAGACTTACAACCCGATTACCACGAAATGAGACACGAAGCACACTATGCATATTCTACTTGGGATAAGTCAGTAAGGATGTTGGGGTTTGAACACAAGACAAGTCTTGAAGATGGATTAAAACAAATGTGGAATTGGGCACAACACCAACCAAACAGAAAAAGATTTGTTTGGCAAAATTATGAAATAGATAAAGGAATTTATTCCTATTGGAAAAATGAAGAAGATAGTAATAGCACCAATCTTTAACGATACACATCTTGTAAAGTTACAGATACCAAACATAATCAAGTCAATCAATCCTGATTACATTCTATATAATGAGGGTATGTTCCCATCAGGTCCTGAAAGCACTACAAATGTAGATAGTGATTTCGTTAAGAACTATACTTTAGATGGTAAGAGAGGATTTGATTATAAAGAACTTCAAGATGTTATCTCAGATGCACAAAAAGAATATAAAGATACAAAGATAATGTTGAATCCTATGGAATACACTTCTTTAGATGCACCAACTAACTATTATCATGGTTGTAATAACTTTAGTGATTTTGGTGTAGAGGTAGAAGAGGGTGATTTGATATTCCCGTATGAGGGAGATGTGTTTCATCACGAAGATGATGCTGATACAATAGAAGAAGTATGTAATAAGTTAGAACCAAATCAAGGGTTGAAAACTATTTGGGTTGACTTCATAGCAAATCAATACTATGCAGAAGAGAAGACATTAAAACCATTCTTCAAAGCTGAAACAGGCAGACAGAGAAGATTCGTGATTAAGTATGGAACTGCTGATTACTACAGAGATGTATTGTTAAACTTTATGACACAAAAATATGATATGTTAGAAGATTTAGAAATGATAACCTATCACTATGCTTGGTTCAGACCTGGTAAGTATGCTGATATGAGACTTGCACAATTAAATAGGGATCCACGATATTGGAACTTCTTCTTGAGTTCGATATCAAAAATTTCTGAGTTTAAATACAAGAGAATAAGAGTTAGACCTAATCCACCATTAGACCCTAATCTAACCCATGCTTGGATAAGGTTTTGTGATTTTGACCATCCAGAAGATATTAAATCACACCCAAACTTTATAGAACCACTAACTGAATATAAGATAGACAAGATATTAGAAGAGAGTGAAGATTACTATGGCTAAAAACATTATATTTATTCCTTGTGTTCCATCCAAACACTTATCGGATGTTGATGACTACAAAGAGTTATCTTTAAATACTTGGAGACACTATGCAAATAGAGTAGGTGCTCAGTTAATGATAATGGATACACCAATAAGAAACCCTGATGAGATGAAAATCACTTGGCAGAGATGGTATGTTCATGATATATTAGAGAATAATAATATAGAATACGATAACATTTTTATGGTTGATGTAGATACAATGATACATTGGAACGCACCAAACATATTTGAAGAGTGTGTTGATAAGCGTGGCGCATGGTTTAGTGCTTGTGTCGATAATGATAACTTAGGTTGGTTAAAAGAAAGTATAGAGGGATATCAACATATGTTTCCTGATACAAGGGTAGATTGGGAAACCTATTTTAACTGTGGTGTAATACTAATGGGTAAAAAACATAAGGATTTGTGTAAAACTATAACAACATTTTATGAAACAAATGAAGAACATTTGTTAGAATTGCAACATAAGACACTAAAGAAAGGTTCAGATCAAACTCCTGTTAATTATATGTTAAATGGTACTAAATGGAAATATAAATTATTATCAAAGAAATGGAATCTAACTCATATGATGAGGAAAGAAATATTAAACTATTTTATGTTTGTGGATACTGCTTGGTTATGGCATTTCAATGGATTTGAAAAGACTATGAGAACAGAAGTGATGCAAGCATATTGGGAAAACTTTGGAAAGAACTATGAAATTAAATAAAAAATATGTAATCGGAACACACGTAATGTTCTATGAAATAGATATGGTAGGTGAGTTTGTAGAAAGTTGTACTAATGCATTAGAGGTTATAGACAATAAAGAGAATGTTAAGTTTCACTTTTGCCTAAACCTATCTGAATACTTTGAGAAGTTTGATACTGATACAAGAAAAGTTGAGATAATATCTAAATGGCATGAAATCATAAATACCTTAGATGAAATGGGTGTAGAGGTAGATACAGATTACTATGAGAATGATGATAAACCATATTTCATTGGTGATTATCGTAGAGATTTAAACTACAATCATTGTATGGATTATGATTTCGTTATATGGGGAGAATCAGATTGTTTAATGCCAAGAGAACTATTTGTATCATTAGAACAAGTTAGTGAATATGCTGAATCACAAGGTATAAACAAATATCTTGCAACATTTGGTGTAAGAAAGATGTGGGATGACAGTTGGAAGATACTACAACATCCTAAGTTTGATAAATCTACTTATCACGAAATGCACCATAACACTTGGCAAGACGATCCTTCAAGTATATGGTATACAATGAATATAGATGAAATGTATGAGATAAATGATGAGACTGAACAAGTAGATTTAAGAATGATTAGATATCCAAGACTTGATGGTAGTGGATTAGTAATCTCTACAGACTTAATTAAAAATGGTTGTAATGTTCCACATGGTGTTTGGGCGTGTGGTGAAGATACTGCATTTCAGAACTTAACTCAACAGATAATGGGTCCTGCATTTGTTCAGTTTATAATCAGAAACTTATTAAAAGTTCATAACAGAAACCACCCACTTAAAAGAGAATATGTCAAGGGTGAAAAAGGTATGAAAACTAATAAAGAGAAAAGAAAATCTAATGCAGAGTGGATGAATAATCATCAAGTGTGTGAATATAATTTACACAATGTCTTAGGTCAAAATCAAAATAAATTTAAAAGGTTAGGAGAAAATAATGGCTAAACAACGGAAGTGGCTACCAACATTAGGTGAACTAATAGATAGACTTAGTATTCATCAGTTAAAGGAAGTGTTTATACCAGAGAATAAGAAGAACTATGCAAAAGAGATGAATGATATGGTTCATGATATTAACATCATACTCAAAGAACATAAGGGTGAGATAACAGGAGATGTTATTAGAGCAATAGTTGTATTGGCACAAATGAATACTCATATTTGGCACAATGAATCTCAAGTTCGTAAAGGAACAAAAGGTTCAGACAATCTTATGTTAACTCATGGGCTAAATGGTATTAGGAATACTGCTATTAATAAAATAATGGAAGTAGTTGGTGGTAGGAAAGATTATAAGGTTGATTGCATTGCATCTGATTTTAAAGATTGGGATGTGTCGTGGTAAAAGTTTCCATAATAGGAAAAGGTAAGTTTGGTAGTAAGATAGAAGATACTATCAAAGATAGTGTTGAGTTTGTAGAACCAAATGATGCAGATTGGATTATCATATCTACACCAAATGATTTACACCACGAACAGGTAGAGTATTGGTTAAGTCAGAGGAAGAATGTATTCTGTGAGAAACCATTAACACTTACCAAGAGAAGTGCTGAAGCATTATTTTCTCTTGCTGATTTCTTTGGTGTTAAACTTTATGTAGATGATGTATTCCATTGGCATGATAACATAACTATTGATACCGATAGTGAAGTAGATTTTATGTGGTATAAGTATGGTTCATTTGGTGCTAACATCATTGACAACTTAGCATACCATCATTTCTACACATGGGTCGGCTCAGATGATATTGAAATAGAAAGTATAACTGAAACAAGTTATAGTATAGATGGAACAATGGTTAACTTCAGAGTAGAGTTAGAAGATGGTAGAACTGCTACATTTGATTATAGTATATATGATTACAATGGTCCTCATTTTCATAAGATAGTTTTTGAAAGAACCACTACCATAGTTTGTGAGATAGATGTAGAACCAAATAACAACCCATTGAAAGATATGTTACATTGTGTGATGCTTGATGATGTGAAATGGCCAGGTGGTGGAGGTCCAACTGTCAACTTTGAAGATAATAAAAAGAGAACATTAAATGCAATCAAACTATGTGAAGCAGTAAAGAAAGAAGTATATCCAAAAGTGTTGGTAGTAGGTGGTGGAATCTTTGGAACTACGGCGAGTGTAGCATTAGCAACATCAGGATTCAATGTAACCTTACATGAAGAGCTAGATAGTATAATGAAATGTGCTACAGACATAAACCAATATAGGTTACACAGAGGATATCACTATCCAAGAAGTAAATCAACTGCACAAGAATGTTTAGATGGATTGAAATCGTTTAAGAGAAAGTATGGAGATAGTGTAGTTAATGGTGATATAAATCATTTCTATGCTATATCATCTCATGATTCATTGGTATCAAGTGAAGATTACACAAAGTTTTTAGATGAGATGGGATTGGAGTATAACTTACACGAACCACTTAATGGAACAGATTTAACTGTAGAGGTATATGAAGAGTTATTTGATAAAGATAAGTTAAAAATACAAGTTACACAAAAGATGAAAGGTGTTGGTGTTAATGTAGTTCTTAACAAACATACCACTAAAGAAGATTTTGATGATTATGATTATGTTGTGATTGCTACATACTCAATGTTAAATGAATTGTTGGATGAGAAT
>Ga0209089_10005384_pt1 | contig 10483 bp, 10 predicted proteins | sample ArcticOcean_MG_C_FD_187431 | JGI IMG/M metagenome (GOLD analysis project Ga0209089, IMG submission 187431) | Marine microbial communities from western Arctic Ocean - ArcticOcean_MG_CB2_150 (SPAdes) (version 2) | ecosystem: Environmental > Aquatic > Marine > Oceanic | place: Arctic Ocean: Canada...
CACCGCGGAGGGCCTGATAGTTTCCGGCGGGTCTTTCGGCGGGTCTGCTGGCGGGTCCTCTGGCGAATCCACCGGCAGAACCTCTGGCGAGGCTCCTGGCGAACAGGGGCGGCGGGTCAGTGTGCAGCCGTTCGACCCGGAGGAAGTAGAGTCTCCTACCCTGGCCATGCTGGGTTGCGACCCGGCGGTTGGTCTGTTGGAGTCGGGCCTTCGCTCTAGGGGCGTGGCATTGGTTGCCGGCGAGGAAAGCAGCAGCCAAGCACTATTGGGGCTGGCCAACGGTGAGGCTCACGTTGCCGGTTGTCATCTTCTGGACGATGAGACAGGCGGTTACAACAACTCATGGGTCCGGCAGCTCGTCCCCTTCCCCTGTACGCTGGTCACATTCGCCTCCTGGCAGCAGGGGCTGATCCTGGCCTACGGAAACCCGCACCAGTTGCAGGGAGTGGCCGACCTGGCCAACCCCGGTATCCGGTTCGTCAATCGCCAGGCCGGTTCAGGTAGCCGAGCACTTCTGGACCGGTCATTGGTTACGGCAGGTATCACCCCGGCAATGGTGATGGGATACGACAGAGAAGAATGGGGGCATTTGGCGGTGGCAGCGGCAATCGCATCCGGCAACGCCGATGTCGGTATCGGGGTTAAGGCGGCGGCGGTGGCTATGGGGTTGGATTTTTTGCCTCTGGAAGAAGAGCGTTACGACCTGGTAATACCCGACCATTTCCTTTCCCACGGTCCGGTCCAGGTATTGTTGGACCTGCTCCGCTGGCCGGTGCTGCACCGCAGGGTGGAGAGTTTGGGCGGCTATGACACCTCAAACATGGGCATTCAATCTCCAGCTGCCTAATCCCATCCGCTTGCCCACGAACTTGACTGGCTCGGGCGGCTGGGTTGTAATGACGGCGGGATCAATCTGAACGCGAACTGGAGGTTAATCATGGCAATGGTACGATGTGTCACCGAGATGGGAATGGGCGTGGACGTCCATGGGCTGGACTACACCAAGGCGGCCACCCGGGCTGTTTTCGACGCCATTCATCATAGCAGTCTTGGCTTTCAAAGGATGATCGGCAAGACCGCCGACGAAATGACCGTTGATGTCACCATCGGCGTAACCAAGCCGGACCAGGTAGACACAAAGGCTGTCCAGGCCTCCCTTCCCCACGGCAACGGCAAAGGCTCATGCAAAGCTGTCGTCGGCGGACTCGAGATACCCAGCGTTGACGGCAATGATGGCCTGCTCATCGCCAACGCCGTGATCATCGTTAGTTTCGACGACGGCAAGTAAATTTCTTAAACAAGCCCAACGGAGTAAATCATGCCATTCGTCATGAAAGGCGATGCCCAAACCGGCGGTTCCACCTCGGGAACTCAAGCAACGACCCTGGTTGGCAAGGATAACGGTGGGGAGAACCTGACCGTGGTCAATGCCGCCATCGACCCTGGCGCCGGTCTGGCCCTGCACGTCCATCCAGGTTACGAAGAGGTAACCCTGGTCGTGGAAGGGAACATCGAGGCGATCTTGGAAGGTGAGACCCGTACCTTGGGGCCAGGCGACGTGATGCTGGCGCCTGCGGGAGCCAAACACACCATCACCAACCAGTCGGACAAGCCGGCCAAGGTGTTGGCCATCTATCCGACCACCACCCCTGAACGGGTCTTCGTCGAACCGGCTTAAACCTGAGACGGTATAACCTGACGCGGTATCAATAGGCGCGGTATCAATAAAAAAAGCCCGGACAACGCCCGGGCTTTTCTTTATTCCAAATTTCGGCCGGAACCATCCGGCAGACGACGACTAGCCGTTGTGAGTCCTGGTCGACGCCAAGATGTTGAACTTCATGTCACCTGGGTCCACCTGATGGACCGAAGTCAGGTGTTCATTCATGTCCGAGACGACCGCGTCATCGTTTTCACCCTTGGCGACATAGCGGCAACCCTTTCCGGAAGCATCCAAAGCCAACGAAAGAAGGGCGTTGCAACGTGCGAATCTAACCATCTTACTTAATCTCCTTTTGTGTGTGGCCCGACTAAAGAGTCTGACCTACTCGGCGAATTTCTTGTGCAATCATGCGGAAATCAGGGCTTATAGACCCACGATTTAGCCTAGCCGCTTCATTACTTTCGGCCCTAGTTTACTCGACAGAACCCAACTCGTCCACAGGTTGTGTACTGGACTTTGTTAGGCGCCGGATTTTTCCCGGGCCAGCCCGGCTATCTCCCATACCCTATCAGCCTGCCCGTCCCCGCTGACGGTGATCCGGACCAATGCCCGCCCCTCAACGAAGAACAGAGTCGAGGCTTCTTTTCCGTATAGCTGTATCTGCATCACTCCGGAGTTATCGTAAAAGCCATCCACCGGGACCGACGCCACACCCTGGGCCAGTTGTTCCTGTTTGATCCCAGCCAAGATGGTCGTCGCTCTTTCTTCGGTCTCAAAGAGCACCAGGCTTTCGAGCACGGTTAAACCTGGGCTGCTCAATTCAACCTGTACGGCCGGTTGGTTCAGGTTCGATTCGCTGTCCTCTAGGTTGGTCTCGGTGAAAACCTCTCCGGGGAAGTCTGAAGGGTCCAACAGCAGGTCGCGCAGCGGAGTCGGGTCACCCGAACAGGCTGCCAATAGCACGGCGATCAGGGCAGCCGCTGCCACGGACATCAGGCGTTTGTTTTGCGCTAGGTATTTCATAGGGTATTTCTTAGGGATTTCTTAGCGACTTCTTAGGAGGTTCATTTCTCTTCGGGTGCGCCCCAGCCGCCAGCGCCGGGAGTGCGGATGCTGATAACGTCTCCGGCCTCGACATCCACCAACTCTTTACCGGCCAGTTTGATCTCCTCGTAGCCGCCCTTGAGCAAGATGTTCTCGCCCAGTTCACCGTGATGCCCGCCGTGGTATCCGGGGGGTGGACGCTTTCTCCGCTCCGACATCAACGTGACCCTGGCCGGGGCGAGAAACTCCACTTCGCGGATAACACCGTCACCACCTCTGAACTTGCCGTCGCCTCCGGAACCGCGCCGTACAGCATATCGTTTGAGCCGCAGGGGAAATGCAAATTCCATGGCCTCGACCGGGGTATTCATGGTGTTGGTCATGTGGGTGTGGATGGCGGAGATGCCGTCCTTGTCGGGTCTACCGCCCATGCCGCCGGCGATGGTCTCGTAGTAGACAAAAGGCTTGTTCCGGACTGGGTCGTGGCCGCCGATGATCATGTTGTTCATGGTGCCTTGGCTGGCCGCCGGAATGACATCCGGCAACGCTTGGGCCAGTGCTCCGAGCAAGACATCGGTTATCCGCTGTGAGGTTTCCACGTTGCCGGCGGCCACCCCATGTTGCGGTTCCGGGTTAACCAGGCTGCCCAGCGGTGTGATGATGTTCAATGGCCGAAAACAGCCCTGGTTGGCCGGGGCTTGCTCGTCCAATAAGCAGCGCACCACATACAGACAGGCTGAATTTGTCACCGCCACCGGGGCGTTGATGCAGCCAGGCCGCTGTGGCGAAGTCCCGGTGAAGTCGATGGTCATTTCATCGTCGGCAACCGTGATTGCCACCGTGATGGGTACTAGTTCTTGAGTAAGCCCATCGTCATCCATGTAATCGGTTATCTCATAACGGCCGTCGGGGATCTTGCTGATGGCCCTCCTGGTCACCCGTTCTGTGTAATCGAGTAGGGCGGCCATGTGCTCTAGGGTGTCGGCCAAGCCGTAGCGCTCCGTCACCTCCCGCATGCGTTGTTCGCCAACTTTTATGGCGGCGGTCTGCGCGGCCAGATCGCCTTTCCGTTCTTCGGGAGTCCTGGAGTTGCGGCAGATCAGCTGGATGATCTCTTGGTTCAACCGTCCGCGCCGGGCCAGCTTGATCGGCGGGATTATCGTCCCTTCTTGATAGAGCTCGGTGGATAAAGGGAGAGAGCCTGGTGTCATGCCGCCAACGTCGGCATGGTGGCCCCGGTTGGCTACAAACCCGGCCAGCGCTTTCTTGCCATTCTCATCGGCATAGATCGGCGCTACCATCGTGATATCAGGCAGATGACTTCCGCCCATATAAGGGTCGTTAAGGATCACGATGTCGCCGGGGTTCAGGGCATTTGGGAATACCTGCAACGCCGCCTGGACCGAAGCGGGCATGGCTCCTAGGTGTACCGGAATATCGGCGGCCTGGGCGACCATGTTGCCCTCTGGGTCGAACACGGCGCAGGAAAAGTCGCGGCGTTCCTTGATGTTTGGCGAGTACGCCGTCCGCTGCAGGGCGACTCCCATTTCTTCGGCCACCGATTCGAACTTGCTCTTGAAAACTTGCAGGCTTACCGCGTCTACAGGCATCTATTTCCCCTTAAGTTTGGTCGGCCAGGTGCGCCAAGATATCTTCATGAAGCTCGCCGCCGGTAGGTTGGTCTAGATAGAAATATTCGGTACTCATCCAGGCGGTCATCACTGGCGGGGCCAACGAAGCAAACGGGCCATTGGGGTCGAGCTGGGTCTTATGGTGGCTCAGCGATTCTTTCTTGATCTCCACATGGTCCGATACGTCTCTCACCGTGGTCACGTAGTCGTCAGGAGAACCGATCTCGTCTAATTTTTCCTTGGCGAATGGAGGCGTGATGCCGGCCTCGGTCATATCCTGCCAGAGTTTTTTGAAGTGTTTATTGGGGAAACAAACGTAGTAAAGATGAGGTTTTTTCCCGGAGAGCGAATCGACTGCCTCCTTGATGCGCCGGTGGATCGTAACGTGATCCGGGTGTCCGTAACCCCCAGTGGGGTCATGGGTGAAAACGATGTCGGGCGATAATTCCTCGATCAAGGCCAATACCTGCGACTCGACCTTGGCCGGTTCGGCCTGAAAGAGGCTGGTAGGGTTGTCGTTATCCGGCGTGCCGTCCATGCCAGAATCCCGGTAGCCCAGAAACCGGACGTCGGTGATGCCGGTCACTGTCATTGCTGACCGCATCTCCTCTTGCCGTACTTGCCAGAGGTTTTCCGGGGTGGCCAGAGAAGGGTCGCTGATCTCGCCTACATCACCGTTGGTGGCGCAGACCGTGGTCACCTTGTGTCCCTTCCGCACCAACTCGGCCAGAGTCCCTCCAGAGCCAAACGCCTCGTCGTCGGGGTGAGCGAATATGGAGAGGACTGTGAGTTTTGGGCTTTCTTGCGACCCTTGGGTCATCTTGGCACTCCAAATATATTGGTGATATTGGGCATCGCCCGTTTATTCCGGCTCAAACAGCAGGTTGCCGAAGGGGTCCATCGATCCGCCCCAGCCTGGCGGCACGACCGTGGTTGCGTCCATCTGGATGACCAAGGCCGGACCAGAGATCCGGTTTCCGCAGACCAATTGCTCCCTCTGGTACACAGGTGACATCAATGCACCTTCTTGGAAAACCACTTCAGCCTCACCGATCAAAGCGGCAGACGGGTCTGCCGGTCCCACAGCCTGCTCTTCTATGACTGGCTTATCCATGGCTACGTCCAGTTTCAAGCGCAGATTAACCACTTCCACCGGCTCTTTCTTGTCGGCGTAGCCGAATCTGCGGAGATGGGCCTTATAAAATGCGTCGCCGATTATCTTGACCAGGTCCGACTTACTCGGGCGGGCCGGATAATCGATCGTGAGTTCAAATGACTGGCCGACATACCTGACATCCAGGAAACGGCGGGCGGTCATCTGGTCCAAAGCCAGACCTTCGCCGGCCATCTCGGTCCTGGCTTGCCCTTCCATCCCTTGGAATTCTTCGTCCACTCGGGCGCGGTCTAGGTCGGCTCCCCGCAGCATCACGGTACGTGAGTAGTCCTTGACGATGTCGGCGATGGCGACCCCGAGCGCTGATAGTATCCCCGGCCGGGAAGGGACCATAACCCTGGGTATCCCCAATTCTTGAGCCAGTTCGCAGGCGTGCATGGGCCCGGCGCCGCCGAAGGGCACCAGGGTGAACAGACGAGGGTCGTAACCCCTTTGCAAGGAGATGGCGCGGATGGCCCGTTCCATGTTGGCGTTGACCACCCGGTTGATCCCCAAAGCTGTCTGGTTGGCGTCCGTGCCGATCTGTTGCGCCAGTTTCTGCATCAAGCCCTTGACCCGGTCTCGGTCGAGGGTCATGCGTCCGCCCAAGAACCGGTCAGGCAACAGACGTCCCAGATGCAGATTGGCGTCGGTGACCGTCAGTTGGTCGCCCTTGCCGTAGCAGGCCGGGCCGGGCTCAGCGCCGGCAGATTCCGGGCCGACGACCAAAGCTCCTCCGGTATCCACTCTGGCGATGGAGCCGCCGCCGGCGCCCACGGTATGAATGTCGATCATGGGCACGCCGATGGGGTATCCGCCGACATTCGCCGACGTTGTCTCTTTGATCTCACCGGGGCAGAGGGACACGTCGGTCGACGTACCACCCATGTCCACGGTGATGATGTCTGGGTAGCCGGCCTGCATGGCCGTGTAAAATGCGCCCACCACGCCGCCGGCCGGTCCGCTGAGGATCGTGCGCACAGGTTGATCGGATGCCAGCCGGGCGGTGATGCTGCCCCCCGAAGACTGCATGATGCGCAGCCCTTTGCCCAAGGGGCCTTCCAGTTCCCCCAGGTACCGGCTCATGATCTTGCCGACGTAGGCGTTGACGACCACGGTGCTGGTCCGTTCGTATTCTCTGAACTCGGGCAATATTCGCGATGAAACAGAGATATAGGGCGGGTTTTTCATCTTCTGCAGGGCGGTCAAGACCATCTCTTCATGGGTGGTGTTCAAGAAGGAGAACAAGAAGGATATGGCCACCGCTTCGACTTTATTCTCTTCCAGCAGGCCAATCAGAGTCTCGATCGCCTCGGGAGTCAAGTCTTCGATGATGGTGCCGGTATGGTCAACTCGCTCGGGCAGTCCAAACCGCAGTTCCCAAGGTGCCAGGGCTGGAGCGCGGTCCATCTCAAAATTGTAGAGTTCGGCCCGGGCCTGTCGCCCGATCTCCAAAACATCTTCAAACCCCATGGTGGTTACCAAAGCCGTCCGGGAGCCTTTGCCTTCCAGCAGAGCGTTGGTGGCAACCGTAGAACCATGGACGAATTCTGCCGAGGTGACGCCGGTTTCTTTGATTCCCTGGAGTATCCCTCTGGAGGGGTCAGCCGGTGTTGAAGGAAGTTTGTGGACGGTCAGTTTGCCATCTTCCAAGACTGCGATATCGGTGAAGGTGCCGCCAACATCGATCCCCACGACGCGGCGATGGGCGTTGGTGTCAGTACCGGGGTTGTTGGGCATTGGGCAGTAAGCCTCCGGAAGGTGATTGCTTTACTGGAGATCAGGTGGGGAAGGCAGGTACATCTAGTCTTCCAGGGCGATCCTGATCCGCTTGTTTATTCGGCCTTTACTCTCGTGACCCACGACCTTGATGACGCCCACTTCCCTGGTATTGGCCACATGGGTCCCGCCATCCGCCTGCAGGTCCAATCCGTGAATGTCTATGGTACGGATCTCTTGGATGTTTGGGGGCAGGAGATTGATCTTGGTCCTGATCAGGTCCGGCACCTGGTCGGCCTCTTCACGGCTGAGGTTATTGACGTGGATGTCCCGGTTCTCAGCCACCTCGGCGTTTACCTTGATCTCTAATTCCTCGACGAACTCTGCGGAAACATTCTCGAATTCAAAGTCCATGCGGCCTTCGCCGGGCTTCATGTCGCCGCCGGTCACAGGGGCGCCGTAGTCGCGCCAGACCACGCCGCAGAGTATATGGAGGGCTGTGTGGGTACGCATTAGGAGGTACCGCCGGTCCCAGTCGAGCTGACCGGTGACCGTTGCGCCAGCCACAGGCACGTCTCCCGATATCTGGTGGACCAAGTTGCCGTCGGCCCGTTTGATGCCGGTAACCTGGTATTCCTGACCCTCGCAAGTAAGCGTGCCAGTATCGGATGGCTGGCCGCCGCCGCCCGCGTAGAAGGCCGTACGGTCTAAGACCACGCCGCCTTCGACCACGTCCGTTACGGTGGCTTCGAATTCCTTTAAGTAGCTTTCTTTATGGAAAAGCAGTTCGGTCATTGGTACATCCGCTGTTGGGTTTTGGACTCGATCGTTGGCATCTGCGGAATGCGGGATTTCCGACAAGAACCCCTAGTAAGCCCCTAGCAAATCCTTCGGCAAATCCCCGGGCAAATTCCCTGATTCCAGCGCGGCCATATTATAGCAGACAGGGTTCTTGTCGAGCTTTTTTGTCGCATGGTGATACCCAACAGGGAAAAGGTGCCTAAGAGCCTGTAATCGCCGGGCAATTTCAGTTGTTTTTGCACGTGTTGAATGACATAATACGCGTGCCTCTGGGAAGCGGCCTTCCTGATGTACTATACTTAGCTCCCTGATTTCAAATCCAAGCGGACTACTAGGTGGGCGGAAGATGAAGATATCGTGTTTACAAGAGAACCTCAGTAGAGGTCTAGCCGTGGTCGGACGGGCGGTAGCCAGCCGCGCCACGCTGCCGGTTACCCAGAACGTGCTACTCAGTGTCGATCAGTCGATGCTGAAACTGTCAGCGACCAACCTTGAGATCGCCATGACCACTTGGGTCGGTGCGATGATCGAAGAGGAAGGCTCCATAACGGTGCCGGCCCGCCTCCTCACCGAGTTCGTCAACTCTCTGCCGAACGACAAGATAGACTTGGAGCTGGACCAAGGCTCCGGTCTCCTCCAGATATCATCGGGCAATTCCAACGCCCATATCAACATCACCGACGCTTCGGAGTTCCCGCCCATACCCACCGTAGACGACGGTGTCGCCGCTGAAGTAGACCCATTGGTCTTGAGGAACGCCATCGCCCGCGTCGCCTTCGCTGCCGCCACCGAGGAATCTCGCCCCGTTTTGACCGGCGTCGAGCTTAAGCTGGATGGGAGCAAGTTCACCATGGCCGCCGCCGACGGCTTCCGCCTAGCGGTCCATCACGGCGCTTTACTCAAACCGGTGCTGGAAGAAGTAAGTGTGATTATCCCGGCGCGCACGATGAACGAGCTGAGCCGTCTGATCAGCGACCGGGAAGAACCGGTGGAGATACTGATGACCCCGGCCAAGGGACAAGTCATGTTCCGGATTCAGGGCGGCGATACCATAGAGATCGTGTCTCAGCTGCTCCAAGGGACCTTCCCCAACTACGAACAACTTATACCCCAGAGCTACACCACCAGGGCAGTCATGGACCTGCCGACCGTCCTCCGGGCGGCGCGAACGGCCTCCATCTTTGCCAAGGACGGCAGCAACATCATCAGGATGCACCTGATGCCGGCCACCGCCGACTCCGAGCCGCCCAAGGTAGAAATCTCCGCCCGTTCCGAGGAAGTAGGCGACAACCAAGACGTGGTCGACCTTGACGAGATAGAAGGCGAGGAAGGCAAGATCGCCTTCAACAGCCGCTATCTACTCGACGTACTGGCCGTGTTGGACAAAGGCAAAGTAGCCCTGGAAACCACCACGTCCTCCAGCCCCGGCGTCTTTAAACCCACCGACTCCGATGACTATATCCACGTCGTCATGCCGATGTTTGTTCAATGGTGATAAACTCCGGCAGATAAAAGGGGTTCCTTTCAGGGTAGATGTGCCGTTGTAGGATTGATGATTGACCCCTGGTATTCATCAATCGATATTGGAGAAACGGCAAGGGAAAATCCTTTGGTCTTATCTCTAATTTTCCCGAGCGTTTCCTAGGCACATTCGACCCGGTTTCCTGAGAGTCTCCCCTAAGCTCGATTCCAGGGTTGATTTATGAATACGATTCTCGAAGAGTGCGATGCCGCAGTCGCGTACCTGTCCGACAAAGACACCCCCTTGTGCACACACGCCGAACTGGCGGACTTGATTGACGCTTTCGTAGATCACCTCCAGTGCAATCGAGATGTTCTGGTGCGGACGGGGCGATACAGGATTGATTTTAGACGCTCAGAGTGGTTGCACGCATCTCTCACCAATCTGTACTACACCAAGCTTCCATCATATGTCAGCAATGTCCAGATAGGAGTAGCTAAAGAGAAGGATGGGCTCAGCCTCGACCCATGCGGTCACCACTTACCCATCGACCAATATCAAGCTAATTGTTACCACGTAAACACTACCGGGGAATGCTGCGAGTTCAAAGGAATTGATACCCCGGAATGTGGCTACCTAGAGACGGATTCGTTTTCCGAACTCGATCCAAGCGCTTCTCTGAGGATAGAAACGAATCGGGCTGATTTCTTCAGCCTCAAACTACGGGTACTTAGTACCTTGCGAAATGCGGTGGCAAATCGGGATTCGTTAAATCTTTGGGCTGACTGCCTCGATGTTCTGACGCAGACGTTGACAGGAGAAGAAGCCGAATTCTACTTGAAGATGGATCGATTTTATCTCGGATACGATCTAATGACTGGAGAGATTCTCGAAGAGACCGATCTGCGCCCTGGCGGCCTGTTGGCAACCAGCAAAAGTGGGACACTTTGGTAAAGGAGAGATCAGGGGGAAATGGCGGTGTTCTGGGACTCCAGGAGCAGGCGGTTGTA
>Ga0209089_10005389_pt1 | contig 10478 bp, 22 predicted proteins | sample ArcticOcean_MG_C_FD_187431 | JGI IMG/M metagenome (GOLD analysis project Ga0209089, IMG submission 187431) | Marine microbial communities from western Arctic Ocean - ArcticOcean_MG_CB2_150 (SPAdes) (version 2) | ecosystem: Environmental > Aquatic > Marine > Oceanic | place: Arctic Ocean: Canada...
GGTAGAAAATTATGAAAGCAGATGCAATTCGTTCTGGTAGATTAAGAACATTATTACAAATGGCATTAAAGGGATCAACTGAAAAAGAACTTAGAATGAAATGCAAGTTATGGGGTGTAACAAGACAAACTGAAAATTCCTACATTGAAACATTACTAGCTAGAATATCAAGAGATGGTCTAAATCAATGAAGTGTCCAAACTGCAAAGAGATTTACACAATAACATATTTCCCATCAAAGCATTGGACAATGTGTCCATTTTGTAAAAAATAAAAAAATAAAAAAAATGAAAATTAAATGATGGAAGTAGATAAATGATCTACTGTGTCCATCAGATGTGTAACTGTTTCTGCTGTTAATTTTTCATTTTTTGGTCTAATCTCTATGATTTCTGTGATTGCATCATTCCAAATTAATTCCTCACCAAATGTACCTATACTTAGTACAATTTCTACCAATGCACCTAACATATCTAATCTCATTTTTCCACAACACATTGATTTTTCATTGCTAAAATTGACATAGCAATATGTATCATCTTGTGGTATTACATTGATTGTTGGAAAGGCTTTTCGCAATATAGCCATTTGTCCGTTAAAAGACATTTTGATCATGCTTTCACATCTTGCATCATAATCTGCTACAATGCAATTTCCTCTATTTTGACAATTGTTACCTATTCTGATTCCGTTGCAAACACAACAGAAATTAGAACTTCTAAATTGTCTTAGAGTTTCATCAAGATTTTCTTCTTCCAAGATTGCTTGGGGTTTTGAACTTTTCGTAGTTCTGAATGGTGGTGTCATACAATCTATAATTATAACTAGATAATAAAGATACTGTTGTAACTACCTAAGCGATATGCACTTATACTATTTGTTTTTAAGAATAAGTAATAATGATGAATGAAACTGAATCAAGATATAGCAATGAAGCATACGAATTAGCCATTGATAAAATTGAATCAATGTATGCAGATACAACTATTGAAATTCTAAAAAATTCATCATTTGATCATTTACCAAGAGATATTATTGAGCAGTTAGATATTGCACAATCAAAAGTAGATAAAATAAACAATCCAACTACAATGCCTTTAGGCAAATTAACATTATCTGATGATGGTAAAACTTGTAGTGAATGTAATGAAACCTTAGTTGTCAAAAATTCAACTGTATCTGATAGTACAGGTGTAAGAACCGTACAAAGATTAAACTGTCCAAAAAGTTGCAACAGACTTACAAAATCAATGAATCAAGCAAAATCTGATTTAGATTTAACTGTTAAAGATAGTCAAAGTCTTACAAAAGATTGTGATGATTTATACACAATAAAAACTAGAGATATGCCAATCAAAAGAGCATTACTTATTCTCAAAACAAACATGGAACACAAACATTTAGTTTCAGCACCAAACACACAATTCACAGAAATTAATTTTGCACCAGTAACAATTTATGAAACAAAAGAAAAAGTTACAAAGAAAACTGGTAAGATTATCAACTATACAATATGTGACCATAACATTGATGATCATCTAAACACTTTACATGAATCAAAAATATACAATGTATTATCAGTAAAAAGAATTGGTAATTTACCAAAAATAGGTTCAGACGATACATGGAATGGTAAATGTTGGGATTGTCAATTAATTTCAGATAAGATTAACAGACAATTAACTAATGAATGGAATGATGATAATTTAACAGGTGCTTTTGATTTATCATCATCAAAAGTATTTGAATTGGTCAATGAAAAATCATCAGACGTAGTTTATTACCAAATAACAATTCAAAGAGTAGATGTTGAACTTCCAAAGTTAATTTTAGAAATTTTAAAAGAAAAAAGATTCAACAAAAAATCAAATGATTATTATCTATCAGACGAAATCACAAAATTTGTTATTAGTAAATTAAATTATTTACAAGTACCTGATACATTAAAGGCAAAAATAACATCACAATTAAAATCAATGTATAACAAAAACATGATTGAAATGCAAGTAAATAAACATGAGTTTGCATCAAACAGACAAAACAAATCTTTCAAACAAGAAGTTGATAAATATAATCTAAATGAAACATGGAAAAGAAATCACGCTTATGCAGGGGGTGCAACAAAAATTAACAGTTTTAGAGCAAATGATAACAATGCTGTCTATATTATAAAACCAGTTAGACAACAATTAGTAGATTTAATAGATTTAAGAAAAGATTCAAAATCTTATAGCAATGTTGAATATGGTTTTGATGAACAATTCTGCTATGATGAGTTATGGAAAGTAATTTACAAGAACTTGGGATTAACCAAAGACAATGAAAAAGATTTTGATATTGTTTGGAACAAACCAACAGGTCAGATTTGGATAGCATCATTATCAGGAATAAAGAGGAAAAGAAGATGATTGAAAACAGATTCCTAATTTGTAATTTAACTGATGAACAAATACAACTTATTTTTAGTATGATGGATCATCACAATGAAGATAAAAAAGTTAATGCACTTGGAAGAAAATTAAACTCAAATATTATTAGATATAGTCATTCAGATTATAAAAAAATAGCAAAAAAGGTTAAAGGTGTTAGAGTAAGATGAACTTCATAGTTACCAATGTAGATAGAGATATGAAAATTTTAGGCTACTTGGTTCTATTTTTATTTATTACAATTTCAGGTACAATTATGATTTATCACAACGTCATTGCAATCACCTTAGTAGCAATGGGAATTTCAATCATAATTTCAGGCTTTGTAACAGTAGGTGTGATAAATTTGAATGACAAAAGGAAAAAAACAAGAGGTAATTCTGCTTGAATTTTATTCGTTATATTTGTAAGTGTAATGAGATTTTTTATAATACATTTGATTTTATAGACCACAAGTGTAAAGTTGGAAAATTAGACAAAACACACAAACGTTGGATTATTAATAAATTTAAAACATTAAACACAAATGAAATTTGTGTAGTTTGTTTGCAAGATTTCAGAAATCCAATACCTAAAGATAATTTTAATTTAATTAAACATCATGTATCATATTTCCCTGAAAAAATAGCACTTGTTCATTATGAGTGTCATAAGAAAATCCACCACCCTGATAATACTTTACCAGAATTTAATCAATTCAAAACAAGCAGAAAATACTATGATGGGAAAAAGGAAAATTGACTATGGTAGAAATTATGTTTAATTGTTGTATTTGTAATTACAAAACAGATAATGAAGAAAACATCAACTATCATTATTTATGGTCACATAATCAATGGCGAGGAAATTGTGAAAGTCCTAACAAAATAAATATAAAAACAGAAGCAGATAATATTGTAAAAGAAGTTATTTTTTTGTATAAACGTGCAAGAAAAAACCCTAGAATATTCAATGCCAAAGAGGGATTTATTTCACCAATTTCAGGAACTTATGAAATGCCATATCGTTCTCAACTACAATTAGACGAAATTTTTGGATTATTGAAAAGATTAGATCAATTAAATTGGGCTACACCAAACATTCTACACACATACAATGCTAGAAACTTTCTAATTATTTATAATGAAAGTAAAGAGTATGTTAATACCAATTACCGTTACACTAAAAAAAATGTAATAAGACAAAGAGATTTTGAAGATAAAATGCAGAAAGAAGAAGATTTAATAAAAAAATTAACAAAAGAAGTTGATGAAGAATTAATGAGGGAAAAACAAAAGCAATGACAACTATATTATGGAAAATGAATTTAATTTGTAACAAGTATAATTTAGATGAAAGAACATTTAATCTTATTTTAGATTGTCTTATTCAACCAACAAATAGTCAATTGGTTTCAAAATTACAAAAAGAGGGAATAATACATTTAGTTCCAAACATCATCAAAGATATTTCTGATAGTGGAATAATATTAAAAGGTAATTGATATGGCTACCTGTAAAGCAGTAAATTACGCTGGAATAGTCTGCAATCAAAAAGCAGAAAATGCCACATACTTTTGGTTCTATGATCCATGTGGTCGATTAAACAAGGTATTTCATTTGTGCAAACTTCATTCCAATTTAATCATTGATGAATTAATGGTTACAGAAAACAGTTACAGCAAATTAATCAAGGCTTGTTTTGATAGAATTGAAAAATTAAGAAAAGAATTACAAAGTGGCAATAACTTATCAGAACAAAGAGAAGCAATTAAAAACGCTAGAGAAAATGGCAATCCTGAACCTAAATTTAAATCAGTAATGGAAATAAAAAACAACATATCAGACCTATACACCAAAGTCAATAATTCAAAAAAGGTACTGGTCAATGAAAGAAACAGGATATGCAGATTTTGCAGATTCCCATTACGAGAACCAGAATCACCAAAAGACCAGATTGGCAATTCATTCACACCAGTTGATTTCAAGTTAGCTAGGGGATTTAGACGAGTTGATTTTTTATTCCATACAGAATGTAGTATCACATGGATTACTAACAAATTAGCATTTGAAGAAAAGGAATTATCAAAACTGTCACCAAAACGTACCAAGCAAGAAACTATTTTTAGTAGTATTAGTGAGAATAATTAGATATGAATCGTGAAAATGAAAAAGCAATGTTTGCTAAAAATAAAAGAAAATGTGATTTTAATTTTGGTTGTGAAGATTATGCAATAGATGGCACATCAAAAACATGGCATTACAGGACAGAAAACAATGCAAAAGCAAAACATTATGTTCGTTACAGAAATAATGATAATCCTAAAACAGAACATGATGCTGATGTATGTGATGGTTGTTTGCTTTCTATTGATGATCCTGATATGAATATGATAGAAGAAATTAGAGAAAACCTATATGAACCAAGAACCGAATCCTATTATGGGAAAAGAGGAAAAAAAGGTGAATCTCATGTTAATCAATTACAAACTAAAGAACAAATTGATAAAGGTATAGAACGAATGAAAAGATATTCAGCATTAACAGAAAAACAAAAAAATGATGAATGGATAAAACATATTGTACCAAAGTTAAGAAAAGCAAATATGAAAGAATATGGAAGATATATTCTTGATGTAAATGGTAATTATATAGGCGATAAAGAGTTGAGAGAAAGATATGAATCGTGAAAATGAAAAAGCAATGTTTGCTGGTAAAAACAAATCAGAATTAACAAAAGAACAAGTTGGAATACCAACAATGAAAACTTGTAAAGATTGTGGGAAAAATTATTATTCTGATAGTTGTATTTGGTGTTTAAGAAAACAGTTGAAATCAGATTCACACAAAAGACAAATTGAGTGGAATAGATCATCAAATTCAACAAATGATATTGAGGAAAGAATAGAGAAAGTGAAACATGATATTAGTTGGAAAAAAGAAATAGATAAAGGACATTTCCACCCAAGAGAATCAACACTTCTTAGATTAGATAAAATAACTATTCCCAAATTAGAAGCAAAAATAAAAAGATTAGAAGCCAAATTAAAAAAACGTGAAACAATGAGAGAAAAACAATGAATCGTGAAAATGAAAAAGCAATGTTTGCTGGTAAAAACAAATCAGGATTAACAAAAAAACAAATTATAGGATTTATGAATAATGAAGCAAAATCACCAAGAATGGAAAGTATGGTAAAATTCATTAATCAAAACTCTAATGCAACAGCAAAATTAAATACTAAATCACATTTCCATGTTGGGCGTACTCATTCAAGTGGTGTAAGAATTGGTAGTGGTCATTCTACATTACATCATAATGTAACTGTAACTGATTCAAATGGTAATGTTATGATTAATGATGAAATTGCACCAAGAGATTTTACTGTTTGGGTGTATGAAAATATAATGAATAGAAAACATTGGCGTTATTCTGGTGATGCAATGACTAAGGGTAAAGCAAGTTCATCTTTTACAGAATGGGATAAACAAGAAATTGAGAATGAAAAAAACGATAAGACATGATAAACATACCCTTACCAAAATGGATCAAATGGGATAAAAACAAAGGAAAGTATGTAATATTGGATTTAGATAAAAATTGAATTGGGTAATATTTCCTAAACCACAAGATAATTGTAAAGGTAGTTGTAATAATCAGAACTGGATAGTTTATACAAAATGAAAGACTAAACTAATTCTTTAATATCATTCATCAATTAAATATTTGGCAGACAGGTAATGATAACTTTGCGTTATTCACATTTGTTTCATTGGCAAACCCTGTCTGCTAAGTAGTTTTAATTAAATACTTAATAATAGGTAGTTATAAAAAATAATTGCCAATGACATTTGCAAAACCTAAACCAGATAGTCGAAAAAGAAAACCACAAAATACAGAATTTGTAGATTGTCCATTATGTGAAAATAATGTTTTAGTTTATTGTCGGTCATGGCATAATGGGAAAAAATGTCCATATTGTACAGTTGTTTTCAGACCAGAAAATTTCTATAATCGTTGGAAATATCCTGAATTAAAATACGTTTCAATTCAAAAAGATTATGAAATGAGGGGTGAAGAATTACCAGATGTTAAGGGGATCAAAAGAAATTGACAGATTGCGAATGTGGACAACCACCATGCAAATGCAAACCATTCCAACGAGATGAAATTTGTGATCATATAGAAACAAGTTTTAACACAAAGGGAAAAAAATGTAATAATAAAGGCACGTTAAGAGATGATTGTAACTGGTTCTTTTATTCTAAAAGAGTTCTATGTGATAATCATTATGAACGCCATAGAGATAGTGCCAATAAGAGATGTGGGATATGTGGTACGCCAAGAAGTGAGTGTTGTTGCTAATGACCGATACAACTGAAAATCAACCATATCATCTTTTACAGGTTTTGTTAATAGAAAATGGTGAGTGGCATGATGCTAGAGATGATCAAGGCAAAATCATAATTTTCTTAAATGACTTTGATGCAATAGAATATTCAAGGTCTGAAAAATTTAAGGAAAAATTAGGCAAGTATGCCAAATGTGTTAGACTAACAAAAATCCAAGTTTTGAAAACAAAGGTAGGAAATCAATTATGAGTAATTGCGTTTATTGTGGACATGAAACAATAGCTGATGTTTCACACTATCATGGTTCAATTTCCAAAGTATGCAAGTATAACAAATGTAGAAGTGATTGGCAAAATTTCAAAATCAGACTAAAGAATTACAAGAAATCAAAATATCCTGAAATCAAAGAATTTGCAGTAATGGTAGAATCTAAAGTTTATGAAAATAACGAACCAGCTATCGATTGGAATAGACAGATGATCACCATGAGAAAACTGCAAAAGAAACTACCAATTATACCTGTAAAACAATGACTAGAAACAGTACAAAAATTATTTGTATAATCCAAAATAAAACTGATGAATCATTATTGTCTAATTATGGTATGAGTATTACACTAAAAGAAGTAAAAGAATCAAAACCAAGAACTAAATTTTATTCTGTTAATCAAGATAAAGTGTTCACTTCAACATCAATTCTAAATTATATTCATAAAAATTCATGGCAATACATGACAAGTTGTTTTCCATCAGTTGAAGATGATTATCGTTGTTTTTCTGAATTTTTTGGTAAATTAGAATTAATCAAAAAAATTCAAGTTATGCGAGATGGAAAAATACATAACTTTGAATGTGAATTTGCTAAAGGTGATAGTTGTAATTGCTGGTGTGGTGAAAAATATCATGGTATGATGGGTGCTAAATTATGACTAGAAACACCAAATACAGTTTTGACTTTCATCACGCATTAATGAGTTTAAAGATGTTCATCAAAGAACGTAATACAATTTATCTAAAGATAATAATTTATCAGTTAAGGCATATCAAGAGTGATTCCAAAAATGACTAAAAATCCATTATGTATGATTTGCAAAAAAGAGTTTGATCACAAAATGGGGTTATATTGGCATTTAAGAAAACACACAAAAAAAGAAATGATAAATTCAATGAAAAATGCAGTAATGTACCATAATTAAAAATTTTTAAATACATAAATTCCCTACAAAGTATTGTATCAAAATGATTCGTTATTAGTCGGACACTTGACGTTGATTGGTGCAGTTATTGCATTATCAGTAACACCTTTTGCTTTTGCTGATGAAAGTACAGGATTTGCAGAACCAATGAATGATATGTTTGATTGGGTTGATGAGGTATTCACAGAAGCAATAGAAAATGAGAATTTCGATAATTCAACTAAAACTAACCTACAACTAACCCTAGATTCAGGTACAGATTCAGGGAAAAGTGGCGTGGCATTATGGTTTGGAATACATGAGTTTTTTGTTAATCTAATATTTGCTGGTACAACAGAAGCAGAATTAGGAATAGATAAGGATTTGATTACAATTGTTTCAATGATTATGGTATCATTATTACTCATTGGTCTGGTCATAAAGTTAATTCGAGAAAATACTAAAATAGCAATTATCATAGTCTTAATATTATTGGCATTAGGTGCAACAGGATTGGTACTTGAATTTTGAAACCTAAATCATCAATTATCAAACTAGCATTATCTTTCATTATTCCATTTGTAGCATTATTGTTCTTAATTCCAAAATTCTTTAACATTGAGTTAAACAACGAAATCATACCAGCACTAGCAATAGGTGCATTGTTTATCAGTTTGATAATTAATGGATATAGAAAAATAGGGCATCAAGGTCAGTTGCCAATTTGGATTGGTTTAAGTCTAATCGGTCTTAGTGGTATGGCATTGATTTTTTCTATATCTGTTAATGGTTCAGAACCACTAATAGAACTAGATGCAAAAACACAGGCATTTAGTTTGATAGGTCTAGGTATTGGATTCTTGTTTTTCTTTGTAGGAATGAAAACCATGATTTCAGCATCTTACTTTCTTGGATCACGCAGAAAATAAAGTTTAATTACTTTATAGAAATCAAATATGGTATGCGTAGTATTAATCAAAATTCCACTAAACTGTATAAAGAATTAGCTTATCGTGCAACACCATTTGTCTTAACATCTATAATTTTACTAATGATTCTACCAATAGATGAATTAGGATTTATCCAAAACGCAAACTTGGGAATTTTACTTGTAAGTACAATATTGTTCATAGATGGAATATTATTAATTGTTGAGGGATTCAGAAACCTACCTGATGTTGGATCTAAAATTGCCAAAACAGGTGCAATGTTTTTCTTTGCAATAGGTGCTGGAATACTGTTATTTGGAATTACAATATTTACAGGTACTTATGATCCATTTGAAAATAAAAGTGATATTGAAATCATAACAGTATTATCTGTATTGCTAGGTGTTACTGTATTCATACAATTTGTAGCTATTTTCCCTCTATTTTTCCACAAAAAGAACTTGGCACATTTAGCAAAAAGTGGTTTCTAATTGTGTCCTTAGATTATCTGCAAAAGACAAAGCCAGTTTTTAGTGAGGGTGTTTTTGCAATACTGATAGGGTTCATAGCTGTATTCTCAATTACTGCAACAGATATTACTTTTCATGGTGATTATGTTTTGGTCATTGAGAGCTGGTGTCATGCAGATAATCAAGATGGGTTCTGTACTGATTTTAGAGAAAAACATGATTTAGGTATGACAGAACAATCAGGAATAGGTGACAAATATTATGAAAGATTATTAGCACAAGCGTTAGAGATATTTATAATATTATTTGCAGTTAGAATTGTATTTGCATATTTGCTTCAAATTTCAGCTAGAAAAAGAATCAGAATAACTAGCATTTTAATCGCAATAGTATGGGGTGCATCAGCTAGTACATTATTCTTGTTTGGAATCTTAGACACATTTTACTATGTTTTCCAAGAAGATTCAATACCTGATCAATTGGAATGGTTAAACAATGTTGGTGTATTCACAGAAACAAAATCATTTACTGGTGATCCATTAATTGTAGATAAAGCAGATTTGTTCATAACTAATTTAATTGGTATTGGAATTTTAATATCGCTGGTTTTCTTAACTGCATTTGTATTTGTTGAAAACAAATTAACAAGTCGTGGAATTGCCTAATATCTTTTATATCGTTCAGTACCATTAGAGTTTAAAAATTGTTTATTTCTAGGTCTTTTGCGTAACCTTACACCACAGCAAGGACAGAATAGACCATCAAACCGTATGAATATCTGACACATACCATTACATCTTGATGCACCAGAAATGTAGATTTTCTCATGTGCATTTCTAATAAACCGATATTTCTCACAAACTTGATTACATGGCATTACGATTACAGTTATAATTTATGCTTATAACTAATACTGCTAAATTAATTCTTAAATATTAAGTAGTTTCAAAAACCATTAATGAGTGACGAGCAATCTCAACCAACTGTTGTAGAACCAATCAAAAAAACTGCTGAACAACTAGCATCTGAAAATGGTCTAAAGATTTTCAATGCTGGAAAAGCACTTGGCAAAACAGAAGCAAAAGGTGAATCAAAAGATCCACGCAGAAAGAAATTAGGTAGAAGTGTTGATACCGTTTCTAAAGC
>Ga0209089_10005392_pt1 | contig 10475 bp, 9 predicted proteins | sample ArcticOcean_MG_C_FD_187431 | JGI IMG/M metagenome (GOLD analysis project Ga0209089, IMG submission 187431) | Marine microbial communities from western Arctic Ocean - ArcticOcean_MG_CB2_150 (SPAdes) (version 2) | ecosystem: Environmental > Aquatic > Marine > Oceanic | place: Arctic Ocean: Canada...
TATATTTTTTAATTCCATTTATTTTTTTTTCTAATAATAATTATAAAATTTTTAAATTTAGTAAATTAAACTTATTATTTACTATTATTTTTTCTTTTATAGTTTTCAAATTTTTTGATTATCAATTGTCCACTGGTGGTGGTATTATTTTTATGTCACAAAATTTTTTTTTTAAAGGGAACTTTGTTTTCACAATTATTTTTGCAATTGCTTTTTACTTAACAAATCAAATTCTTGAAATTAATAAAACTAAAAATTTTTTACTTTTAATAATACTCTTATTTAATGAACTTGATTTTTATTTCTATATGGAAACATTTGACCCATTATTTTTAATATGCTTTTTTTTACTGTTTGATCTAAAAATTTTTAGTAGTTTTTTTGATAAGGATGTAAACAAAAAAATTATTTATTTATTTATTTATTTATTTTTATTTTTTACTATTAAAATAAATTACTTATATTTAATATAAATTTTTAATTACTGAATTTATAAACATATAATTAAAATTATAAAAAATGATAGATATTATTTGTTAGATATAGCAAGAGAAATTACTGTATTTTTTATAGCAATATTTCATTTTATTATTTTGAAAAACCTATGCAAAAAATTATCAGATCTTACTTTTAACTTTAAATAATCAAATATTCAAAACTGCTTAAAAAAGTTAAATTTTTTAACACTTTAATCTTTATCTTCTAAAAATATCTGTAATAACTGTTTTAATTAATCCAGGTATTTGATTTTTATTAAACAATGCATTTGTTGAATTAGCACATTCATAAGTACATCTACATTTTGTATCTTTTATCCATTTTCTATTTTCGGAAGCAATAGTATTTTTTTTACTGATTATGTTAGAAAATGTCTCTTCTTTTATATTGCCATAAATATTATCCAAAATTTCACATGGCTTAACATCTCCATTTTCCATCACTACAAAAGAAAGTTTTCCTGCTGAACATGGGGTTGTAAATTTGTCATGCCTTGCAGCATTAAGAATAATTTTTTTTTGATTTTTTTCTTTAGCTTTAATTATTGAATTAAAAACAAAGTTATAGGAATTTTTATTTCTATGTTTGTCATATTCATTAATAGCTTTTTCATAAGAATCCAATATATGATCTTCAAGTTTCTCAGAATTTAAAGAGTGATATCTAAGTAAATTAATAGAGATTGCCGTAGGTTCAAATTCTTCCTGAATATCATTAATCAATTTAGGGAAATGCATGTAATTTTGATGCTGAACAGTAATTACGACATTAATATAAAGATTACTATAAATACCCTGCAAATGTTTTAATTTACTAATAGTTTCTTGAAGTTTTTTATAAGAATTTGGTCCACGAATATCATCATGAATATCTTCTGGACCATCAATAGAAAAAAATAAAATAAGGTTGCCATTTTTAAGTCTTTGCAAAACATTAAGAACACCTTCGTAAGTTTTTTTAGTGTACCAGCCATTAGTAGGGAGTGAAAAAAATTTAGGTCTAATTTTTTCATGTATTTTTAAAACAAGCTGCGAAAAATCATTTCTAATAAAAACTTCACCACCAGTAATAGAATACCATAAGACGGGAGCAACATTTGCAGTGTTCATAACAATATTATCAACTGACATTTCACCTGGATCTTTACTATCTAATGTTTCTTTGTAAAAACAATGTGAGCATCTTAAATTACATCTGGCAGTTACATATTGAATTATTTGAACAGGTTTAACAGACTTAGATATGACTCTTATCAAACAAATTGCATAATCTAATAGCCCCCTAATATGAAATTTAGTTTCTATAAATAAAAAATTTATAAATGAGATTAGTGAGCCTGTAATATTTGATAATAAATATATGCCTATTATAAATCCTGATAAAAAAGGATTATATAGCTCTTTTTTAAATAGAAGAGAATTAGCCATATATACAAGTAAAAATAAAATAAATGTTAATTTATTAATAAAAAATAAACTTGAAAGTAATAAAAGTGTTTGAATGACAAACATAAAATATTTAGGCTTAACGTTTAATCCAATATTTTTGTAATATTTTCTGAATAAAAAAATATTTAATGACCCTTTTAAAGATTTTAAAAAACCTTCTTTAATCAAACTTAATAAATTATATGTTTTGTGATGTAATACATTTAATTCTTCAATTAAAAAAACAGTTGCACCAAAAACACTTGCTCTTACATTAAAGTCAACATCCTCATAAAGGTCCATAGCCTCATTAAAACAACCAATATCTATAAAAAATTTTTTATTAATTATAAAATTGGCAGAAGAAAAAAGTTTCATTTTTCCGCTAGACTCTTTAATTCTTGATCTTATATAGTTGCTAATTGTATTTGATAATAAACCAAATTTTTTATCATTTAGATAAAATCCAGAGAAAATTTTTTTTTCATCTAATTCTAAATCATTGATACTTTCTAATTTTTCTATAATTGGCGAACAGTCTGAGTCTAAGAAAAAAATGAATTCTTTGCTTGCATATTTTGCTCCAATATTTCTTGCTGCTGCTGCATTATACTTACCTGGGATAAATTTTATTTCTTGGATCTTATTAAAACCCTCAAGATGATCACCAACAATTATAATTTCTTTAAATTTCCCAATTAATTTTTGTAATATATCGGTTAAATATAAATTTTTTCTGTAAGGTATTATAACGCTGATATTTTCTAAATTTTTTATTCGCATATTCAAATTCTATTTTTTACAAAGAGGTCTCATATAAATTAATATACCTAAATTCAATTTTAGTCAGATATAATATAAACAAAAAACGAGAACTTTTTTTCAAATGATTAGGTCGTTTTTAAGGCTGTTTTTGTTCTTTATTTTAAACAGTAAGTGGAAAAAGAAAAAATTAGCATGCTAAAGCTAAAAATATCAAAAAATAAGATTACTAATATAATCTTAAATAGTAGAATTAATGAATAACAACGTTAGAAAGGCTCTTGCTAGATTATTTTTTTGATGTATTTAATAAAGAAAGTACTAAGTCAAGTATAATTTAACTACTTAAAATCTTGAGATGAAAGCAGATATAATAATTATAGGAGGTGCGGGACATATTGGTTTACCATTAGGTTTGCTAATTGCTAATAAAGGAAAAAAAGTAATTTTATACGACAAAGATAAAGCAGCTATTAAAAAAATTAATAATCTTGAAATGCCATTTATGGAAAATGGAGGATTAGAGATGTTAAAAAGAAACAAAAATAAAATTTTTGCAACTTCTGATAAAGAATATATTGCTCATTCAAAAATAGTAATAGTGTGTATAGGGACGCCTGTAAAAAACTCAAAACCTGATTTAGTTTTTTTTTTCAAAATGTTTAAAGAGATAAAAAATAACTTAAACCCTAATCAATTACTTATAATAAGAAGCTCAATTTATCCTGGAACATGTTTGGATATTTCAAAATTTTTAGGAAAAAAGATTAAAGATGTTTCTTATTGTCCTGAAAGAGTTGTACAGGGAAAATCAATTGAGGAGTTGCCTAAATTACCACAAATAGTTTCTGGCTTAACTAAAGCCTCTATTAAAAAGTCGCAAAAATTCTTTAAACAAATTTGTAATAAAATTATAATTACTAGTGTGCTTGAGGCAGAATTAATTAAACTCTTTTCTAATGCATGGAGATACATCAATTTTTCAATTTCAAATGAGTTTTATATGATTTGTGAAAATCTCAATGTAAATTTTAAAAAACTCAGAGAAAATATGATTGAAGGTTATGTTAGAAATCAAAGTATCCCAAATGCTGGTTTTGCTGCAGGTCCATGTCTTTATAAAGATACAGCTCAACTTAACGCATTTCTTAATAAATCATTTTCTTTAGGTAAGTCAGCAACAAAAATAAACCAGGGTTTTCCAAAATTTATTTATAAAAAATTACAAAATAAATTTAAAAATAAATTAAAAAGTAAGACTATTGGTGTATTGGGAGTAGCTTTTAAGTCTGATATTGATGATACAAGAGACTCTTTGGCAATAGATCTTGTAAAATTATTAAAAAAAAAAAAATTGAAAGTTTTATTTTCTGATGACTTTGTAAATATAAAAGAAAAAATATCTGTAAAACAATTAATTTCAAAGTCAGATATAATAATTTTAGGAGCTCCTCACAGTAAATATAAAAAAATTAAGATCCCTCCTAAAAAATTTTTAGTTGATAGTTGGGGTTTCTTTGAAAAATAACATCTTGTTAACAGGTGGCAGTGGAACTCTAGGAAAAACAATAATTAATAAAAATATTTTTAAAAAAATTTATTTTCCAACTAAAAAAAAACTAAATATATTAAATTTAAAAGATTTAGAAAAATTTATAATTTCAAAAAAAATTAGCTTGATAATTCATTGTGCTGCACTTGCTCGAGTTAAGGAATGTGAGAAATATCCGCTTAAGGCTATGCAAATAAATGTTGGTGGAACAGCAAATATAGTAAGCATAATACAAAAAATAAAATTTAAATATAATAAAACAATTAAATTAGTTTTTATATCATCAGATGCTGTTTATGCTTCTACTAAAGGCAATTATTCAGAGAATAGTATTTTAGACCCTTATAATATTTATGGTTGGACTAAATTAGCTGCAGAAATCCAAGTTAAAACTTTAAATAAACATTTAATAATTAGAACTAGATTTTTTGATAAAAATAAAATTTATTTCAAAAAATCAGCAAATAATATTTTTACATCAAGTTTGGAGGTTAATGAACTTGTAGTTTTAATGCATAAACTAATAAGTAAAAATTTTTATGGAATTATTAATGTAGGTAGAAAGAAAATCTCAGATTATGATAATTATAAAGTGTATAAAAAGAATATAAAACATTGCTCAAAAAGTGAAATAATGAATAAATTAAATTTTAAGATTGCAACTGATGCTTCTTTAAATTTGACAAAGTTAAAAAAATTTTTATGAAAAAATTACCATTAGAAATTGTAGTTCCAATTTATAATGAGGGAAAAAAAATAATAGATCTCCTAGATTTATTTCAATTAAATATAAAAAATAAATTTCGTGTCCTTTTATGTTATGACATGGATACTGATGATGTTTTTGAAATAAAAGGTCAATTTGATAAATATAATTTTGAAATATTATTAGTAAAAAACGACTATACTGGACCTTGTTCAGCAATTAAAAAAGGTTTTTCATTTGGAAATTCAGATTGTGTTATTGTTTACCCAGCAGATGATTTTATAAATTATAAAATATTAGATAATATGTATGACTTATATACAAAAGGAAGCCATATAGTTTCAGCCAGTAGATTTGTAAAAGGTGGATCAATGAAAGATTGTCCTTTATTAAAATCAATTTTAGTAAGGACTGCATCTTTTACATTGTATTATTTATCAAGTATTCCAGTAAAAGATGCTAGTAATGGATTTAGACTTTTTTCAAGAGAATTAATTGAAAAAATATCTATAGAGTCAAAAGTTGGTTTTGCATATTCATTAGAGTTATTATCTAAATGTAATAGATTGGGTATGAAAATTTCAGAAGTTCCAGCTGAATGGGAAGAAAGAAGTGTAGGATCTAGTCGATTTAAAATAATTAAATGGCTTCCACAATATTTCAAATGGTATATTTATGGCTTGGCAACAACATGGTTAAAAAGAAAAAAAATATAAAAAAAAAATTTTTAGTAACTGGCGGTAGTGGTTTTATAGGTTCAGCTATTACTAAATATCTTGTTAAAAAAAACTATGATGTCATTGTTTATGACAATAATTCAAGAGGAAAAATACGTAGAATTAAAGATATAGAAAAAAAAATTAAATTTATAAAAGGAGATATTAGAGATAAAAAAAAATTATTATCTATCAAAGGAAATATTGATACAGTAGTTCATTTAGCTTATGTAAATGGCACTAAATTGTTTTATAAAAAACCATTTGAGGTTCTTGATATTGCAGTTAATGGTTTAACAAATATTTTAGAATTTAGTAGAGTTAGAAAGGTAAAAAATTTTTTTTTAGCATCAAGTTCTGAGGTTTATCAAAATCCTTTAAAAATACCCACTGATGAAACGGAGATGCTTAAAATACCAGATATACATAATCCTAGATATTCATATGGTGGTGGTAAAATAATTTCTGAATTATACGGTATTCATTTTGCTAAAAAATATTTGAAAAAATTTATAATTTTTAGACCGCACAATGTTTATGGGAAAGATATGGGAAATGACCATGTAATCCCAGAATTTATTAATAGGTTTAAAAATTTTAAAAATAATAATAGATTTTTAATTTATGGAACTGGCAATGAAGAAAGATCTTTTATTCATATAGAAGATTTTATTTCTGGGTTTGATAAGATTTTTAGAAAAGGGAAAAATCAAGAAATTTATAACATAGGCACAACTCAAAAAGTTAAAATTGCAGATTTAGCCATACTTATTTCAAAAATTCTTAAAAAGAAAATTAAATTTAGAAAAACAAAAATTTTAAAAGGTAGTCCAAACAAAAGATGTCCCAATATTAATAAAATAAAAAAACTTGGCTTTAGACAAAATATTAGTTTAAAAGACGGAATAAAAAAAATAATAAATTAATTAATGACAAAATCATTTTCACGACCAGTTATCAGATGTCAAATATCAAATTCAAATAAACTAGAGTCATTAATATTTTTGGGATATTTACCACCAGTAAATACTTTAAAAAAAATTGGTTCAACACTCAAAGAAGAAATTTCATTTCCAGCAGAATTATTATACTGCAAACAATCTAAGTTAGCTCAATTAGGTTGCATTGTTGATAAGAAAATATTATTTCCATATACTTATCCGTATACGAGTAGTACCACAAAAGTTCTACGGGATAACTTTGTTGACCTTTATACTGATACAAAAAAAATGGTTAACCTTAATAAAAATGACTTAGTTGTCGATATTGGGTCTAATGATGGAAATCTTTTAAAGAATTTTAAAGATAATCATAAAGTTTTAGGAGTTACACCTGAGAAAATTGGAAAGATTGCTATCAAAAAAGGAATACCAACTATAATTGACTATTTTAATAAAAAAACATCTTCAATAATTATAAAAAAATATGGAAAAGCCAAAATAATTACAGCAACTAATGTTTTTGCACATATAGATGATATAAATAGTATTGTAAGATTAATATTAAAGACCTTAAAGCAAGATGGAATTTTTATATCTGAGTCACACTACTTATTACCACTAATTAAAACAGTTCAATATGATACTATTTATCATGAACATTTAAGATATTATTCTTTAGAAAGTTTAAATTATTTATTTAAAAAACATAATTTAGAAATTATTGACACAAAAGAAATTCCAACACACGGTGGATCAATTAGAGTTTATGCTGCTAAACAAGGAAAGTATAAAATATCAAAAAATGTAAGAAAACAATTTAACAAAGAGAAAAAATATTTAAATAAAAGAAATTTTGAAAAATTTAAAATAAATGTAAGTAATTCAAAAATTAATTTATTTAATATTATTAAAAAAGTTAAAGATAAAAATAAAACTATATTTGGTGTTGGGGCACCATCTAGAGCATCTACTTTAATTAACTATTTAGGTTTAGATCAAGATATAATTGATTGTGTTCTTGAAGTTAGTGGCTCGTATAAGATAGGAAATTATATTCCTGGTACAAAAATTCCAATAGTAAACGAAAATATTATTCTTAAAAAACAACCAGATTATTTAATTTTGTTTTCTTGGCATATAAAAGATGAACTAAAAAGAAACCTTAAAAGAAAAGGCTTCAAAGGTAAATTTATTATTCCATTACCTTACCCAAAAATTGAGAATTAATTTAATAATTTTTATTTATAAAATAAAAAAAAGCTGCAATATGTGATGCATTATTAAATTTTTTTTCTTCAATTAATTTGATTAATTGAAATTTGTTATATAGAGCAATTTTAATACCTTTTTCAGGTTTTTGACTTTTTACTAATTTTTTTGTGTAGTAACAAATTGAACTTCTCGTGCCTCTCCCTGGATCTGCATAAAATTCAATAAGTTTTTTTGGGGTACTTAAAGATTTGTAACCTGTTTCTTCTAAAAGCTCTCTTTTAGCGGCATTGATAGATTTTTCACCTTTATCAATCCACCCCATAGGAAACTCAATATTATTTTTATTTATAGGTTCTCTTTTTTGTTTTACTAAAATAAATTTTTTCCCTAAGAGAGGAATTATAATTGCATTATTTGGTTCCTCAAGATAATGATAAAATTCATTAGTTTTATATTTTTTATTTATAAGAGTTATCCCATAAGTTAAGGTTTGTCTTTTTTTCATATATCTTGTCTAATTATAATCAATTTAAGTTAATTTTTGATTTAAGATTTTACTAACTTTTAAGAAAATAAAATAAACATAAAAACCAGATGAAGTCATTATAAGTCTATCTAAAGTTGTTCTTATTGCATAAATAATTTCCATTTCTCTAAATATATAGGCAGCATAAAAAAAAGAGACAGTTGAGATAAAATATATGTTTAATACTTTAATATAATCATGATTTTTTTCTGTAAAATTTACCAATATAATAAAAAATAACCCTAATATGAAAAAAATATTTGTTAAGCCGTAATAAAAAAGCCAAGTTGTTATATACATTAACTTATTAATTATGACTCCAAAATTTAATGATAAAAGATAATCTAAGTTGTAAAATGGTTGCGCATCCAAATTAAAGTCTAAAACTTGATAAATAAATATTTTAAAAAAACACAAGAATAAAAAAGCTAAAATTATTAAAAGTCTATTTCTAAAAGAATTTTTTTGAATTAAAGTTATGATAAAAAGTATTATAAGAAGATAGACAATACCTTCCGATTTTATCCATAATAAAAGATTTGAAAATAATAAAATAAAATAAATATAAATATTATTTTTAGTTTTTTGAAATATAAAAATATATTTAGATAATATCATCAAGAATGAAAATAATAAAATTTCTTGTAATCCAGAAAAAAATTCATATTCATAAAATAAAGTAATAGAAAGAGCATAAAACAAATAATTAAGATTTTTATTTTTGGTTGTATTAGAAATATAAAAAACAGAAAAACAAAAAATAAAAAGATAATATAATCTTCCAAAATATTCTAATTTCATTGGTCCTATAGACCAAAAGAAACCCCATATATATGATCCTAAATGAGGATGGTGTTTATTCGAAGAAAAATCTATAAGATCGCTAAGGTATTTGCCGTCAAAAAAATATAAAGATTTTATATAATAAAAAAATTTAGCGTCCCATCCAAAATATAATTCTGAAGCTATATTAATAGAAAGAATAAAATAAATTATAAATACCGGTATTAGATAAAAAAAATATTTTTTAATTTCTTTTATTTTTTTTTGATAAATAAATATAAATGTTATAAAAAAAATTGAAAATATATATGGTTGTATTTCACTTATTGAAAAATTAAAAAAAGAAAAAATTAGTAGTATATTTAAGTTAATACCTACATTGAATGTGCTTAGCTCAATTGAATTAAATTTCTTTATAATATTTTTATTACTAAAAATATTTATAGGTAAAAATAAACTAATGAAAAATATTAAATAGAATAGTAAAATTTGTGTAATCTCAGTCATTTTTAATTAAATAGTAACAATCTTCAATATTATTTATAATTTTAAAGTCATTTAAATTTATTTTATCTTTAACTTTTGTATAATTGATAATAATCCAGTGTTTTGCAGCATCGTTTTCCTCTTCCTTATGATCAGTATTGTAAACAGCCCATTGATGTGATCCTTTTTTGGGATTAATTAATCTTATTTCATCTTTAATTTTATATTTTGTTTTTATTAAATTAATAAACCCAATTCCTTCATCTGAACAAAAACCGTAAACTTTCGTCATCCTTTCATCGTGTTTTATAAAAATAACCTCATGTAAATGTCTGAAAAATTCTACTTTAATTAAAAAATAAAAAATCAATACTATTGATAAAATTATTATTTTTTTATTTTTCATAATACTGTTTTATAACATTGATTTTATTTTATCAGCTAATCTTAATGAAAATTGAACAATTTGAAATGTTGGATTTTTATAAGTGCTAGTTCTAAATATTGAACTTCCAGATATATATAAATTGTCAATTTCATGTACTTTTAAATCGGTATCAACAACTGAATCGTTTAAATCAATACCCATTCTTGTACCTCCCATGTGATGATGATTTCCCAAATTTTTAAATTGTTTAAGTTTGTCAAGCTCATCAAACATTGCCAGTCTTCCTAAATCATTTAATTGAAATAATTTACCTAGTTTTCTTAAAAATTCTCTAGCACTTTTCTTTGCATCAATTGAACTCTTATAAATAATTTTTGTTATTGGTATATTATTTGGATCTTTCTCTTTATTGCTTAAATTAATTGAATTTTCAAATATTGGTTTTTCTTCAATATGCATAAAAATATTTCCACATTTT